>Ga0316197_10001161_pt1 | contig 18894 bp, 17 predicted proteins | sample OudBiesiAoxic_MG_FD_204939 | JGI IMG/M metagenome (GOLD analysis project Ga0316197, IMG submission 204939) | Coastal sediment microbial communities from Oude Bieten Haven, Netherlands - site A oxic | ecosystem: Environmental > Aquatic > Marine > Coastal > Sediment | place: Netherlands... | reverse complement strand
TGCACACGGTGCTGACAAACTTTGATATGTTGATCCTGCGCGCGACCTACGCACCGGAACTTGCATCGGGGATGTCACGCGATGCTGTGGCGCAACGCCTGCCGTCTATCTTTGCGCGGATCAATCCACGTGGTACGGCGCGTGGCCCCGCACGGGATACCTTCACGCCGCAGGCCTATGTGACCGCCATTCAGACGGCGCTGGGACCGGGATCAAGCTATAGCAACAGACGCGCCGCCGCGGATCAGGCAGTGCGGATTGCAACGGCAAACAACTGGACCGACAGCCGACGCGGGTTTGCACATTATGCACGCGGGCGCGTTTTGCAGGCTTCCGACAGTGCCGCCGCACAACAGGAATTTCAATTCGCTGACCGCATTTACGCCCGATCCGGCCAAACACGCCTGCATCGGGCCTTTGTTGCCACGCAGTTGGGTGCGTACGCGTTGTCATCAGGCGATTCAGCCAGAGCACGCGCCATTGTCACACCGCATATCGCGCGCGCGCGTGATGCACAAAACGCGGCACTGTTGGCGACCCTGCAGCTTTTGCGCGCAGAAACACTCAGCAGTGAGGGACGCCTTGCCGAAGCAAACGCGCTGCGACTGGACAGTCTGGGATGGGCGCGATACGGGTTCGGCGCTGATTGGGCGGTGGAGACGAAAGTCAAAGAAATATCCGGGCTGGCAGACCGCAGCCCCCCTGTCTGATCTGCACAAACGCACTATTTGCTGGCCTGTAAAACCGGCACTAAAGAGGTCAGATGATTATTATAGTTGGCGCACTGCTAGGCGCAATTATTGGCGGCATGACCGCTTACCGGCGTAAAGGCAATAAGCTCGACATCGCGCAATATGCAGCGGGGTATGCGATGGCCTTTACCGTTGTCAGCATGATACTTGCCGTTATTCTGGACCGCACAGTTCTCTAAAAGAGGTTCGCGATGTTCCTGCCCTTCTTCGAGGCCTTGCGCAGTAACAAGATACCCGTGTCTTTGCGCGAATTCCTTTCTTTCCTCGAAGCTATGCGCGCGAACCTTGTTACCTACGACGTCGAGGCGTTCTACTACCTTGCCCGCCTCACGCTGGTAAAAGACGAGCGCAATATAGACAAATTTGATCGCGCTTTCGCAGCAGCTTTCTCAGGTCTTGAAAACATCTCGACCGCGCAGGTTCTTGAGGCAGTGGATATTCCGCGCGACTGGCTAGAGAAAATGGCGGAAAAGAATCTGAGCGCCGAGGAAAAAGCCGAGATTGCTGCTTTAGGTGGTTTCGACAAGCTGATGGAAACGCTCAAGAAACGGCTTGAGGAACAGAAAGGCCGACATCAAGGCGGCAACAAATGGGTTGGCACCGCCGGCACTTCGCCTTTTGGTGCTTATGGCTACAACCCCGAAGGCGTCCGCATCGGGCAGGACAAATCCCGCCACCAACGCGCGGTCAAAGTATGGGACAAGCGCGAGTTCAAGAACCTTGATGACAATGTCGAAATCGGGACCCGTACGATCAAAGTAGCCCTGAAGCGGTTACGCCGTTGGGCGCGCGATGGTGCGCATGAAGAACTTGATTTGAACGGGACGATCCGCGCAACAGCAGAGCATGGCTATCTTGACGTGAAAACTCGCCCAGAGCGGCGCAACGCGGTAAAGGTGCTGTTGTTTCTGGATGTCGGCGGGTCAATGGATCCCCACGTCAAAGTTGTAGAAGAGTTGTTTTCTGCCGCCCGTGCCGAGTTCAAACACCTTGAATACTATTATTTTCATAACTGCATTTACGAAGGGCTTTGGCGTGATAATCGCCGACGGTGGGATGCGCAGATCCCGACCCACGAGGTGCTGCGGACCTATGGCAGCGACTATAAATGCATTTTCGTAGGCGACGCGTCGATGTCACCCTACGAAGTGGCCTATCCCGGTGGCGCATCCGAGCACTGGAATGCCGAAAGCGGTGCTGCTTGGCTGACGCGAACGCGCGATCAATGGCCTTCGCTGCTGTGGATCAACCCTGTGCCAGAGCGGTATTGGCCTTACACGCAGTCGATCGCAATGATCCAAGAACTGATCGGACCCGAGGCAATGGTTCCGATGACACTGGAAGGTATCGAACGTGGTATGCGTGTCTTGAGCCGGTAGCAGGACTAAACTTGCCTTAAAAAGTGAGGGGCCAAGCGCCCCCTTTGCTTGCCCACTGCAGCCCGCCACCCCATATAAGTCACATGATAAAACTCACACCCATCCTGCTCGCCATTATGTACGGCTTTGTGATGTACCGGTTTTCGGCATGGCGCACGGCCAAAATGCTGGACGAACAATCGACCGAGCTTGCCGATCCGATGCTCAAGGTCATGAGCGACCGCATGGCGGCGGCACTCGAAGTCGATAAGATTCGCGTCAATATCTACGAAATTGATCCTGTAAACGGGCTGGCCGCACCCGATGGACGCATTTTCATCACGCGCGGATTTTACAACAAATTCCGCGCCGGTGAGGTATCTGCCGACGAAATGGCCAGTGTTATCGCGCATGAGCTGGGCCATGTGGCTTTGGGTCATTCACGCCGGCGCATGATTGATTTCTCTGGGCAAAATGCATTGCGCACAGCGCTGGCGATGGTCATCGGCCGCTTTATCCCTGGTGTCGGGCCCATTATCGCGGGCGCACTGACGTCGCTGGTCGCGGCGCGTTTATCACGCAATGACGAATACGAAGCGGATGCCTATGCGGCGGCACTGCTGACAAAAGCGGGCATCGGTGTATCGCCCCAAATCAGCATGTTCCGCAAGCTTGAGGGGTTAACAGCGTCGGCAGGCGGTACTGCACCTGCATGGCTTCTAAGCCACCCTAAAACAGACGAACGGATCAAAGCGCTGGAAAAACTTCAGTTAAAGTGGGAACAGCCGCCGCAGGTCTAATCCGAGATTTGCGCCAACGCTTTGGCCAACCGTGGCAAGCGCGCTTTTTTCAGCAGCGCGCGCATCTGCCAATCCTCGCCTGATATCGCGCGCGCCTGCGCCAGAACGGATTGTGCGACGTCCTCAACGGCATTTGGCGCCTCCAGCCAGTGCCGGTAAAGCGTCATGTCGGGATCAATTCGCGAAAGCCCTTCTTCGGCAAGCGTCCCTTTAGGAAAATCTTTTGCATTCAATGTCATAATAGCATCAGCTGATGCGCCGACCGCAGCCGCCAGGACATGAATATCATTCTCATCCGGCAGCCATAACCGGTTAGCCAGCCCGACGGGTATAGCCACTTTTGCCTTTGGAAAAGCCGCCTCAGTCAAAGCGATCTCTGCGCGTGCTTGTGGCTCTCCGGTAGGGCCAAGTTTGCGTGCCGCGCGTGACCATTCTTCAAGTATACGTTCGGACCACAAAGGTGTGAAAGCACCTGTCTTTGCGACGCCCAGAACCAGTTCGCGCATCACCGTCGGATACAGAACGCAGGTGTCGATCAGAACACGCATCTTGCTTACAGCTGAAAGAATACTGATTTGAGATAACCGCTTTCGGCCAGTTGCGGCAGTTGCGGGTGATCAGGTCCGGCGAAACCGGTATAAATTACAGATGCGCTTCGACCTGCGCGTCCGATCCCGCGCGCAGAGGCTGCGCGAAAGGCACTCAGATCGGCAGCATGCGAGCACGAGCAAAGTCCGAGAACGCCGCCCTTTGCAACCAGTGGGGCCGCGAGCCGCGCGATACGTTCATAAGCACGCAGACCAGCGTCCAACGCGGGCTTTGCCGGAGCAAATGCCGGTGGATCGCAGATAACAAGATCAAAAGTTTCACCTGCTTCGCCCAAGGCTGCCAGAACATCAAAGGCATCGCCGCGCTGTGTCTTGAAACGCTCGCTGACGCCCATGGCGCCTGCCCCTTCTGTCGCCAGATCAAGGGCGGGTTGCGAGGCATCAACAGCCAGTGCCGAAGAAGCACCCCGCGCCAGACAGGCCAGCGCAAAGCCGCCAACATGGCTAAACACATCCAAGACCCGCGCGTCCCGTGCAAGACCTGCTGCAAAAGCTTGATTGGGACGTTGGTCAAAGAACAGGCCCGTTTTCTGCCCGCCCGTCAGATCCGCCATGTATGTGGCACCGTTCATCGGTACCGGTAGTGCGGCCGTCGGCGCATCGCCAAGCAAAACTGCGCTTTGCTCATCCAAACCTTCCAAAGTACGCGTCCGCCCGCTGGCATTTTTCAACACAACCTTTGCACCGGTGACAGATACCAAGGCTGCGACCAACGGCGTAAGCAAGGTTTCCGCCCAGGCCGCGTTGGGTTGAAGGACATAGTGATCGTCAAAACGGTCGATAACAACACCGGGAAGACCGTCCGCTTCGGCGTGAACAAGCCTATAGAACGGCGCGTCAAAAAGACGGGTGCGGGCTTTCAGCGCTTTGCTAAGCCGCTGTGCGAACCATGCCTCGTCGATCTCGGCCTCGACATCGCGGTCGAGCATGCGGCAGAAAATTTTTGAATTGGGATTTACAGTCACCAGACCAAGCGGCTTTTGTGCCGCGTCTTGAAGGACTGCGACTGCTCCCGGGGTCAGCGCTTTTGTACGCCGGTCGGTAACAACCTCGTCCACATACACCCAAGGAAAGCCGTGCCGTACAGCACGCGCATTCGCTTTTGGTTTCAGCCGCACAACGGGGCGTTTGGGCAAGTGAGTGTCGGGATCAGAAAAGGGCGCTGTCATAGCGCCCTCACCTATCTTCTTATTGCGGCCTGCGAAAGGTCAGAATGTATTGTTCAGAAATTGTACCAAGCCCAGTTTGGGGTTTTCAAACCCTTCGGGTTGGCGCAATTCATCCTGAATAACCTGACTGAGGTGATCCGTGATACGCACTTTTTGCGTCTGACCCTGTAAGTCGGCATTGATGGCGCGCTGCCCACCGAACCCTTTGAGGTCAGCCTCGACGCTGCGCGGCTCTTCCAGTAGCAACCCGGTTTCAGCGTCGCGCACAGCCAATGTGAAACGGATGGAGTGAATGCCGCCAAATGTATAACGGGTCTTTTCGGTTATGCCGTGAAAACGTTCTACTGTGACGTCCAGAATGACAGGCACTTCGCCTTGCAACTCTGCAGTACCGCGCGCCAGTGCTTCGTCAAAGATGGCTTTGACTTGCGCATGACGGTCACCAAAAGGCTCTCCGCGCCAGACGATGTCACCGCGCGGATAGTAGACGTTTTCCTCTGACACAATCAGAGCGCTTGGCACAAGCACGTTGATTTCAGTGACCTGAAACGATGGCATCGTCTCGGAGAATACCGGTTGACCCGTTGAAAATGCTGCATTTGGACCAATCGAAGGATCAAAAGCCGAGTTTCGGCTTGGTGTATCGACTGTCGCACATCCAGCCAGCAAGCCACCAAACGCGAGTGCGATCATCATTTTCATCAGTTTCATTTTTGCTCTCCTCGGGTCCGATTCTTGACGGACCTCGATTGTTCACTCTCCCGACTAGCGCGGGAAACCGGCAAAAATGTGTTGAATTTTAACTGATTTAAAGGCGAATTGTCCTGTAAACTTGCTTAGTTTCGGCTGCGTGACCGCCATCCACCGCGCCGACGAGGGGCCGCCATCCCGCTTAACCCTTCGTGCATGACCTCATTCATCGGATGGTCCGGGTGATCGCTCGAGTATTGCGCCACCAACTTGCGCAAGGTCTGGCCCGTGTCAAACTCCATCGGCAAGCTGAGCGCCCAGTCCAGAAATATGGTGCGGCACTCTGATTTTGTAATGCCTTCAATGCGATAGGCTTCCTGGATCAATCCTTTGGGGTCGTTTTCATCACCCTTCACTCTGTCTCTCCTCCACCGGTGTAGCTGGCCAAAGCGCGTGTCAGAATATCATCGCAGGCCGCATAGTGATCTTGGAGCGCGCGGTTCAATGTAGCTATGTCCGGTTGTTCCAGTGTGCGCAACAAAAAGTGCCGTGCAGATACCCCAAGCGCATCTGGCGCCAGAGGGTGCGGCGACAAGAGCCGCATGACCGTATGCAAGTCATAATAACAAGATGCGGCAGCCTTAAGGGCGTCCGCATCCGCACCCGACACCAAACCCACGTGCGCTGCAGCATCAAGTCCTGCCGCCGTGCTTGTGTCCGGGGCTTTCGACAAAAGTGCCCCTGCCTGTGCCAAAAGCTCGACTTCCTGCAGGCGCCCTGCCCCGATCTTGGTTTCGTACAGTCCCTGTGCAGCCTTGGCGTCCTGGATGCGCGCGCGCATCTGTGCTACTTCTGACGCCACCTCAGCGAAATCGCGCGCCGTTGAGGTCACATCGCGCGTCAAGGTAGTTATGTCATCGGCAAGATCCTGCGGACCTGCGACCACACGCGCACGGGTCAACGCAAGATGCTCCCACACCCAAGCCGCTTCTTTCTGGTAACTCTGGAAGGATTGCCAACTCGTCGCGACAGGTCCCTGATTGCCCGAAGGGCGCAGGCGCATATCCACTTCAAACAGCTTGCCCTGTGCCATCGGCGCACTGAGCGCGGTGATCAATGCTTGGGTGAGCCGCGCATAATAAAGCCTTGAAGGTATTTCCTTTTTGCCGCTTGATGCTTCTTGATCAAGTGCGTCATAGATCACGATCAGGTCCAGATCGGAATTTGCGGTCAACGTACGTGCGCCCAGCGACCCCATACCCAACACAACCGCGCCACGTCCGGGCGGCGGCCCGTATTTCAAACTGAACTGATCGGTCACAAGTGGCCACAACACGCGCAGAACGGCGCCTGCAAGGTCGGAATACTGCGCGCGCGCTTCGGCCGGACGTACCAATCCACGCAAAAGATGCACCCCAATCTGAAAGTGACGTTCTTTGAACCACAGACGCGTTGCATCCAGCTGCCGCTCATAGTCGGTTTCACGTGACAATGCTTCTTGCAGCGACGCTTCAAGAACCTCTTGACCCGGCCATGGTGCAAAAAAATCCCCACCGATGACCGCATCAAAAACACCGGCATTGCGCGAAAGATACTGTGCGAGCGCAGGCGATGTGCCGGAAATATCGATGATAAGATCCGTCAGTTGAGGGTTTGCTTCCAGTAATGAGAACAATTGTACGCCTGCCGGTAGGCCTGACAGAAAACCGTCAAACGCACGTAGTGCCTCTTCTGGCCGTTCTGTGCCCGACAGGCGGGACAACAAGTCAGGCTTCACCCGTTCGAACAGCTCTCTGCTGCGTGCACTGCGCAATGCAGGATAACTCATCCAGCGGCTCAGCATGTCCTCGTCGATCATTGGCAAAGGCGTAGCATCAGGAACTTTCCCGGGGGCAAAAAAGCCTTCTGTCATTTCATGAACCGCAGCGAGCCGCGCATGCAGTTCCGCTTGCAACACATCCACATCACAGTCCATCAACGCGGCCAAACGATCAAATCCTTCAGGTGTTTTGGGCAGCACGTGGGTTTGCGCGTCCTGTATCATCTGTAACCGGTGCTCTACTGTGCGATGCGCGCGATAATGATCGCTCAGTGTCGTCGCCGCCTCTTGATCGATCCATTGCTTTTGGGCCAACACATCAAGGCCGGCGATTGTACCGCGACACCTCAGGTCGGGATCACGCCCCCCCGCGATCAATTGACGGGTCTGCGTAAAGAATTCGATTTCCCGAATCCCGCCACGGCCAAGCTTCATATTGTGTCCGGGTAATGTGATCGGCCCCCCTAACGCTTTATGCGCACGAATGGCGAGCCGCATGTCATGTGCGTCTTGAATGGCTGCAAAGTCCAAGTGACGGCGCCACACAAACGGTTGCAGCGTTTTCAAAAACCGTGCGCCCGCGCCCGCATCCCCTGCAGCAACGCGTGCTTTGATGTATGCTGCGCGTTCCCATGTGCGACCAAGACTTTCGTAATAATTCTCTGCCGCCTCCATCGCCATGCACACCGGGGTCACCGAAGGATCCGGTCTCAGGCGCAGATCAGTCCGGAAAACATAGCCTTGTGCTGTGATCTCACTAAGCGATGCGGTCATTGCCCGTGTGGCGCGTGCAAAACCCGATCGGGCCTCATGATAGTCCACGGGATCAAAGCGCGTTTCGTCAAAAAGGCAGATCAGATCAATATCAGACGAATAATTAAGCTCTTTGGCTCCCATCTTCCCCATGGCCAGAACAACCATTCCTGCGGCATCCGCTTGGTCATCTTCGGTCATACCGGGTAGTTTTCCACGTCGGATCTGATGCAAAACCGCATGACGGAGCGCCACCTGACAGGCCCCATCCGCAAGCGAGGTCAAAGTGGCTGTCACCTGCTCGAGCGACCAGGCACCGGCAAGATCACCCAATGCGGTCACAAGGGCGATACGGCGCTTGGCTGTGCGCAGCCCGTCCGACAGTCGCGCAGGTTCAAGAATGCTCAGGTTTTCAATTTCCCGGGTCACCGCGCCTGTAAGATCCTCCTGCGCGGCCGCCAGCCAATCCGCTTCTTTTACGATGAGGCTGGCCAGATAAGGGCTTGACCCTGCGGTGCCAATCAACAGATCGCGCTCCGCGCCGGAAAACGGCAGATCACCGGCAATGTCCTGCCCCTTCTGAGGATCAAAGGGGCGCGGTGTACGTGTTATCGGCTGTCCAAAGTTCATAGCACAAGGTTTCACCCGAGGGATGCAGAACGTCAATCACCCTTGTGAAATACAGGTGATTCTTACGTCCGTCGGCAGACTCAAGAAGTCAGAAGCGCGAATTAAAACCAAAATTCACTCCAATCAAATATTTGAAATAATTGTATAATCCAACTTAATGTAAAAAACATTCACATCATCTCTTGCAGATAGCCCCTCCAATACCAATCTTATTAATGTGAAAGACATTCACATCCGGGTCTACCGGTCCAACGCAACTTAAAAAGAAAGGCATCTTCAATGACCTCCCTCTCGCAAAACGCACCTGCCCTGCAACAAACGGGCTGGTTTACCCGCGCGGAACAATGGCTCGATTCCAAGGGTAAAGGCGCTTGGATCGCGGCAACGGTTCTGGGCTTTATCCTCTTTTGGCCGGTTGGCCTTGCCCTTCTCGCCTATCTGATATGGAGCAAACGCATGTTCAACACGTCTTGTAAGTCATCCACATCCTCTTGGCGCCAAAAGTCCATTGAACACCGCAGCACAGGCAACAGTGCATTTGACGCCTATAAAGCGGACACTTTGCGCCGACTTGAACAGGAACAGGATAAATTCGAAGCTTTCCTTGAGCGCCTTCGGGACGCTAAAGACAAAGCAGAGTTTGATCAGTTCATGGATGAGCGCGCCGCCAAAACGGACACTACTGCAACAAACACCTGATTGATTGCGATACCGGTTTTCAGGCATATGTCTGGAAACCGGACCCAACATAGAAAGAACTTCAATGACCGCTCTGCCTGATCCGGAGAGACAACCAGATTTCTACAAGGACGTGCCGCTTAAGCGTTTGTTGGCGTGGTTTATTGACGCGGTTATCACTGGTTTAGCCTGCATTATCATCCTTCCCTTCACAGCATTTACGGGCATCTTTTTCTTCCCGCTTTTATTTCTGATTGTCGGGTTTGCCTATCGCACCGTTACGATCGCCAACAGCTCGGCGACATGGGGCATGCGCGTCCTTGCAATCGAATTGCGCAAGGCTGACGGGGAACAAATGGATGCAGCCAGCGCCTTTGCCCATACCACAGGCTACACGCTCAGCTGGTTCGTACCCGTTTTCCAGTTAATGTCCATCATTATGATGGCAAGCACGGCGCGTGGTCAGGGGTTGTCCGACCATGTTTTGGGGTCGGTCATGATAAACCGGCGCGCGTTGCTTCGTTAACTTTTGAAACCTTGCATTTTCTGCGCCGACATTGCTATCGTATTCAGAACGATACGTTGGAATGTGAATGCGCCATACGCTGCCAATTGCGCCACAGTTTTACGTAACAGCGCCACAACCGTGCCCCTACCTTGAAGGGCGGATGGAACGGAAGCTGTTTACGGCACTGCAGGGCGAAAGTGCGGACAAGTTGAACGACAGCTTGTCCCATCAGGGATTCCGGCGATCTCAGAATGTGCTCTACCGCCCGTCTTGTGCTGAATGTTCGGCGTGCTTGTCTGCGCGCATTGACGTAAGCCAATTCATGCCGTCGCGTAGCCAGCGGCGCGCGCAGAGCAAGAACAGCGATCTTCTGCGGCGTGCGACATCGCCTTGGGCTTCCGAAGAGCAATACGAGCTGTTTCGATCCTACCTCGATAGCCGCCACGCGGATGGCGGTATGGCAGATATGGACGTTTTCGAATTCGCAGCAATGATTGAAGAGACGCCGATACGCAGTCGGGTTGTGGAATACAGCCACAAGGACAGTGGCACGTTGCTGGGCGTCAGCTTGACGGATGTGCTGTCGGACGGGCTGAGCATGGTCTATTCGTTTTACGCGCCCGACATGCCTAAACGATCGATGGGTACCTACATGATCCTCGACCATATCGAGATCGCACGCGAAGCAGGGCTACCTTATGTCTATCTGGGGTACTGGGTCCCCGGCAGTCAGAAAATGGGATATAAATCGAAATTCTCAGGGCTTGAAGTCTATGCGGGCGGACAATGGCAGAAGATGACCAACCCTGACGATTTCACCGCCGAGATGCATCCCCTGTCAACCGATCCAATCGCAGAGCAGGTTGCAAATATTCAGCTGCCCGATACGCGCCCGACACGCTAACCCGTTGCTCCTGACGGGTATGCGCTCTACGTGTTATCCATGGAAAAGAAATGTGCTTTGATTACCGGTGCCGCGCGGGGCATCGGGTTTGCGACCACCAAAGTACTGCTGGGACAGGGCTGGCAGGTGGCGATGGTAGACCGAGATGGCGACGCCTTGCATGCGGCGGCGGTCGATTTGGAAAACGCACGGGCCTTTGAGTATGATGTGTCGGTACCCGAACAAGTGACGACAATGGCTAACGCCGTGCTAACAGCCTATGGCAGGATAGACGCCGTCGTGAATAACGCAGGCGTTGCAGACTTCGGCCCGTTGGATGAAACCGACTTTGCAAGATGGCGCACAGTCATGGCGACCAACCTTGACGGTGTTTTTCTGGTTTCTCAAGCCTGCATTCCTGCTCTGAAACAGACGGGTGGTTCAATCGTCAATATCGCCTCTATTTCGGGCTTGCGCGCCTCAACGCTACGGGTGGCATATGGCACATCCAAAGCTGCTGTCATCCACCTGACCAAACAACAAGCCGCAGAGCTGGGTGAGTTCGGGATACGAGCAAATTGCATCTGCCCCGGGCCCGTTCGAACAAAATTGGCGATGGCAGTGCACACGCAAGACATCATTGACGCCTACCACGATGCGATCCCTCTGAACCGCTATGGCAGCGAAGAAGAGATCGCCAATTGCATCGCCTTCCTCTGTTCGGAAAATGCCAGCTACGTCACGGGGCAAGTACTGGCGGCTGATGGTGGATTCGAAGCGACTGGTGTGGGCCTGCCCGCTTTGCGGGGCTAGGCTACTTCTCTTTCAGGAACCACGCAAAAGGGGCCCGAAGGCCCCTTTTTTAGTATCGCCGTTAATCCGGCCTATCGCAGTAGGTCAGGTACGATTGTCACAATCCCCGGGAAGGTCCACAACAGCCCCAACCCGACCACCTGGATCAGAACGAACGGAATAACACCGCGGTAGATATCGCCTGTTGTTACCTCTTTTGGAGCGACACCGCGCAGGTAGAACAACGCAAAGCCAAAGGGCGGTGTCAGGAACGAGGTCTGCAGGTTGATCGCAATCATGATCGTGACCCAAGCGGGATCAAGCGTGCCCCCATAAATCACCGGCCCCACAATCGGGATAACAATGTAAATGATCTCAAGGAAATCGAGTACAAAGCCAAGGATAAACAAGATCACCATCACAACAAGGAAGACGACCATTTCATTGTCGAAGCTTCGCAGGAACTGCTGGATGTAGTGCTCTCCACCGAAGGAAATCAGCACAAGGTTCAGCAACTGTGACCCGATCAGGATCGTAAACACCATCGACGTGACTTTGGCTGTTTCTCGGACCACAGGCGACAGGATGCTGTTGCGGAACAAAACCCAGCAGCTGTAGAGCAGACCAAAGAACGCAAAGTGGTACACAACCTGAGCGATGACATAGGCAACCCAGTCTTCGAGAGGCACGGTTTCACGCGTGATGCGCAAATCGAAGTTAACCCCCAGTAGGATCAGGATCACCAGAGCAAAAGAGGACCAGATGACGATCTTGGAGTTGCCGTTTTCCTCTTTCAGCTTGCGGTACGCTGCAAGCATGATCGCACCCGCCGCACCCAGCGCGGCCGCCGGTGTCGGGTTTGTAATCCCGCCAAGGATGGACCCCAGAACAGCAACGATCAAAACCAACGGCGGAAATACAACGCGGAGCAATTCGTTCTGCGATAGGCGTCCCATTGCGATGCGCGCGCCGTAGCTTGCTATCACCGTCGGTATGGCGAGGATCATGAATGTAGCACCGGACCCCGTCAGCGGCGAGATAAACGCCATATCTGCAAAGATTGCGGCCACAACGCCGGCGCCGCCGATCATCAATGGCATCGGATTGGCAGAAGGAGACACGCCGCGTGCAATAATGAGGATCAGGCCAATCAGAGTAAAGATCGTCGCCACGCCGGATCCGATCGGTGCCGCACCTTCGATGGCATCCACCATGGCTACCGCGCGCTCTTCTTCGGTCAACTCGACCACTTCGCCCGTATCGCCGGCATCAACTGCTGCCTGACGTTCCGCAACGGCAGTGTCCCAGGCGTCCTGGCCGTGCAGGTCAATCATGGACGCTTGACACTGCTCTGACACATTGGTCCGCAAGCTCGCGCTCGAGGTCCTTTCAGCATAGTCCGAGACCGAGATTGTTTGTGTGCCGATGACACCTGCACTGGACCCGAGAACAACAGCAAAGATCAGGCCAACCGGTGCAACCAGGAACCATGTCAGCGCTTCGCTACGGGTGACAACTTCACCATTGGAAGAACCGGCAATCTGGACGGGTGGCGCAGATTCAGGCCGTATAAGGGCAAAGCAGAAAGCATAAGTGGCATAGAGGAAAGCGAGGAACAGACCGGGCAAAAGTGCCGCTTGGAAGAGCGTGCCAACAGACAGAACCGCCGGCTGGCCCAGGAATGTAAGCGCATCGCCGCAGCCTGCGACCTGTGCGCGGGTTTCCTGACCCGTTGCGTAAAGATCCCCTACCAAAGTGCCCAGCAAAACGATCACGATTGACGGCGGAATAATTTGCCCCAAGGTCCCCGATGCGGCAATGACACCTGTCGAGAGTTGCGGCGAATATCCGTTGCGCAGCATTGTCGGCAAGGCAAGCAGACCCATGGTGACAACAGTCGCCCCCACAATTCCGGTGGAGGCTGCAAGGAACGCACCAACGATCACGATTGAAACCGCCAGACCGCCTGGCAGCGGGCCGAAAACCCGCGCCATTGTCGTCAGCAAATCTTCGGCAATCTTGGACCGCTCAAGCGTGATGCCCATCATTACAAACATCAAAACCGCAAGAAGCGTTTCAATGGACTGGCCTGCAATGACACGTTCGTTCATGCGGTTCACGATGAACGAAAGGTTGCGCTCCATCGCTTGTTCCCAGCCGCCGGGGAAGAGAGCTTCTTCTATGCGGGGAAGTTCCGGGTATCGAAACACCGATACAGCTTCTCGTGCCACCCCTTCCGCAATCAGCGCCGCATATTCAGGCGAGGCCTTGTCGATCGCTTGGTGTATCAGCAGTCCTGCAGAATCCAGTGCTGCAATGATAGCAAATGAGATAACACCTGCACCACCGATAGCAAAAGCCACCGGAAACCCTGTCATAATCCCTGCAAAGAGTGTCAGGAAGACGATGATCAGGCCGACTTCGACCCCATCCAATCCGAAAAGCATCCTGTTGTATCCCCTTGGTTTGCCCCGATATGCGGCGTTATTATTTTGCTATCAGGTCGAACCTGAGTGGATGGCGTGTTCGATGTCTTCAGCTTTGTCGCCGGTGCTATCGATATCCAGATATTTGCCTGCGCTCTCTTCACCCTCAAGCCATTCCAGATAGGACCGCCAGAAGAAAGCGACCGCCTGAATGAAGACGAGAACACAGAAGACGACAATCAGCACTTTGAACAGGAAGTACGCGTTAAAACCGTTCGGGCTAAAGCCGATTGTTTCGACGTTCCAGCGGAAGATGCGCGATTGCATCAACATCCTGTCCAGATCGCTTGTCGCGGTCACGGATGGTGTCATGAGGTGTCGCCACATAAAGAACCACGCGAACATGTATGTGATGACGATAGCGGGCATCATAAAGAAGATGCAGCCGAACATATCGATCACCCTTTTAGTACGGAATTTGACGGCGGAATAAACCAGGTCAACACGCACATGTCCGCCCTGAACGAAGGTGTAGGAAACGCACATACATACGACGATAGCATTGTAGAGTTTAAGCTCTTCGGCCCACCAGCTCAGATCCTGACTGAATGCCGTACCCAATGGGCCCATTTGGATTTCAGCTACGCGGAAGATGCGCTGAAGAAAGACAATCATCACCTGCTGCAACACCATCAACAAGCCTGCCCAAGCGGCGACGCGGCCTACAGTGTTGCCGATGCCTTCGAGAATACGCACCGCCCACCACAGGATGTCACGCTTCCAAGCCATCCCAAGCACCGTGATCGCGATGATTGTGAACATAACAACAAAGAAAAACTCGACGGATGCGCCGTAGAAGATAAAGCGCATGACCGATTCAGGTTCGGCCCAGTTCAACCAGGCGCCCGGGTTAACAATTGCGAGCAACAGATGATAAGGCGCTAGCGCAAGATTTTGCAGCACCCAAAGAAGTGTGTCGATCATGAAGCGCCCCCCGGTGTGCTTGCACTGGTTTGATCTACGGCAAGCATAAATAGCGAAAACCTGCCCGACCGCTAAGGGTCGGACAGGTATATTGTTTTACGTGCGATCAGCCCGCGTTGACGCGGTTACGCTGTTGCATGAACGTACCGTCGGCAATCTGATACCAATCGGCAGATTCTTTCAGCGACGCAAAGTAGCTATCAGCGATTTTCGCATAGATTGGATCGCTCATGTTCTCTTCACGAACTTCTGCAGAGGCACGGCCAAAGGCATCCCAAACGTCGTCAGAGAACTGGCGAACCTGCACGCCATCGGCTTGCAGACGCGCGAGTGCCGCGCCGTTCTCGGACAGGGTCAGCGCAGTGTTTTGCGCGTGCGCCGCTTCACAGGCACGTTCACAGATTGTCTGCTGCAGTGGTGTCAGCGATTCCCAGACCTGCTGGTTGAATACCATGGACAGGGTGGAACCCGGCTCGTGGAAACCAGATGCGTAGTAGATCTTTGTGATTTCCTGAAAGCCCATGCGCTCGTCTGCATATGGGCCGATCCACTCTGCGCCGTCGATCTGACCGGACGCAAGCGCCTGATAGATTTCGCCGCCGGGAATGTTCTGAACGGATGCGCCGAGGCGACCAAGCACCTGTCCACCCTGACCAGGCATACGGAAACGCAGGCCCTGAAGATCGTCTGCGGAGTTGATTTCTTTGTTGAACCAACCACCTGGCTGCATCGCTGTCTGACCAACCATCAACGGCTTCATACCGAACAGGCCGGACAGTTCGTCGTGCAGTTCCTGACCACCACGACGGTAGTACCAGTTTGCCATCTCCTGAGCCGTCATGCCGAATGGCACCGATGTAAAGAACGCAAAGCCTGGATGCTGGTTCAAGAAGTAATATTCAGCGGAGTGATAGACGTCAGCCTGTCCGGAGGACACGGCGTCAAACACTTCGAATGCGCCTACGAGCGAGCCAGCCGAGTTCTTTTGGAACGTCAGTTGTCCATCGGTCATTGCGGCGATGTAATCGATTGCAAGCTGTGCAGCATCGTCAAAAATGGCAAAGCCATCAGGTACCGAAGTAACCATTGTCAATGTGCGGTTGCCTTGCGCGTACGCAGGTGCTGCCAGGGCTGTTGTAGTGGCAGCCGCGCCACCAATTGCAGATGTCTTCAGAAAAGAACGACGATCCATGTAGGGTAATCCTCCCGAGTTTTTTTGTTTCACCGCGCTTGCGCGCACGGCATATTTCGCGTGCCACGGAATATACGACGCTGCGCAACAATGGAATACCTAATGCGGCGTAAACATCGCTGGAATCTCAAAATATTTTGTCCCCATGAGGAAACGATTAAATTTTCAGCCCTTGAACAGAGCCTTGTCGCGCGACTTGAACGGCGCGATCACAGTGCTTTTGGCATGACCACAGATATTAAGGGGCACCCAGAGTTTTGGCATTACTGTGGTCATAAAGCTGAACGCTGTTTTGATGCCGTATGCAGTCAGTCCAACCTCGCGCAGAATTCGGACTTAATTACACGAACCTCTCTGACCAACGCTTCTACTAAAAGTAGTAGCTCCGTGCCGGCCGGATACAAAAATCTTTGAATGTCGCAAAAATATACCTGAATTGCCGCGTTTATGACGCAAGTCGGGCGCGGCACCGCCATGAAGGTTAAACAGTGTCATAACTGTGTAGTGATTGTGTTTGATTAAAGGTGAAAGAAAATCGCTTGAAATAAAAGGAATATGCGATGACCAACCTTATCGAAAAAGCCCGCGCCGGACGTGCTAAAGCCCTCCAGAACCGCGAAGACCGTCGGATGTCGCAGATCAGCGCAACAGAAGATAAAATCCGTGCAGCCGCGCAACGTCGCAACAGCGTCCCGCTTTTCATCTCGTCGCGGGCGCGCCCAGAGACACATGCTTACCTGCACTAACTGTTTGTGACCGCGAGATATGTCGCACTTAGCGACAATATGTTCTTGCACAGAGCAACAAGCGATTTAAGCAACGCGGCACGCCAATAGATTTGGCCCGTGCCGCAATGCTGACCTTTCCGAGCGGCTTTCTAATTTGATCGTTTTGCCAGACTGAAACAGAAATCTGTTCCTGTGCGGGCCGGTGACAGAGGGGCTGGCACGCCGCTTTACGTGGCCGGGTTGCTGAATGTCCGCAAATCTGCACGCAAAACAGTCTCATTTTTTCGTTAATTACCCGCTGCGACGTCCAAAAGAAAGAAAATGTCACTTTTTTCTCATCTTTGGACATAAATTTGGCATCTTTCGGTGTTGACGCCCCTGCCCGCCCCTCATAATGTCCCGCGCAGTATGAAGGAGCCTAGAGGCATGACCGACCTAGTCGTCATTGTAGGATTTACGCGCATGGGCCGGTAACGGTAGACCATAGTCTGTCCCATGCGCCCCCGCCACAACGGGGGCTTTTTTGTGCGCTTGAGGTAAAACAGGTCCGACGTGGACCGATACGGAGATGAAAACTATGACACGGCAAATGTCCGGCGCGAAAATGATTGTGCAAGCTCTGATTGATCAGGGTGTTGATACCGTCTTTGGCTATCCCGGCGGCGCTGTGCTACCGATCTACGACGAAGTTTTTCAGCAAAATGCGATCCGGCATATTCTTGTGCGTCACGAACAGGGTGCTGTACATGCCGCAGAAGGGTATGCACGGGCGACAGGTAAACCCGGTGTTGTTCTGGTGACCTCCGGCCCGGGTGCCACGAATGCGGTCACCGGCCTGACCGACGCTTTGATGGATTCCATCCCGCTGGTCGTTCTGACCGGTCAGGTGCCAACGTTCATGATCGGTTCTGATGCCTTCCAAGAGGCAGACACCGTTGGCATCACCCGCCCCTGCACCAAGCACAACTGGCTGGTCAAAGAAACCGATCGCCTTGCAGGAACCATTCACGAAGCATTCCATGTCGCAACAAGCGGTCGCCCCGGCCCGGTGTTGGTGGACATTCCGAAAGACGTACAATTTGCAACCGGCAGCTATAGCCCGCCCAAGCCTTCGACGTCGCATTATCAGCCAAAACTGAAAGGCGACATGCAGGAGATCACTGAACTGGTCGCAGCCATCGAAAAAGCGAAAAAGCCGGTTTTTTACACTGGCGGCGGTGTTATCAACTCTGGCCCAGCAGCGAGCCAGCTGTTGCGCGAGCTGGTCGCGGCGACAGGCTTTCCGATCACATCGACGCTTATGGGGCTGGGTAGCTATCCGGCATCGGGTGAAAAATGGATCGGTATGTTGGGCATGCACGGGCTTTATGAAGCCAATATGGCAATGCATGACTGCGACCTTTTGATTAACATTGGTGCGCGCTTTGACGACCGGATTACAGGCCGTCTCGACGCTTTCAGCCCCAAGTCGATCAAAGCACATATCGACATCGATCCGTCCTCGATCAACAAAGTCATTAAAACCGACATTCCGATTGTCGGCGACATCGCGCATGTTCTCGAAGATCTTCTGAATGTATGGAAGTCGCGCGGACGCAAGACCAATGCCGAAGCGGTTGCAAAATGGTGGACACAGATCGAGAAATGGAAAACTGTCGATTGCTTGCAATTCACCCAGAAGGGCAAAATCATTAAACCACAGTACGCCTTGGAACGCTTGGAAACACTGACCAAAAAGTACGATCGCTACATCTGTACAGAAGTAGGCCAGCACCAGATGTGGGCCGCGCAATACTTGGGCTTTGAGGATCCAAATCGCTGGATGACCTCGGGTGGGCTGGGCACGATGGGTTATGGCTTCCCTGCATCTATCGGCGTGCAAGTGGCACATCCCGATGCATTGGTCATAAACGTGGCTGGCGAAGCGTCGTGGCTGATGAACATGCAAGAAATGGGCACAGCCATTCAATACAGACTCCCCGTAAAACAGTTCATTCTGAATAATGAACGCCTTGGCATGGTGCGCCAATGGCAGGAGCTGCTGCACGGTGAGCGCTATTCACACAGCTGGTCTGACGCCCTGCCTGATTTCGTCAAGCTGGCCGAAGCCTTTGGCGCCAAGGG
>Ga0316197_10001160_pt1 | contig 18920 bp, 16 predicted proteins | sample OudBiesiAoxic_MG_FD_204939 | JGI IMG/M metagenome (GOLD analysis project Ga0316197, IMG submission 204939) | Coastal sediment microbial communities from Oude Bieten Haven, Netherlands - site A oxic | ecosystem: Environmental > Aquatic > Marine > Coastal > Sediment | place: Netherlands... | reverse complement strand
AAAAGAATGCCAAGCAAGATGACATCGCAGTAAAAATTGACACTGCGTTACATGCCGTAGAAAAAAGTAATAAATCATTGGCTGGCGCATTACCTGATAACTACTTTTCTCGTTTAGGCTTAGATAGCAGCAAACTGTCTGCACTAATCGATACCATTAACAATATCGACACCATCGCTAAAGAAAGTGCCGATAGCGCAGAAGAAGCTAAAAGCGAAGAAGATTTAGTCGGGCGTGTTTACGAGTACTTTTTAGGTAAATTTGCGGCATCTGAAGGTAAAGGCGGTGGTGAGTTCTATATAATGCCCTCTACATTTATACAGTCAAAATGCCACCTGCGATTAGATGCTTAAAGTGTTACTCATTAATTAGATATCTTTTTAGCCCAACCAATTAGTGACCGTGTCACACTTCTTCAGTTTGTTTTTCCCTTCGTTCTAAAATTAATTGCTCAATTAATTGGGTTTTAGTTAGCTCTAACTCTGTTGCTAAAGATCCTAAGGCAAGGTGTGCTGATAAGGAGATATTAAGATCAAGGCGTCGCGTCGTTAGTTTTTGATTATTTCGTTTCTTATAGGTTCTTAATGAAGAAAATAGTTTAGTTTTTCCAGATTTAGATAAATGCTTTTCTCGAAACTTTGCTGTTTCTTTTGGTGTAGCAAAAGCAGTAATACCAGCTTCTTCAATTTCTTTTTGTGCAAGATAAAGATCAACAAACGAATCATGTTTAAAATGATCTATTTGTCTTCTAATCCACGCCTCTTGAATATGATAGCAGTCATCAAATGCAGTTACTCTTCTAGTCATATTTTCTCCTATTTGCAATATAACTATAGAATTTTAGCGTGACCGTGTCACGGGGTTTTGTAAGGAGCAGTCTTTTATTTTCTTAAAAGGCTCAGCTGTTGAATGAGGGTTTATTCTTGTTTTACCTATGAATTATCTTCTTGTGATGATTCGTTTTATATATGATACAGATAATTACGAACTTTTGACTGGGGCATTATGGCTAATATTGAAAATATGTTTGGTAGTTTTTACGAGAGTATGAATCGTTCATCAACACATACTACTAAAGCAGGTTCTGCGTCGCATCAGGTTATGGACTCAGCTCCACTTAATGAGTCATTACAATCGCTACCCTCTGGGCCCCAAGAAGAATATCTCCTTCAAACTCAAATACGTCCCATATTTGGTAAAGAAGGGCTGAATACCTCTCCTATTGGTACTCATCCTGATTTTTTAGCGCTTGAAGGATCTAATAATACTCAAAAGCATTATACGTGTACCCTATTTGTAGATATAAAAGGTTCAACTCGTTTATCTCTTTTATATGATCTAGAGTTCATTTTTAAATTTAAAAATGCAGTTATCCAGACATGTGTAGAGGTGGTGAGATCGTTTGATGGGCATGTTCATCGACTTATGGGGGATGCCGTTATGGCATTTTTTGGAGGGAGTTCTACGGAAAAAGAAGATGCAATAGCTGATGCCATAAATTGTAGTGTAACCCTACGAGCAATTTTGGAACAAAGCATTAAACCTTGGATGATAAACTCAGGATTGGATGCAAAAGACTTTGGGTTTCGAATTGGTTGTGATTTTGGTAATGATGATGACGTTCTTTGGGGGAGTTTCGGATACCAAGGTGTAGGAGAGGTGTCTGCTACAGGATTGTCCGTTGATATGGCTTCAAAGTTACAAAGCTTAGCTGGTAAAAATCAAACGATGCTGGGTCAAGGTTTACTAGAGTTTGTTGATTGGCCTGAAAAGTATTCTAAAATTAAAGATCGAGAAAAGGACGGCGGTGGATCAGAATATCTTCCTGTAGTTACACCAAACATTACAGATAAGAGTGGCAATCCTCTAAATTATAAAATGAGATCGCTCGATTTCTCAAAGTGTTTGAAATTTAGTGCGTTACCTTTGCAGTTTAGAGAAAGAATTGCCGGTGTAGCAGTCAAGAATAACCCTAATATTGATTTTAAGTGTTTTATAATTACTTCAGGCTCAAAAAAGGAATATATTTCAGCGTCATATTTTTTAGGGCCTAATCTTGATATTGTCTTTGAAGTTAAGGCTATAACTGCGAGCCGACTTTCTTTCCCTCTTAGGGTCGTATTTAAAAAAACAAATCATGGATTGGCTACACCTAAAGAAGAAAGAGATATTGAGCAGGAGCCGGTGACTAAGTGGTTAATTAAAAAAGCAGCTAATTCTTTCAATTCATCCATGGTTCCACGAGCAACAGCTGAGTTGAAAGAAGCGACTCTTTATCGAGGACTTCATACTATGAAATGTGAAGTTTTTGATAATAATAATCACCTTATATTTAGAGATTGGATTGGGGTAATGATTAAGTAAAACTTGTTATTGGATTGTTAAATTATACGGTAGGATGCCAAAAAATAAGGAAATTTAAATTGGATAAAAAAATAGCTATTTTATATGAATCACTGCGAAGGACAGATAGTTATATTGTAGCGGCAGACCAAAAAGCGTCCTTCACTCTTGCAGCTGGAGTTACCTTTCTTGGTATTTATACATCTATTTTTTATAGCTTGATAACGGATGAAAGCAGTACTATTCCATCAACAGTATTAATTTCGGTCGTTGGAATAGTTTTAAGTGTATGGGTTGTTTGGTTTTATAAAATACAGAAAGTATTTTCACCTCAAGTTACACCTTCTAATCAAAAGTCTGTTGTTTCTTTTGCCTCAATAAAGGCAAATCATCAGTGTTTTGATGATTTTGCGGCTTGTTATTCAGATATAGAGAGCATTGGTCAAAGCTCTGTCTTATCCAACTTAGAACTAGATCTACTTGAGAATCATTGGATCTGTTCAGACATATGTACTCAAAAAATGAGCGCATTTAAAGAAAGCTTATATCTTCTCATGCTCTCATTAAGTTTTTCTCTGCTAGGCCTAGCTTTTACTATCTTCTATGCTGAAATAATAGCTTAATCTATCAGATATAAATGTGTTGGTTATTTTAAGTGTGTTGTGGTGATAAGCATGAAAGAAAGGTACAACATTCTACTTGCAATGGATATTTGTGAGTTGGTTTTCTAGTAAGTAAATTTTTACAGTTACACTGTAACTAGAATGCCCAATAAAATTTCACTTAATAATATCTAATCATCAACCACTTCAATGGTGACATGCTGTGCACCAAGGTAGGTACCTTCATCTATTTCATAACGAAGTTTTTCGCCACAATGAGGGCACTCAAAAGCGATATTTGGTTCGATGCATTCTTCTTCAAGCCAATCAAAACCGATGTGTTTTTCGCACGTTGGACATTTCATCTTATTTTTCCTTGGGAATCGTTACAAAATAACTTGTTCTAAATTATTGCCAAAAACCTTAAATGACAGGTTATTTTGAAAACAAAAGATCAAGTAATTTTGAAGCCGATCCTTACTCATTCAAATACAACTCCGCCATGCCATCTAACCGGCTTTTTACTTCTTTCCAATTGGGCATCACGCTGGTGAGTAAACGCCAGAATTTGTCGCTGTGGTTATGCTCGGCTATGTGGCAAAGCTCATGCAGGATCACGTAATCGATACACTCTTTAGGTGCTTTGATCAGGTGAGGATTGAGCATCAAGTTACCTTTAGCTGAGCAGCTTCCCCATTGTTTGCTCATGGCGAGTACACGAAAGCTTGGAATACCTTTAACCCAGGTTGCTTGGGGTAACAGTTCGGCGAGTCGCTGATGAAAAACATGCTCAGCGCGTACATTGTACCATTTTGAAACTAGAGTTTTGGTCAGCGCTTTCTTGTCTTCATTAAAGCGGTTCAAGCTAACCAGCAGTTTACCTCGGGTCATTTTTACGCTAGACGCCGCGTGCGGATCTTCAACCACTTTCAGCACATAGCGGCGACCAAGATAAAACTGCATTTCACCACTGACATAGTTTTTTGCCTGCACATACTCAAGGTGACCTCTAAATTCTTTTAAAGCATCATAAATCCACTTAGCGCGTTTCATAACAGCATTATGAATATCATCTAATTTTGCATCTTCAGGCGCGCTAATAATCACTTCACAGTTCGGATTTACCTTAATGGTGATCTTACGCTTTTTGCCCTCAGGGTGAGGCTTGCGCAGCACTTCATAGGTAACGGCTTCATCTCCATAGACAAAGCTGTATTCTTCCTTACTTATCTCATCTGAATTTACGGATGCCATTAGTGATACCCTGCAACACCACGGCGCGTGATTTGGATTATATCGGTAATGATTGTTTTTGCAGTGTCCATACCTACGGCTTTGAATAACACGGGTAACAATTGACGGCGGATTTGATTTTCAATCTCCTGTGGGTTGATGGAAAACTCAGCCACCGATGCAGTGACCACTTCTTCTATCTGCAATGCATAATCAAAGCATTCATCTTCCGACAGGGCATTGTTATCGCCTAGGTGAAGAGGGAATAAGCCAAAGTAAGCCTGAACATGACGTTTGATTTTAGGATCAAGTTCGCTAAATCGGTCGTTTGGCATGCCTTCGACTTTGCGCTCTTTCACTTGCTCTTCAAAATCAGCAAATAGCAGGTATTGCTTCACCGGTGCATCAAACATCTCTTTGGTTTTATCGATTGCCTGTTTGAGTAAATTAGAAAAATACTCCTGCGCATAGGGATCATCGGCCAAGTCCTGCTCAATCATCTTAGTCACACGACCGGTGATCGCATCCTTTTTATTGCGCGCTTCGTCGTCGCTCATCTCTTCGGGTTTAGCGGCTTTACCCATATTGCCCACTAAATAAGCGCCTTTTGATTCTTGAATATCCACGCCGCCAATATGCTTGTTTAACATGCTGCGGATATTTTCGGCATACTCATCATAGTTAACCGTTTCTTGTGCATCTTCACGTACTTGTACACGTAGTTCAGACATAAATTTTAGGGTCTTTTTGTATAAATCTCGTCTGCCTAGCGAAGTTTGTGGGTCAATCACATCAAAGCTTTTATCTTCAAAATAGGTAGCCGATTGCAAGGCAACTTTCAAACAGTTAGCAAACGCCGTTAACGCCGTGTAGAAGTCTTCACGTTTTTTCTGATTGGTATCGGTCAGCTGACCATCAATGGTATCGATCTTCGGCGCTAATACCTGGCGTAGCGCTGGTCCGTCTTGTTTGTTGTATACGCCATCAAAAATAGCCCACAAATCGCGGTATAAACCGGGAAGCTTTTTATATTCGGTGTCCATGCGATTGTACAATCCCTTTAGATCGTCAATATCAAAGCCGCCTTGAGTACGCTCTGCAAGATCCTGATAATCGGCAATGGTGGCATCTAATTCTTTTAAAATGCCGCGATAATCAATCAGGTAACCAAACTGTTTTTTTTCATGCAAGCGGTTAACACGCGCAATCGCCTGGATCAGGTTGTGCTGTTTCAGCGGTTTGTCGATATACAGCACGGTGTTTTTGGGTTCGTCAAAGCCAGTCAGTAGCTTATCCACCACAATCATCAGGTCGGGGCCCTGATCTTTACTAAATTCATCGATGATATGTTTGGTGTAGGCTTTTTCATCCTGCCCATAGCCCGCATCGGCCACATTGTCCTTCCACCAATTTTGTACGGCATTCTTACTTTTACCATCAACAGTGTCGTGCCCCTCACGCGTATCAGGCGGCGACATCGCAACCACCGAGGTTACCTTGCCAATATTATCTAAAAGCGTCTTATATTGAATGGCAGAGGCTTTTGAGTCACAGGCGAGTTGGCCCTTTAGTCCTTGCTGTTTAAAGTTCTGGAAGTGATCGGAAATATCATGGGCAATCAGTTCGATACGGCCTTCGGTTTGATAGATCTGTCCCTTTTGGGAAAACTTCCTCTTCAGGTCGGTGCGCTGTTTTTCAGAAAGCTTATCGGTAATACGATCAAACCAAGCATCGATGGCTTTGTCATTGGTGCTCAGGTCTGGAATACGCTCTTCATATAACAGCGGAGTGACGGTTTTATCCTCAACCGCCTGTTGCATGGTGTAGGAATGAATGATCTTACCGAACTTGTTTTCGGTTTTATCATCTTGCAGTAGCGGCGTACCGGTAAAGCCAATATAGGCGGCTTTGGGCAAAGCTTGCTGCATGCGAATATTGTTTTCACCGTTTTGGCTGCGGTGGCCTTCATCGACCAATACAATCATATCCGGACTGTTGTTGTAACACTCTGGCAGCTCAATCGCCGTACCAAACTTATTGATGATCGAGAAGATAATACGCTCATTGCCTTTGCCTATCTGCTGGGCTAAACGACGGCCGGTAGTGGCCATCGCGGATTTTCTGTCTTTATCCGATAATGCGCCACCCGAGGCGAAGGTGCGCGCGAGTTGATCTTCTAAATCCACTCGGTCAGTCACTACGATCACGCGGCATTTTGCCAGCTCTTTAAGCCATACCAAAGCTTTTGACAGAAACACCATGGTGAAGGATTTACCCGAGCCAGTGGTATGCCAGATCACACCGCCATTACGTGCGCCTTGCTCATCAAAGGAGGTCACCCGTTTAATTAGCGCTTTAATACCAAATACCTGCTGATAACGGGCAACAATCTTGCCAACTTTTTTATCGAACAAGGTATACAGACGAGTCATTTCTAACAAACGATCCGGGCGCAACAGGGAAACCAATAGCCGGTCTTGATCCGTTACCACTAAATCACCGCGCGCAATCAGAGCAAGGTACTCATTACGTACTTTGGCGGGGCGATGATTGAAGATTAAGTCACGTTTATTTTGTGCTAATGGCGTGTTCTTTAAGCGAACAAAGGTCGCTTCGGTGATCTCTTCTTCCTTCCACTTCGCCCAAAATTTATCGCTTGTGCCGCAGGTTGCATACAGACCTTCATAGCCATTGACCGACATCACCAGCTGACTGTAAGCAAACAGATGCGGAATTTCATCGTTGCCTTGATTACGAATAGTCTGTGATACGCCTTCATGAATGGTTGGCTTTCCCGCATGTGAAGAATCCGGACGTTTTGCCTCAATCACCACCCACGGCAATCCATTAACAAAACAAACCAGATCAGGAATACGCTTGCCCGTGCCGTGTGCGTTTTCAACTTCCATTTCTTCGGTAAAGTGGAATTTATTATTCTTGGGCGTTTCCCAATCAATCACTTGAATGGTCGGATTGGATTTTTTGCCATCGACAAATTCAGTGACACCGATGCCATAAGTGAGGGCGTTATAGAGTTTTTCATTGGCCGCTTTTAGTCCCTCATTCATCGCCGGGTTAGCAAGCTCATGGACGATCTTGTCGATTGCCGCCTCCGATAACGAATGTTCTTTGCCCATAAAGGGATAGGTTTTATGACTTAACACTTCACGCAGCACATCAGGCAGAATAACCGTGGATTGGTTGCCTCGCCGCGCTAAACAATCGCTTGGTGGGATAAACTGGTAGCCAAGGTTAGTGAGCAAGGTGAGTGCCGGAATTTTGGCGCTTTGTTCTTCTTTGAAGTTGGGTAAATGTGTTTTAAGCATTTGAGCTTCCTTGTTGCTCGAGTAGGTGCTGGCGCTCTTTTTCTAGTTGCTGGCGCAGCTCCTCTTCACTGGGTAACTCCAACCTGTATTTAGAGGCAAACAGGTGCTCACTGTCATTCAGGACGGTGTATTTCGCGACGGTGTGATTGTTTTCAGTACATAAAATCAAGCCGATAGTGGGATTATCGTCAGCGCGGCGTTTTTTCTCTTCGTACATGCGCACATACATATCCATTTGCCCAACATCTTGGTGGGTCAATTTATGCATTTTAAGATCAATCAGCAGGAAGCATTTTAGGTGGAAGTTGTAGAACACCAGGTCAATATAGTAGTCGCCATCATCGGTTGAAATGCGCTGTTGACGTTCAACAAAGGCAAAACCTTTACCCAGCTCGAGTAAGAATTTTTGCAGGTTATCAATCAACGCCTGCTCTAACTCGCTCTCCTGTAAACCTGCGCTGGGTAGTCCCAAAAAATCAAAGATATAAGGATCGCGCAGATAATCTTTAGGACAGAGTGCTAACGCTTGGGTCTTTTGTTTGGCTTCATCTAACACAGGTTTTAAATCGTGTTTACCCGTTTGTGTGGCAAGTAACCGCTCATAATAAAGCGATCCGATTTGTCGCTCTAAGGCGCGTGCCGACCATGCCTGCTCAATGGCTTCGTTTAGATACCACTGCCGCGCTTGCTCGTTTTCAATACGGGTAAGGGTGCGGTAATGGGTCCATGATAAATTGTGACGCACTGCGTCACAATTTGGAAAAGCAAGATAAAACAGACGCATATAACGTAGATTAGAGGTGTCGAAGCCTTTACCAAACTCTTGAGTGAGCGAGGCTGATAGTTTTTTTAATACGGCTTTGCCATATTCGGCGCGGCGTTCGCCTTGTTGCTCATCTTCGACAATGAGCTGACCAATCTGCCAATAGGTTTGCACCATCGCTGAATTGACGGCCTGAACAACCTGCTTGCGGCTTTGGTTTAATAGCGTGCGAATATTATCAAATAATGCCTCACTATTTTGTGCTAGATGATCAGCCATTAAGCCGCCTCCGATTTATTCATTATATTCTTTCCCTTATAGCCTAGTGTTTGTCGCTAGGCGGCAAGCTTTTCTAGCCCATGAGTGTAGCTCGCTACATGATTGGGGTAGAAAAGCGCAGTCAACAACGCGACAGGCGCATCGATCACAGGGAAACTCTTTTCTTGCCTGTCAATAGCTGCTGCATCAGTGCCTTTTTCTCTTGTTTAAGGTGCGCTAGTTTGGCTTGTAATAGCTCGATCTCTTTATCGGCAGAGGTGAGCACAGAAGCGATTTTCTGTTGTTCTTTTATATCAGTAGGATATTTGAAGTCTTTTTCTTTCAATTCTCTCATGTGGCGACTGTATCCAAGGTTTGGAATTTTAGTATTTAGCAGAGAGTAATATGCAAATTTTGCACAGATATCTGTGTGACTTTTTAACACTTGTGTCCCATCAGCCCCTGGTGCAAAATCAAAGTCCACCCATTTCACTGCTCTGGTATGGTCTCCAAAAATAATGGCAGGTAAATTACTGTAAATAGATTGATTGTTGGTAAAACCGCCTATGAGAGCCTTACCTTGATCTACAATGGGAGTTTTGCCTATATCTAGATATTCAGAAGATTTTACTTGGGTTGATTTGTTATTAGCTACTTTAAATATTTCATTGAATAAAGCATATTTCCAATCCCCCTCAAACACCATCCCCGTTTCTGAATTGATTAAACGCTTCTTACCCGTCAAAAGCTGCTGCATCAGAGCTTTTTTCTGTTGTTTGCTGGTTGCAATCAGTTTTTCAGTCGTGGTGATCGCCTTATCCCAAGTTCCGAGGATTTTAGCGATTTTGCGTTGTTCTGGTAGGGGGGGGATAGCAATTCTAATATTTAAAACATCTGGTTTAGTGATGTTTTTCATACTGCCGCTTGTTCCTGTTGCTGTTGCGCTTAGCGCATATCGTGTATGACTCGAAGAGAACCAGTAACCCAACCAACGCATACTCATTGATTTACCCTTGGGTTTTGCCTGCCACAACCTGTCAGGTAGAAATGTATTATCTATCTTATTTTTGATATAGCCATTTGCACCAACTAAAGTCGGTGTATTCATTCTACTTATTATTATTGTATCGGCAATTACTGGTTCTTTCAGTCGGCTTACTTCATTGTTCTCAACTACAGATTTTGTTTTAGAAGCATCAAAGATTCCTTTTGATACACAACTTGTTTTAAGAATTTTATAATTCGCAAGAGTATTACCGTCATCCTCTGAATTAACAGAAACACCAGCATCTAAAGATTTAATTAGATCTTTTACTCTTCCTTCACTCCAACCATTAGGCAACATAGCGCCCTCCAAATCCATTGATATTTGATGTTGTGAAAAGTGTACGTATACCACCCATCCATGGAGCTTGGTTCCGGCTCGACCATCCACGGTCTCGCGTACTCAGCTTGCTGAGTGATGTTAAATCACTCATCATTGCCTCCGGCACACGCTGAGTACCCTAACTCCTCTAGATAACCCGCCATTTCAGTTTCCAGATCTGCAAGTTCACTTTGCAGTGCTAAACGCTCGCCACGCACTGCCATTAAATCAATCTCGGCCTCCTCTTCAAATGTATCGACATAACGGGGGATATTAAGGTTGAAATCGTTCTCAGCTATCTCATCAAGCGTGGCAAGGTAAGCATATTTATCAACGCTTTCACGCTTTTTGTAGGTATCAATTACCTTTTGAATATTCTCAGTGGTGAGTACGTTCTGGTTTTTGCCCGATTTGAACTCACGCGAGGCATCAATAAACAGTACTTTGTTATCATCTTTGTGTTTTTTGAACAGCAAGATAGCAGCAGGAATACCGGTGCCAAAGAACAGTTTTTCAGGTAAGCCGATCACGGTATCCAGCAGGTTTTCTTCAATCAGTTGTTTACGGATCTTACCCTCACTTGATGCACGGAACAGTACGCCATGGGGTACCACCACACCCATTCTTCCCGTGTGTGGTTTAAGGGTTTCAATCATATGTGAAATAAACGCGTAATCGCCCTTGGTTTTAGGTGGCACACCACGACGGAAACGACCGAAATGATCATCGCCTGCATTTTCATGCCCCCATTTATCCAGTGAAAATGGCGGGTTCGCCGTTACCACATCAAAGTGCAGCAGACCACCATCTTTATCGTGCAGCTTAGGGTTACGAATGGTATCGCCCCATTCAATGCGGTGGTTATCTTCGCCATGCAGGAACATATTCATCTTGGCCAGTGACCAGGTTGAGCCAATCGCTTCCTGGCCAAATAGCGCGTATTGCTTAGAGCCATTAAAATTCAGTTGGATCTGTTTACCACACTTCATCAATAGCGAGCCGGAGCCACAGGCTGGATCGCAAATGGTATCTCCTTCAACGGGTTCAAGAATAATAGAGAGCAGATCCGAGACCTCCGGTGGCGTATAGAACTCGCCTGCCGATTTACCGCTGCTCGCAGCAAAGTGTTTGATCAGATATTCATAAGCATTACCAATCACATCTAAGGAGCCAACACGACTTGGACGCAGGTTAAGGGTTGGCTTGCCAAAGTCTTCGAGTAGATGACGGAGAATGTCATTTTTCTGTTTCTCATCACCGAGTTTATCGGTATTAAAGCTGATATCTTGGAAAACGTTTTTCAGCTTAGTGCCGTTGGCTTCTTCAATAGCATGCAACGCTTGGTCGATACGTGAGCCGTTACCTGCGGTGTTGCGCAGCTCATAGAGATCCCAGAAGGTGGCACCCGCTGGAATTTTGAAAGACTGGCTTTCCATCATCTCGTTGATAAGCTCGGGAATATCACCGTATTCCGCTTTCAGCTGTTCGGATTTGTCTTGATGCACATCGGAGATGTACTTCAAAAACAGCATAGTAAGAATAAAGTCTTTATAGATGGAGGGATCGACCGTGCCACGAAAGGTGTCACAGGCAGACCATACGGCTTTGTTGATTTCATCTTGGTTGATCGGTGAATTTGGCATTTTTTTACCTAGCTGTTTACTGGCCCAATCGGGCTGGAATGTTTGATTAAATCGCTGGCAATCGCGTTAAGCTGTTGCTGACGGTTATTGATAAGTTGATGAAGTAGGGCGTTTTCTTTAATGCTCGCCGCATAAAGTTTGGCGATGGTGTTTTGTGTTGCAATATCGGGTAATACGATGGGGGTAGCGGCTAACACAGGTTTGCGAATACTGATCTGAAAGCTACCTTCGGCGCTGCGTTTAAAGTAATTTTGTACCGGCGTTTGATTAAGCTGCCAAGTGATAAACTGCGGATTGACCCGATCTTTCCATTCAGGCTTTACGCGCAACAGAAACAAACTCGGCGCACAGGTGGTGTTGTCTAAGTCTTTATCAATATAACAGGCGGTATGCTTCGCACCCTTGGCAATAAACAGCAGATCGCCCCGTTGTAACCAGTCGGCATCGCGCTTACCCGTTAAATCTGTAACGATTAAATTATCTTCGTGCAACTCACCAAGTAAAGAAATGTCTTTCGCCTGCACGGCTTTTACATTGCCACTGGGGATCTCTCGAATAGCACCACGAAACGGATAGCCCGCTTGAATGCCAAGCAAATCTGCCAGTGTTATTTCACTCGTTATCTGTTCGCTGTTGAGTTTTTCAACCATACGGCTGAGCCTTTGTTTGTTATGCAGAGAGGTTATTTTGACAGCTTTGTATTGAACTGCAAATGATTTTCTACAGTAATGGCATGATGCAAATTAAAAATTGACATTAAATCCATCCTCGCCTATCTTTTATTGCAGTAAGAGTATGGTGCAAGGATGTGTTGGTGGTATCAGTCATAAAAATGGATGTAAATTTAGGTCGCTTGCCGTATTTCGGCACTGAGTTATCGGCATCGTTACGTAATGTGCTTTTTCATGCGGATCAGCAGGTGCAGCGATTTCCACGTTTACGCTCGTTAACACGTATTCACGATGTGTTGGAAATGAATCTATTTTTAGAGCATCGTTTTAAGGGCTTATTCATGCCACCTAAACGCTCAAACCGTACTAATAATTTAGGTGGTGTGAGTGTTTTAACACTCAGCTCAACGGCGTATTCATTAAGCATTTTTCTAGCATGGCTTGAAGATAATAAGGTCGATTGGCAAGAAGTAATAGCGGTTGCTGCGACGGATAAAGCCAAATATTGGTTGCCTGTTTATCGCTTTCGCCGCTATTTGATTGACAGGGTCAAAGCCAAAGAGATTGACCGAGATTCTGCTAATCTGTACATGAACCATATCCGCCAATTCTATGAGTGGGCGTTTAAGCAACGTCGAATTGAAAAAATCCCTTTTAAATACAAAACCCAAATTATCAAGAAAAAGCGCAAAGACGGCGATATTGATTTTCTATTTAGCGGCCAGTTTGCCGAGGAACGCGGCATTGTGGTGACAACGACCGATTTACTGATCCCAAAGAAATACAAACAGAAGAAATTCAATGATAGCGATCTGGCCCCTTATAGTCCTCAGGAGTTAACATTGCTTTACAACAGTAATGAGCTGACAAAAGCCACGTCGCGACTCTGGGTTGAGCTTGCTCACTTATGTGGATTAAGAGCCGATGAGGTGGCGATCTTTCCTGCTTTGGCAGTGAAAGATCCCGCACTTCATACTGACAAAATTTTCTATGTGGAAATCACTGGTAAGTTCAGCAAAGTCAGAAAGGTAATGGTGTCGAGTGCGTTGATGGCCAGCCTATGGGATTATTTGAACTCCTCTGAGCGTCAATTTCGCCTATCTAAATGGCAGTTGCAGCATGGTGATGTTGAGCAAGCGCCACTGTTTCTAAATCGCTCTGGAAAAGCCATTTTATCTAAATCAGTCAGTAATGTGATTGCGAAAGTGAGAGCAGGTTTACAAGGGAAGGTTTTAGCGCGTGACTTTCATGATTTACGCTCTACGTTTGCCACTAACCTTGCCCAATTCATGCTCAAGAAAAACCTGCCGATTGGCTTTATCCAATATAAATTAATGCAACTGTTAGGTCATAGTGATTTTTCTACTACTCAGAAATACATCAATTTTGCACGCTCTGAAACATTTGATAAACAGATGGCCAACTGGGTCGATAAGCTTTTTGGTGAGCATTTACCGAGTTTACATGAAGATCTTTTAACGATTCAAAATGGAGGCGGTAATGAGTAAGTACATTTTAGAATTACCCGTGGGTAAAACGGATGTAACCGATATTAATGCCTTCTCTGCGGCTTTAATTGATGATTTAAAAGTGGTGCTGGCTGGTTCACGTTATCAAGGTGATAAAGGGCATAACATACGCTCAATGTCGGCTCAGTTTCGTGTGTTATTAACAGCATGCCGCTTTGTAATAAAAAATATTGACCACACAGAGTGCCTGCAACAAGGTCTGCATGGCTTTATCGACAATCAATATGCACTGCTGAAAAGCGTTTATGTTAGCGCGATACGTAAAGAACTGTTTAACGAGTTGCTTATTGCTTTGGTCGCTTATACTGGTGAGGCGATACCAAGGCACTGTTATCAAAATAATTTGTGGGCTTTCTATTTCGAAAACAGTAATTCATGGCGGTACATTGATAGTGCTGAGCTGATGGTTGCATTGCCCAAAGTGTATACCGAGATGCAAGATCTACTCGCTAATGAAACTGAGCTTTTATCACAGAAAAACTATGGAATGGAAACGCTCCATTCGCGTTTTTCTAAAATGAAGCGCTTAATACTTAATTACCTGCTACCTGAGTTTGAATTATCCCTGCAAGCACATGGCCTACAAGCGTTAGGAGTCGCTAACAATAAAATCCAAAAATGGTTATTTCAAACGATTCAATCGCACGTTCAGCAAAAAGTAATTTCGCTGAGAACCGGTACTGGCTATTTTGAAGTGATCCGCTGGGTAATGGAAGTTACTGGACAGCAACCCACCGATGCTTATCGCCTTTCGATGAAGCGTTACCAAATACATGCAAAACGCGGGCAAATAGAGAAAACCTATAGCGATGAAGAATTAACAGAACTTGTCTTTCATCTAGAAAAAGCCATTGCACAATCGAATCAGAGTAAGGCGTTGTTGGCACTCTATTTTGCCAAAATACAACTTAAAACGTGCTGGAATACCGCGCCAATGTGTCTCATTGAATTAGATGATATAAAAGAGATTGAGTTGCCGACCTCTAAAAAAACGATGGTTATCATGCTGCAAAAAGCTAGAAAAGGGTATGACATTGATACCTTTAAATTAGACGGTCGAACAGTGAATAGTGTCATGCAAGATTTGCTGAATGTTAAAGTACTCACGCAAGATTACCGTGAGGTGTCATCGTTCAAACATTTGCTGTTTATTTATCAAGAGTACGGCGAGGTAACACCGGTAAAAGGGACGAGCATTATCGCTTACATAAATTCATTACTTGAATCTCAAGGCTGCACGGTGCGTTATAACTCGCAACGTATTAGAAAGTCGGGGGCAAACTATATCTACCGTGAAGTAGCAAAAGATCTGCGCAAGTATAAAGAACGGTTACGCCACTCCTATTCAACATTTATTAAACACTATAAGCAAGTCGAAGAGATGAACACGCAATTAACGCTTGATGATGCCGTAACGACAATGCAGAACTACTTCACGGGCCGTGAGATAAGTTCAGAGATCATTATTATCGAACAAGATGATGCAAATTTGCAGCAAACACCAACCGGTCTTTGCTCCTCTAAAGGGAATGATTTAGAAGCATTGCAATATCACAAAGAGCATCGTTTATTGCATGGGAAAAATGGTCAAGAGCCGACATGGTGTAGCGATTATTTAGCCTGTATTTGGTGTAAGTATTTTCGGACGGTTGCTGATCCTGAACATGTTTGGCAGCTATTAAGTTATCGAGATTATGTGTTAACAGATATGCGCGCCAGTGTACTTAATTTAGATGATAACGAACAGCAAACAGAAGCGATTGATGCCTTACAGCTACGTGTAGAGCAGATTTTAGAGCAATTAAAAGTTAGAGATGCCCGCGCTGTTGAGCAGGCGCAAAATTTATTGAAAACGCGTGGGATGCATCCTTTTTGGTCCTTTGCTATCTCTTCAGTATCGGTGGAGGTTTAATGAGTGTCATTAGTGAGATTTTAGATAAAGTTCTTGTTGTGGATGGTGTTATTCGTATTCGAGCTTACCAACCAGACGTGTATAAAGAATTGTCCGGTCTTGTTTTATGGGAAATGCAACGAAATACCGGATTAAAAGTCAGTAAGTTTGGCGATGATAGTTGGCTTATGACTGGAGAAAAACAATCGATCACCTTTAACAATACCAAGCCTGAGTTGGGATATGAGCTGAAATCCATGGCGTTGAGTATGGTAACGCATGGTGCAGGGCAAGGAATGCAAGCGATAAAATGGGGAACTTCAAAGAGGATTATTCGCTGTAGCAAACGTTTTGGAGTGTGGCTGCAACAGCAGGGATTATCTTCGCTGCATTCATTAGATTCGCTACCGTTGTTGCGTTTAAGGCACTTGATTAGCAAATTTTTAAGTAAACATAACGCATCGAAACATGTTCATATCGCGCAAGAGTTATCCAGTGCGCTTTATTGGTGGAAGCAATATGGAATGATTCAATCGGATGACCGATTGGCTCTTTTCTATGAATTATTAACCCCTTTTATCGCACAAAAATCAGGACTGCGTCAAAAGCATGCGGTGATCCCGACTCGAATAATGAAGATAATGCTGACTGAGTGTGAGCAACGACTTGAGTCTGCCGAAACACATTTTAATGACTGGCAGGTAATACAAAAAGCACTAAACCAACGTATACCTCAACTCGGTGCGGGGCACTTTAATCAAGACACTTTTATTGATGCATTAACTGCTAGTGAAACAAAGAAATTAGGTCAATTACATGCAAACTTTACGCAAATAAGGAGTTATGTTTTTACGTTGGTTATGGCGTATTCAGGTATGCGCCATAATGAGGTGATGGCATTGGAGGATGATTCTGCGTTTTGTCGAGATGGGATTTACTATCTGCGTTCATCGCTCTCTAAAACGACAGATGGAGTACAAGATCTAGAGTGGGTTGTGAGTGAGCAAGCATATCGAGGTGTTGCGCTACTTGGGAAAATGAATGCAATTTACCGCCAAAGAGCAAAGGTGCTGATACAGCATTACAGTGATTCTCTGCCTGAAAAACGTTTATTAGATATTCAGTTTGGCGCTCAAGACAATAAGTTATTTCGAGTCAAGCATACCAAGCAATCGGCCTGGTTTAGTAATCAGACTAAGTCGGGGAAAAATGGTTTTAACAACATCAATAGATTGTTCTCTATTCCGGTGACTCAATCCGATATTGACCATCTAGAAAAGTTAGGTTGCAACGTACAATCGGTATCTGCAAGCAGTAGTGAATTTAGACTTCCTTACCAAGTGGGAGTCCCGTTCAACTTCACAGCCCATCAGTTTCGTCATACCTTTGCTTGGTTCATTGTTGCTAATCGCTTAGGCGATCTTGATGATATCAAATACCAATACAAGCATTTAGAAAGCAGTATGACATTGATTTATAGCTATCGTGGTTATGAGTCTATGGCCGAGTTAATTCGCTTAACTGAAAGCTTTGAAGAGTACCTGACCCAGCAAGCGATGACCGACATGGTTACAGCCGCTGAGGAAGGACACCTTGCAGGCCGTGGCGGCCAGAAATTTATTGAGCGTTTAAAAAACACATTAGGTGAAAATTTTGAGAGTGGATCATCTCCTCACTTTACCAATATGCAGGAGCTGCTTACATATACAGCGAAACACTCCTCAAGTTTTAGAGGGGTATCTCATGGGTATTGTACCAAGGGCACTAGCTGTCAAGTTCGTAATGCAGCCGATCCCAGCCATTGTATTAATTGTGATTCATACATCGCTACCCCTAAACATCTTCCGCATTGGTTAGTCATAAAAAAGAAGTGTGAGCAACAACTGGCAGCGTTTGCACAGTTCCCTGAAGAGATGCAGCCCCGGTTTTTATCGTTTAAAGGAGCACTAACCGACAACCTTCATGCTGCAAATAGCGTTATTGAACAGTTACAAGTTAACATTAAGGAAGCCTCATGGAAGTAGATACCAAACAGCAGATTGAAGCCATTATTACCGATATGATTACTTCTGGTGAAAAAATTAATGTGAGCAGAGTCGCAGCCAAAGCGGGGGTTTCTAACGCACTTATTTACAACCGTTATCCTGAGCTTAAGGTCAGGATCCAAACGGCAAAAGAAAAGCAGCAGAATAAAGTCCAGCAGATTGAGACAACTACAGAGTTAGAAAAGGTAAAGTCGAAGTTTGATAAGGCTAAACAAAAACAAAGTGATGCAGAGGAGCTAGCTGAATCATATAAACGCCAGAATGATGAATTGTGGGAACATATTCAGCAAGTGTATTCGATGTATGACCAGGTGTTAGCGGAACGAAATGACTTTGCAGAAAGGTTGAAGTTTTTGGATTAAAGATAATAGGTTATCTAAACTCAGACTACGATAAAGGAGTAGTATTATGATAGAGAAAGAAGATGATTTTCGACATTTCCTAGTCAATGATAAGCCACGAAAGCTTACAGAGGGGACGGCAAATAGTTATATTGATTACTTAAACAATGTGACAAATCATCTTGGTTTAGATATAACATCAAAAACCATAGCGTCAGAAAGTGATGTTACTGATATTGATCGCCAACTTTTAGATACCGATATGCCTGATGGATCTAGAAGGAACTGTAAATCTGCGCTGAGAGCTTACTTACAGTTTTTAGCCTGTTTCAATCCTTTAGAATTACAAATATACCCTGATGACATTGCCAGTTATATTGAAGGAGCTTCAACCCAAGTTACTGTTAACAAGTACGAGAGAGACCCCAAAGCAAGAAAGGCTTGTATAAAGCATTACCAAGCAGTCTGCCAAGTTTGTAATATCAACTTTTCTGAGGTTTATGGCGAAATAGGCTTTGATTTTATTCATGTTCATCACATCGTACCAATCTCTAAAGTCAACAATGAGTATGAAGTTGACCCTATCAATGACCTCATCCCTGTATGTCCAAACTGCCATGCAATGCTACATCGAAAATCGCCACCCTATGCAGTCAATGAACTGAAGAAACTTATAAAGTCACCGTTGCCATATAAGTAACAAAAGTCCATTTTTATCCGTATTACTCCTTCCAAATACCCCTCAGATTTACACAAAACTGTTACATGACTTAAGTCTATGAATTTTAATGACATAACAGTTTTATGAGGAACTGAAAATTCCATTAACTACACCCCTCGTTCGGTGGTACATTTACTCGGCATGATATTAGATCCACACGAAGGTGAAACCGTTTACGATCCTGCTTG
>Ga0316197_10001159_pt1 | contig 18921 bp, 15 predicted proteins | sample OudBiesiAoxic_MG_FD_204939 | JGI IMG/M metagenome (GOLD analysis project Ga0316197, IMG submission 204939) | Coastal sediment microbial communities from Oude Bieten Haven, Netherlands - site A oxic | ecosystem: Environmental > Aquatic > Marine > Coastal > Sediment | place: Netherlands... | reverse complement strand
ATAACGCCCTAGCCATGTCGTAACTTTTCACTGTTAAATATTTTAGTATGTAGGTTGCTGCATAAGCTTCAATTTTAATTACATCTATTTGCTTATCGTGTTTATTAAAATTAATACTATTTTCAAAATCATTTACATGTGCAAGCCCATGAATAAGAAAAGTATATTTATAAGCCTCATTCATATAACGAACATCTAAATCAGTGCTGTAGGGAATGATTTCACTTTGAATGAATATAATAGATTTAAATTCATTATCCAATTTATAGAATGTTGTCACGCTGCCTTTAATGTCGTTACAATTGCTAATGGTATTAAATGTGATTTTTGAATGTAAAATATCATCAAATTTAATTCGATGTCTTATCATCAAGTCTGGAGATGGGATGCTTAAATCAGGTGTTATAACAATAGTCACTTGCCCTTTTTTTTCTTCTTTTTCCTTTCTAACTTCAAACAAGTTTTCGTAATCGATTACACTCATCAATTTGACCTTAATTTTTTAAAATGTGATAAATTTAATACACGATAACAAATAAAATAGTTAAATGTTTGAAAACCCGATTTATTGGGTAAACAACAGCTAACTGTAAAGTGATTACCTTTTTGATTACCTTAAAAACACAGCCAATAAAAAAGGTAGCCTAAGTACCGTTATGGATCCTTAATCTATTAAAATCATGTAAAATGCAGACTTTAAAATAATTACCGCCGTTATTTATAACCTGATAATGTTGAGTCGAATAACTGATCAATATAAAAATAGCATTTTTTAAATTCTTGGGAATATCATTTACTAGCAAATAAGCTAGCTTTAATTATTTTTCCCAAAACATCTAGAGAACTTATGCCAAAACAACTCACCGCATTATCCATTGACTCTATTCAATTCCCCAATGCCAACAATGCGTTAGATGATCCAGAAGGACTATTAGCAATCGGGGGTGACCTATCACCCGAACGGCTGCTTAATGCCTATCAACACGCTATTTTCCCTTGGTTTTCTGATGGCGAGCCCATTCTATGGTGGAGTCCTGCTGAAAGAGCCGTGATCCAACCACAGCAAGTGCATATAAGTAAAAGCATGGAAAAATTTATTCGCCAAACAACACTTACCGTGACGATTAATCATGTATTTAAAGACGTTGTTAAAGCCTGTGCACAGCCACGTAAAAAGCAATCTGAAACGTGGATCAGCCCAGCGATCCAAGCTGCTTATTATCAGTTACATTTGCGCGGCGTTGCACATTCAGTGGAAGTCTGGGATCAAGATGAATTAGTGGGTGGATTATATGGGGTGAATATAGGTGGCATTTTTTGTGGTGAGTCGATGTTTCATCAACAAACTAATGCATCAAAACTTGCTTTTATTGCTTTTAGCCAGCATTTTTCACGTTTTCAAGGGCAATTGATAGACTGCCAAATGATGACAGCGCATTTACAAAGTTTAGGTGTAACTGCGAACACGCGAGTAGCGTTCATTAAACAACTTGAACAATATAAAGGAACCCCGATCAATTTAACTTGCTGGAATAAACAGGTTATTAACCCAAGAGAGTCGTAACAGTTAGTCGCATTATCATTTTTATGATGAACAATACAAGTCAAAGCTTATGTTCAAAACATGAAAAAAGTGGAGTTAAACTAAGGAGAAGTTTAGATACAAAGGTAATACAAAGAAGTTAGATGGAGTTATTTACAGAATATTAGGCGCTGCCACACTGTTTCTATTACAGTATCTTTAAGGCTTAATTTAGATTTAAATAAATCTAAAACGTGCCTAATTAGCACGTTTTATATGCACTACAACTGATGAATATTAAATGATCGCTAATATTAGTTTTGTTGTAATTGTGACTTGATTGCGCCCAGCACAACTTTTCGAGTGATCAAACCAACATAAATATTATCCTCGTCTAACACAGGATACATTTTTGGTTTTTCGTGGATCATTTTCTGTGCTAAATCTAAAATGCTTAGCGTCGAAGGGATACTCAAAGGAGCATCAGACATAACATCTTCAACCAATGCAGCATGTTCATGGTAATAACTCGCTTCAATTAACTTAGCAAGGCAATCCTGCTCAGATAACCAACCTACTACATGTCCCGACTCATCGACAACAGGCCCACCAATTAAATTAGATAATAATAATTTATCAACAGCGGCTTCTAAATTCATTCCTTTTGTGAATGCAATGCTTTTACCTGTCATAAACTGCTTAACTTGTAAATTTTTCATTATATTCAGCTCCTTGTATTTGAACATTTCCTTTATCCGACAATTCAATCTAACCCTTTTTTAAAAGAAAGTCGATATTTGAAATAATATTATATGCTAAACTATTTCCTTTATATTTCATCAGCAAAAGGTTTCGATATGGCTTCATTACAAGAGCAATTAATGAATTCAGGTTTAGTTAATAAGCAAAAAGCAAAACAAGCACAAACAGAAAAACGTCGCCAAGCAAAACAAAAGAAAAAAAAAGGGACAGTGGTTGTTTCAGACTTGCAAAAAGCAGTGCAAGAAAAAACTGAATTGCAAAGACAAAAAGACCTAGCGGATAACCAAGAAACCCAACAACAATTAGCAATAAGAGCTGCACACGGTAAATTAATCCAAATGATTGCCCAGCATTGTGAAAAAGATTACCAAGGTGAGCTAGACTACCATTTCACATATGAAAACAAAGTTAAACGCATTGCGGTAACCCCCTCTATTCAGCAAGGTTTAATTAAAGGTGCCTTTGCTATTTGTGTTTTAAATGATGAATTTTATTTAATCAATAAAGAAGCCGCTGAAAAATTACGAGCTATTGATGAGTCAGTACTTGTTGCACTACATGACCAAACTGAACACTCAATAGAAAATGATGAAGATGACCCATATGCTGAATTTGCAATACCAGATGATTTAATGTGGTAGACAACAAAAAGATCCTTAGTAATAAGTGACATATAGAAGGTATCGACCTAGAATAACTTTTTAATAACAAAAACTATGTAAAAAGAGATAGTGCATTTATGGATTTTAAGGCTTATCAATCGCAAATCAGGACATTAATTCCGCTTCGAAATAAAGCGGATTTTAGTACTATGCTGGATAAAATTTTCTTTGGTGAAAGTACTAGCGATAAGTTTCTGATCAAGATGGAATTAAGCCGACTTGCTAAACCTTGCTCTCGAATTATTGACCTGCGTGAAAAGGTAACGGATTATACGCAACAATTCACGCACCAAGATATAATGCATTATCTCACCCCTTCTGCAGATAAAGAATTAACAGCGGCAATTAAGTTATATGGTGACTATACCATTGGTGCTTATGAGCAAGTGTTAGAGCATGTTCAAAAAGTAAAACAAGAAAAATCGACAACCCCTGGGGCCAAAACATCAGCGGTAGCTGACTCTAATATTACTGAAAATATTCAACTAGACAATCACAATAAACGATTTGCGGCTCGTATGTTTTTTGTATCAAAAATAATGGTCACACTTGAAGATGGATCTGAACATCAAGCAAGCACCTCAAACATCTCAATTTCAGGCCTAAAAGTTAAGTTATCAGAAAAGTCGAACTACCTTGATGATCAATTCATTAAGGTTAATTTTATCGCTTTAGGTAATGACTACAAAGACAAAGCCATCACAGGACAAAAGTTAACTTATCGTTTAGTCAAACAACAACAAGAGAAAACTGGATTTTATCTGTACTTAAACTTGGAGGACGACAAGCCAGATTTTGTTAATTTCATCAAATTATTTATTCGTAATAATCAATATAAATATAAATTAGATGTACATTATCACTTCCGCCTAGCGCGTGAAAAACTCATTAGAACCAGTACATTAATGTACTTAAGTAGTTTACCTATTTATCTTAATGCAGCTCATAATTCTCCATTAATATTTTCACTAAGAAACCTGGCTAATGGAGGGATTTTAAATGATTGGCATTCTAACAATACAGACCAATTGTCTTATTTATTCTCCCGAAAGCGTTTAGCGACAATGTTGAGCATGGCGCAGCCAAAACTTTCAACAACGGTATATTGTTTTACGTATATTAGTAAAGGTGAAGAATTTTTCTTATCAGCAACGGAAGAAGAATTAAAAAATGAAAATTTAAAACATTTATTTCTTGAATATGGACGAACTAAATCTAATTGGCGCTGCTACCATCTAACGTTGCAAAACTATGAATATGAAGCCCAAAAAATACACGGGTTAACAGATATAAAACCATCAATATTTGATGATATTACGCATCTTGCAACATTAACTGAAATAGCTACCAATGAAATCATTGAAATAGATCATCGTAGCGATGAAAAAAGAGACCTCAACTTATTAAATATCTTTGTGCACCGAGAAAAACAACCAGGCTTTGTTCCTGTCTATGATCTGTTTCCTGATGAATTACGGAAAGAAGAACGTTATAACTTTAACAGTGTAATCAAATTAACAGCGGGCAAGGAAATTTGTACAGGAAAAATAGTTGATTTTTCAATGTCTGGTTTAAAAATACAATTGGATGCTAAAGAATCGTTGGCAAGACGTAGTTTAATTAAAATTGATTTTATCGATCTACAAAAGCTATCTAAACAATTCATTCTTTCTAACATTGAATACCGTGTGATTTTTTCTGGCCCAAATAATACCTTTCACTTGCAAGTTGCAACCCGTGATAGTTATTTAACTATGCACCAATTCTTTTCAATTTTAATTAACAATAACCCAACACACTTTCAAGTCATTCCACTTAAGGCGAATAAACAACCAGTAACGTCACGTTTACAAGAAGCGGCAGAAAGTGCGCTACATCCCGCCTTTTTCTATGTATCAACACAAAATTTAAAAGCAAAAATTGGACTATCTTCTATTGCTGACACGTCTAAGGCACTCAAGCAATTATTTAATATTAATAGTGAAGCTATAGGTAACAATAATCACCTAGCCTTATCTAATAAAAGGTTATTAGAACGTATTTTACATACTCCATTAAGAACAGTGTCAACACTTGAAAATTCGCTTAATTTTGAGTGTACTATTTATGTTCAAAAGATATTAGTTGCGAATAAAAATTGGGAAATCAATAGCTACTTAGATGAAGACTTTAAATCTAAAGAGGTTAAAAGAAAGTTTATTTTAGAAAATAAAGAACTGAAGCAACTACAAATATTGCATTACCGACTAACTTCCATTAAAGCACCTGATTTAGCGGTAATTAGCTCAGAAATAAATATTCTATCCTGCTATGCAAAACATCTTGGCCAGCGTATTGAAGAAGAAATACTGAAAATTAATGCCTTGATTCAAGTGACAGACAGAACTAAGCAAGTACTGGGCGATTAAGGTTTGTTGTTGATAGTTGTATTTTGTTAATCATTGTTTGTTAACGATAATTTACTGTTGGTCATTAACTGTCGCTGTTTATAGTTGTCTATAGAAAAATTACCTGTTAAAGATTGCAGTTCAAAGAAATAGCTCGTCAATGCAGGCATAAGCTCACTTTTATTAATCAAGCTAGGCGGTGCATACAAACAGTTTGCTCCGCTTATTTAATCTTGCAACTAATAAAAGGTTTACTTATTGCTTATGCCAACTTAATTTAGTGTATGGTCAATTATTGGCAAGGAAAAACACATTAATTTAAGGCAGAAATCGCCTCAAATGGTTGTTCTCTTTGCAAAATGTCTAACACAAAAGTGATGTATTTTAACCAACAAGAATGTTCAGCTGTTTAACGTAATTACTATTACTTAGCTTGTAAAGGTAACGAAGCAATAAGTAAACACAACGCTCCTTCCAAATCTAAGTGATTAAGTGCAACTGCAGCTTTCTCTTGCACAATAGGCTTAGCATGTATAGCAATTCCCATTGCAGAGGCCGCCATCATTACTAAATCATTAGCACCATCTCCAATAGCAACCGTCTGATTCATAGGAATCTCAAACGTTGCCGCTAACTCTTTTAGTGTACGCGCTTTAACATCAGCATTTACAATTTCACCCGTTACTTGGCCTGTTAGCGTTTCATCAACAATCTCTAAGGTATTCGCATAAGCCGCATCAAAACCATGATCCGCTTTTAATCGATTAGCGAAGTAAGTAAATCCACCAGAAGCAATCGCAACTTTCCAATTCGCCGCTTTTAAGCCAGCAATTAATGCCACTAAACCTGGCATGAGTGGCATATTATCGGCAACTTCTTTAATCACCGACTCAGGTGCTCCTGCTAACTTGCCGACACGGGTACGTAAACTTTCATTAAAATCTAACTCACCTCGCATTGCCGCAGCAGTAACAGCTGAAACTTGATCACCAACACCATATAAACGAGCAATCTCATCAATACATTCAATCTGTATCGTTGTCGAATCCATATCCATCAACACTAGACCAGGTACTGCAAAATTAGGTAACTGTTCAACTAAGGCAACGTCACACTCATGTTCAAGTGCAAACGCGCTAACAGCATCGTTTACAACACTTGGTAGCGTATTAAGAGTTAGGCGTATAAAATTAACCCCTTCGACCTCTCCTAAATTAGATAATACAACCTGTGAAACAGCTTCATTAATTAGTATTGTTTTTAAAGCAATTAAAGCACGAGTGTTGAGATTTTTTCCCATTAACACTAATTCTGCCCGAGCATAAAATGCATTTTCTGGCGTATCATTAATTAAAAATAATGGTTGTCTCGCTTCAACTGAAGATTGCAAATCTACTTTCCATTGCAAAAATGAGATAGAGTGAGTAGGTACTTGAAGTGTTTTAATCGTTTCCACTGTAATATGCCTATAGGTTAATTGCCGTAAAAATATTGCTCACAAGATAACGATTGCTAATTTATAATGCAAGCGTAGATACGATAACAAAGGGTTTAAAAGTATGGTTAACAAGCTTTTCTGGATAAAACGTACGTTACAGGTCGTAACTATGTTTGCACTATTTGCAGTGATTGCTTATCAATTTATTGCCCTACAAAATGAATCGAATGAAGTCCGTTTCCAACAAACAGAAAAATTCTCGTACTCATTAACCAATTTAGCCGCCGCTGAAGCATCCCGCTATTTATCACAAAAAAACCAAGAAAGTTTACAACTACTGATTGATGATCTCAGTGAAGATCCGATTGTTAGAGATGCCATTATCTACGATAAACTGGGGCAAATACTTTACCAATCTAAAGCATCAATCCCTTTACCTGTATTACTCAAAATTGGTGGTAAGCAAAGTGATCAAGCAGAGGGTGTTATCCCCTACATCGCAGAGCTTTATGCCGATGGCACTAAGATAGGCTATATCCGTATAGCTTTGGAACAAGAACGTATTTTAAGTTTAATTCAACATTATCAGCAACGTGGGTTATCGATAATGTTACTATTAATCTTACTGTCTTTCATAGCAGGGACATTATTAACCGCCATTTTCTATAAAAAAGTCACCAGTATTTACAGACAGCTCATTGCAGAAATCCCAAAACTTATTGAACGCACTAAAAAAGAGGCCACTAAATAACCTTAATTGCCGTTAAAACAGGCGAACAACAAGCGCAGTGCACAAAAAAACATCAAACAAACTAAAGTTGCTAAAGTTTCATTGACAGCAGTGCCAAGATGTCGCAAAATCACTTCGCTTTCAACAGCTTCTATATAAGCTCGCTTAACTCAGTTGGTAGAGTGCCGCCATGACATGGCGTAGGTCACTGGTTCAAGTCCAGTAGCGAGCACCATTTTTTAGTATTAGTAATTCCTCAAAGTTTAAATAAAAAAATCAATACCATTCTCTCTTTTCTATTTTTAAAATTACTGTTTTAATCCCTCTATAGTTAATAACACCTTAAATTATTAAACCCAACATATATCAAATCATATTGCTTCTTTATCGCGCAACGATAGACCAGACGTCATGCGTTATCTGTAAAAAACACAACCCATCTTTTTCTAACGATCTATTTAAAGTGTTATTTATTCGCTTCTTGATAATAGTGCAGAATGCAGGATGTTAGTCTATTTGACAGTTCAGCCTTACCAAGCGACTACCTTAATAAATAATTTTAAAATCCATTAACACTAATAGTTATCATTTGTATTAAATAAATGAATTTAACGATATAATCATATTATTTTATTCAAGGTGTTACGCATGATTCAATTACTTGTCCGCCCTTCCTTAATACTGCTTATCGGACTTGTATTAGCAAGTTGTGGTGAAGCACCAAAAACTAATTCAGCATTAATACTGGATCAAGTTGAAAAAACCCCTGCAGGTTGGCCAAGAAGCATCATGACTTCACAGGGCCTATTAACACTCGATAAGCCACCGCAACGTATCGTGTCTACCAGTGTTACTTTATCTGGCACATTACTGGCAATAGATGCCCCCTTAGTGGCCTCTGGTGCCACCATACCCAATACCAACGTCGCCTCAGAAAAAGGCTTTATGCGTCAATGGGACAGTATTGCAGATCAACGTGGTGTAAAAGCCTTGTATCAAAGTGAGCCTAATGCAGAAGCTATTATTAAAGCAAAACCCGATATTATTATCATTTCAACCACTGGCGCCGACTCGGCAATGCGTTTGTATGAACAACTAAAAGATATCGCCCCTACTCTGGTTATTCGTTACGATGATAAAAGCTGGCTGCAACTGGCACAGATGTTTGGCGACCTGTTTGGGTTAGAAGCACAAGCTAAATCAGTAATCGATGCATTTCAACAACAAACCGCTGAAACCAAAAAAAGCATCACATTACCTGCACAACCCACTACTGCGATGGTTTATAACCCTGATGGCAGTGGCGCCAGCATTTGGACAAATCGTTCGGCTCAAGGGCGTTTACTAGAAGAGTTAGGCTTTACGCTGGCCACCATTCCAGATTCAATTAAAGGCGATATTAGTATGGGCGTTCGCGATGACATTATTATCGCTAAAGGTGAGCGATTCCCAGATGCAGTAACCGGTCAATCCATTCTGTTATTTGCTACTGAACAAGCGTCAGAGCAACTAGTACTCGACAATAGTTTCTTACAGAACAATAAAGCAGTTCAAAATAACCAAGTGTATGCCGTTGGCAACGATACTTTTAGACTCGATTATTACAGTGCAACGAATCTGCTAACACGATTACAGGCGTTATTTGGTGACAGTAACAATGACTAATGGTCAGACGCTTAACGGTTCAACAAGTCGCTATCAATGTTTCAAATCAAGTCGTTTTCAATGGTTGATGCTTTGTATAATATCGCTTGGTCTAATCATGGTCGCCAGCCTATGTATTGGTGCAAAATCATTATCGATCACTGATATTTATCATGTTTTATTTTCCGACCAACCCGGATTAACCAGTTCAATTATCTTTGAAGGTCGTTTACCAAGAACATTAAATGGCTTATTTGTGGGCATGGCCTTAGGTACTTCAGGCGCCTTAATACAAGCAATCACACGAAACCCATTGGCAGACCCAGGCATACTCGGCATCAATTTAGGCGCTAGCTTGGCAGTTGCCATTGCAGTGATATTTTTAGGCGCTACCCAGTTTAGTGACTTTTTCATTTATGCCGCGCTAGGTTCATTAGTAGCGAGCTTATTGATATTTGCTATTGGTAGTCTCAGTGCAGGTAAAGCTGACCCGCTTAAATTAACCCTAGCGGGTATCGCATTAGGGGCGGTATTTGCAGGCCTTAGTTCTGCATTAATTCTATTTAATCCTCTAGCCTTTGACCAAATACGATTTTGGACAGTAGGTAGTTTGGATATTCGCACTCTGTCAGTTCCTTTATATATCGCACCTGTTGTTATTGCCGGTTGTTTATTAGCCTTAAGTATTACACCCGCATTAAACGCGTTTGGTTTAGGGGATGCATTAGCGGCTTCGCTGGGCAGTAATCCTATTCGTGTGCAAATAGTGGGTTTAATTACCATTACCTTATTATGCGGAGCAGCAACCGCCGCCGCAGGCCCTATAGGGTTTGTTAGCTTAATGATGCCGCATATTGCGCGTTGGATGGTTGGCCCTGATCAACGATGGATCATTCCATTCAGTTTTATTCTCACACCTTGTTTATTACTTATTGCAGACATTATCGGCCGAGTTCTAGTGGTTGGTGAATTAAGAGTATCTATTGTCACGGCTTTTATTGGCGCACCTATTCTTATTTATCTGGTACGTCGAAAGGGAGCGAGTAGTTTATGATCGCCAATAGCAGCCATTCTTTACGTACCCCTAAACGCGCTATTTTAGGCCCAGCTTTTGTGTTTACTTTAGCGTTAGCCTTAATCTTTTTTACCCTGTTTATTGGACATGGTATTGGTGATGGTATTGCCAACAACCTACAAGGTATTTGGCAGTTAATCATCGGTGAAGCAGACAAATATCAATCGATTGTTGTATGGCAATGGCGAGCTTCGAGGTTATTCGGCGCCCTCATCATTGGTGCCGCACTAGGCATTAGTGGTGCCGTTTTCCAATCATTGGTCAGAAATCCACTTGGTAGCCCAGATATTACAGGCTTTAATGTCGGTGCTTTCACAGGTGTACTCATTGCCATCGCCCTATTTGGTAACCCGTATTGGTACAGCGTTATTGGTGCATTAATCGGGGGTTTAGCTGCGGCGGTTTTAGTTTATCTCTTTGCATATCGTGATGGGCACTCAGGCTTCAGGTTGATTATTGTTGGTATTGCCATCAGTGCCACGTTAACCGCGTTTAATCAATGGTTGTCACTAACCGTTTCATTAGAAACCGCAATGACTGCAGCTTTATGGAGTGCGGGATCATTAAATGGCATGACTTGGTCACGCATCATGCCAGCGACCCTATTAATATTGGTGTTAATCGGTCTATCAATGCTATTAAACACCCGCATGAAATTATTAGAAATGGGCGATGACACCGCAGCAGCATTAGGTATTTCAGTGAATAAAACACGCCTAGTATTAATGTTAGTTGGCGTGTCACTAACCGCAGTGACCACAGCCATCACCGGCCCAATCTCTTTTATTTCATTAGCTGCCCCACAAATAGCACGTCGGCTGCATCCACAACGCCATATTACCCTGTTCGGCTCTGCGCTAGTGGGGGCATTGCTGCTCACCAGTGCTGACTTTATTGCTCAACACGGTTGGCAAAACACCACCTTGCCAGTAGGACTTGTCACCATTAGTTTAGGTGGCCTCTATCTGGTTTATTTGATTATTCGAGAAGGTAAATAATGACACAATCATCATTTAAGGCACGTTGTGTCAGCACATCAGAAACAATGACTGATCAAGCAGCACTTGAAACAAAATCAGTAACACTAGCCTACGAACAAAATGTGATTGCCAAAGACCTTTCAGTGAATATTCCTCACGGTAAATTCACGGTGATAGTCGGACCAAACGGCTGTGGAAAATCGACCCTATTACGATCATTAAGTCGTTTGCTGGTGCCTAAATCAGGTGAGATTTTATTAAATGGCGAGAACATACACAGTCAATCGACACGAGAAGTGGCTAAAAAATTGGGTTTGTTACCGCAATCTGCCATTGCTCCTGACGGCATTAAGGTAATCGATTTAGTTTCACGTGGCCGATTCCCGCATCAAAAATGGTTTCAACCTTGGTCTGAAGCGGATCAAAAAGCCGTGGAGTTAGCCATGCAAGCCACAGGCGTAATGGATTTTGCGCAGCTCAATGTCGACCAGTTATCTGGCGGCCAACGTCAACGGGTCTGGGTTGCGATGGCATTAGCACAAGAAACATCATTATTGTTATTGGACGAACCCACTACTTATTTAGATATTGCGCACCAAATTGAACTGATGGATCTTTTTCAAGATCTTAATCGGATTCAAGGCCATACATTAGTTGCTGTGTTGCACGACCTTAATCATGCTTGTCGTTATGCGGACCATTTGATCATGATAAAATCAGGTGAAATAATTGCCACCGGCTCACCGAATGACATCATCACCGAAACACTTATTGAAGCAGTATTTGGTTTATCCTGTTTAATTTTGCCTGATCCTATTTCGCATACGCCGTTAATTATACCGCGAGGCAGAACCTCAACAGCCACCAACTAACGAAATGAAGCTTAAATTAAATCCACACTAATCTAAAACTAAACAGGCTAAACCTGACTGGGTAAAAGCGAGATTAAACCGTTTATCAAAGAGGATCGCCATGATAACCAATCATGGCCACCATCCACTTTTTCATACGTAATATTCGCACCATGTTGCTTGAAAATTTCATAATGCAAATCGTTATAAACACTTAATTGTGTTTCAGCATTGCCTACGGTTTGATAAATATGTAAACCAGCAACACTCACCTCATTATTTGATACTCGGTCAGCTAAACTGTTTTTGGGTAATTTTTTACTCCATTCTGGATGTTCTAATTTATAAGCATCTGGATCTTGCATTCTTTCAATCTCCGGCCACCAAAACGAACCAGATAATGAAATCACCTTAGTAAAATACGTCGGAAAATGTATCCCTGCGTAGAGAGCGGAGAGTCCACCCAAACTTTGCCCTGCCACAATGACCTCTGTGATTGATTTTTCCGATTGTAAAAGCCTATCTGTAACTTGAGGTAACAACTGTTCCGTAACCGCTTGCCAAAATAGTTCAGAACAACTCAGTTCCTGCCACCTTGTTTTACTATCAATAGAAGGAATTAACAGGTAATGAGCGGGTGTTAGTTTGTTAATATTAGTTAAGTATTGCAGCACAGATAGCATCCCAGAATCTGCCCCCCATTTTTCTCCATCTAATAAAATAACTAAAGGCGCTTTGCCCGTCGCCGTAGAAAAAACCGTACATTGACGCTGATTATCCAATTGTTGCGCAAACCATGTGAAATTAATATGTTCCGCAATAGGCATGTTCGCAAGCTTACCTTGATCCCATTCATGCCACCCCAACTCTCGTGGCGCATTCGGTAAGTGTAAAGGGGAACTCAGCCCCCAAGCGGAGACAATCGCTGGGCCGTTATTTAATGGGTCCTGAACCTGCTGCTTGACCACCTTTAACCACCAGCAGCGTTGTGCTTCTCGACTTTCGTCATCTTGCTTAACAAGTTGGGGTGATTGGTTAGCTTGAATCGGAATAAAAGAATAACTGCCGCGCCATTTGTCATTAATATCCAAACAAGCAAACCATAGAGCGCTGTCGTTATATCTGTTTAAACAGTTAGGTTGCCATGTGTTGTGGTTGGTCAATCCGTTAACATTTAAGATAACCGAGCTGGTTGTTGATGAGTACTTATCGCCTTCAGGATCCTGCCATATAAAGAACACTCTACAAGTGCCATTGTGTTGTACCTTGATAAAAGGAGCTTCACATTCAGCTAGATTACTCCACCATTGAGAAGAACCAATAGCATTTTTTGAGAGATCAAAATACGTTAATAAACTGTCTAATGGTAATGCGTTGTTCATTAATAACCTTTTAAATTTTATACAAGTGTTGCTAAAAAATGTAATAAGTAATCATTTAAAGCATCTACGCATGATCTGTTTTAACAATGAGATCCTGTGGTGGAATACCAAACACTTTTTTAAATGCACTGGTAAAATTGGAAGGATGGCGATACCCGGCATCATAAGCGGCTTCAGAGATTGACATTAAACCCGCCTCTAGTTGCTGTTTGGCAATATTTAAACGCCGACGACGAATGTAACCTAACACGCTGATACCCAGTGAACTTTTAAATTTATGTTGCAAGCTAGAAATACTCATTGCCGAAAACTTTGCTAGGTCACTAACAGATAAATCCATGTATAAATTAGCTTCGATATAAGACACTAACTTATCTAATACAGGATCGTATCCTTTTGATTCATTGATTAAATTGGTGTTCTCGAGCTGCTTTATAACACTCGCGGCATCATTTAGTTGCATGAGCACCTTAAGCAATAACTGCTGCGTTAAAGATTCAAGGTGTATTTGCTCGATGGCCGTACTTGGTGTACTGGATTCAATAATATTAGTCGTTAAATAAAGTATCTCCGTTGTTAATTGCAGTTCAAAATTCGCTAAATGTTGGCTAATAAAATGACTAAAATTATCATCACAGCGAATACGATGTTCAATCCATTGGTGCAGTAATATGATGTTAAGTTTAGCGACTTGATTATCTTTATATAACGTTCGACGAAAACTCACAGGTTTTGTGAGACTAACCACCACGCCACGTTGTTGCTGTGTTGCATCATAAAAAAAGTTTAAATCATCATAACCAAAGTCTAATTTACCTGCTAACAATATGGTGATACAAAGTGATTTTTTGGCAGTAGCCAGTACTTGAAAATCGACTAATTCCTTAGTCTTTCCCCCATGTAGTATAAAGTTATTATTCACTTGATAAGATATCAGGTCGCCTTCTATTAACGCTAAGCTTTGCTTGTTTTTATCTGTAGTACAGGTGTTAGAGTGACTATCAGAAAAGATAGTTTTTTGCTTTAAATCCCCAATTGTTCGAATAAAAGTACCTTTAGGTAAAGTCTGCTTTAACTCCCCTTTAAACTTCATAAAATTTTTTTCCATAACTGAATAGCCGTTTTGCATAACTTATTGTGCTGTGATCTTAACAGTAATTACATTAACATTAACGATAATAAATATCATTACCAATTGATGTAAAAACAACTTAATAATGGAACTAGTAAATATGAAGCATTGCAAAGTATATGCAGGCATTATGATCGCGTTAACCGGTCAAGTCATGGCAGAAGAACCTTCACAGACAGAAATGATCATTGTGACAGGGGAAAAAATGGATAGAGATATCAAGGAGACCACCACAGCAATAACCTTAATTGAAGGTGAAGATATTGATAAAACGGGGGCCAAAACGGTGAATGATGTGATCATCAAAGCCCCCAATGTGGTCACCTCAGGATTTGGCAGTGTTAATATTCGTGGTGTTAATGGTAGTGGAGCGGCAACCGGATTCTACGCGATTCGAAGTGGTGCTCGTCAACGTGTTGATACAAATGTCGATGGTGTTTCCGATGCATTTACTGGCTACAACTTTAGTGGTTCAGGAGTGTGGGATGTACAACAAGTAGAAGTAATGCGTGGCCCACAATCAACGACACAGGGTGAAAACTCTATTGGTGGTGCCGTTTCAGTTAAAACCAACGACCCTACTTTTGCGCCAGAATATGCAATTCGTGGTGGTGCTGAAATTTACAAAAACGGTAATGTGATGAAAAATGTTGCATTAATGGCATCAGGCCCAATCAATGAACAATTAGCCTATCGCTTCGCATTCGACGGTACCGATGGACAAAGCTATATTACCTACGATGGCGATACTGATACCGTGCCAGTCGATCCTGAAGATTCAAGAAACCTAAACTTCCGTGGTAAATTATTGTGGAAACCAGCCTTTAATGAAGATCTATCAATCAAATTGACAGCTAATTACCGCAAAGCAGACGGCAACTATTTGAACTGGGCAAACTGGGACGATGGTTCAGGGCATGATGATGAAAGCTTCACCTTAGGTACTAATTATAATGAAGGCCTTGGCCGTAACTACAGTTACAACACACGTATTCAAGATTCTAAAGTTTACAATATTTCTTCGGAAATTAAATATAAGTTTAGTAATCAAATAGAGAGTAGCACCCTACTGTCATTTAATAGTCAGACAAATATTTTTGACCAATACCCAACCGAACAAACTTATAACTTTAAAGATAAAACGAGCAAAATAGAGAGCCAATTAACTTTCACACCAAGCAATTCTAAAGTCGATGGGTTTGTAGGTGTGATGGCTGCCGATCGGGAGAATACAGTTTCAAGTGAAAGCTTTTCTACAGAAGGTCAAACAGACGAAACACGCTTAGGTCTGTTCGGTGAAATGAATTATTACATTAACGATCAATTCACACTGACAACTGGTGCACGAGTTCAATACGAAAAACAAGACAGATTATTTACTGCGACTTATGTGACTAATGATATAGATGATGATATTGAAGATGTGTTTGTATTACCTAAACTTGCTTTAACTTACAGCCCAAATGAAGATACAACGTTTGGAGTTTCAGTACGTCAAGGTTATAACTCAGGTGGGCTTGGTTACTATAACTACGCAGGTGCTTCTGAGGTTTATACTTATGAAAGTGAAACGGTCAATGCCTATGAACTAAGCGCTAAAACAGCATTAAATAACAGCACCACCATCAACACTGCCATTTTCTATAATGACTACACAGACTACCAAGGTATTTCTGATTACAAAATCACTAACGTAGGTGAAGCACATACAATGGGATTAGAAGTTGAATTATCTCACTGGTTAACTGACAGCTTAGAAGTACGTCCGTCAATTGGTTTATTAAAAACTAAAGTTGATTCAGATGACAGCTTTGCAGGTAATGAATTATCAAATGCCCCAGAGCTAAATGCATCATTAGGATTAACGCAATACATTGGCGAAAACCTAACACTAGGTGCCGATGTGACCTACGTCAGTGAATACTACTCTGACCTTGATAATACTGAAGATTACAAAGCGGGTAATTATGCAATCATAGGTACAAGTGTTGATTATACTGTCGGTGATCTATTAATCAGTGGTTACATCACTAACTTAACAGATGAAGACGTAGTGTATTTAATTAACGGTGGTTACCGTGCATCAGTAGGCCAAAGCCGTACTGTCGGTTTAAACTTAACTTACCGCATGTAATTAAAACTTGTAGTCCTTGCAGCTATTGTAATAGTTCAGTAATTTGGGGAGTTTTCACTAAGCAGGGCTAACGCCTCTAGCATTAAAAAAGGTGGATCAGCAATGATTCACCTTTTTTATTCATACAGCCAGCATTTAACCAAATACATTAAGTCTGAGGGTAAAGTATACAACGCTGAAGTGATGTATTCTAATCTGCAAGGTTTAGTAACCTTCCTCGATTAAAAATGCATATATCTACTGCTAGTTGTATTGCTACTTATTTAGCTACTCATATAGCTAATTGATTCACTTAATAATAATTAGCATTAAAAATCCTCAATAAACTGACGAATTCGTTTGGCATTTTGTCCCCGATCACCACGACCTACTCGAGAGTGAGATCTAATATCTATAATACTACTGTTGCCAGTATCGCGAACTCGAATAACAATATCGTCTTTAAAGCCAAAAAAAGCGGTTGTAGCGACGGCTTCAATAACTCCGCTAACATCATCTTCTGCAATTAGTTTCCATCCTGAATCTGCAACTATTTTAAGACTACGTTCAAAAGCAGCTTGGCTACCAAGCTCTGATTGGATAGGTGCAATATCAGGAAATGCGACTGCTTGCCTTGCCACAGCCGATTCACCAGGATAAACCAAAGTATTGCTATCACTAGGTCTAACTCCTGCAACTGCATCGAATTGAGGCGGATCTAAAGTGTCTGTTGAAATATCATTAAGTGCAGGCCCTGCAGGCGAGTCATATTCAGAGGGTTGACTAGTTACAGCTACAAAAACGAGCGCAGAAAGCATTAGTGCCGCAATCCCACTCATTAAGCTCGAAATAAGCTCTCTACGAATCAATGAAACGATCAAAATTACAGTCGAAAAAATAGCGATACCGGCACTTACCTGAACAGTCAATCTTGTTATTCCTGCGGCATCCCTAAACCCCATCGTTCCACCTTTTACACTAAACATGCACCAAACAACGACTGATATACAAGCAACACTGGCAACGAGTGCAAGAGCAGCCCATTTTTTCGGTTTTTGTAATAATGGCATTAAAAATCTTTCCTTTTTTAAAAAATCACATTAGATATCTATTTAACTTCACTTTATTTATGAACCACAAAAAATTTCATTTTAAACATTTTATAACTCAAATTGGGTCGAGCTTACAGAGGAATAGGTTAAGGCTAGGTTAATAAAGACAGGGAGTAGGTAACAACATATCGTGAAGAACTATCGCCTCAAAACCACAGAGATTAACATTAATTTTCAAAGGAAAAATCTGACTATCATTCCAAGCTCCCCGCCTCCCAAAAAAAGCTAGATAAAGAGAAACAACCTCAATCAATTGTTAGGTGCGAGTGACGTCCTTTATATTTGAAGCAGCTTTTTCAATTCACAGGGGTTTATTAAACCATTTTCATCAATATCTACAAAAAATGGAATTTGCCAGCGTTGGGTTTTCTTGCCTGACTCAGAAAACAACTTGGTACCAACACCCCCTCTATCTTCGCTCCACGGCGGAAATACTCTAAAGCCAGTTTTTCCTTTACTTTTTACCGAAGCTAAAATCCCTTTTTCAACTAAAAGAGAAACAGGAAAGATAAACATGCCATATTTAGTGCTATGTTCAAGCCCTTCCGAAATATTCGAATGGCTCTCTACTTGTATAAATAAATAATCGAGATCATCAGATGTTAATGGTATAGGTTTATTATTATTTAAATCCTCTGAATGGCGTTGCCAAACAGCCAAAAAAGCGCCTGGTCTATCTGAAGTAACCTTGCCCTTGCGATAAACAATACTTCGACCATTGAGATGAAAGTTTAACCCTTCATATTTAGCGCTTTCAGAGGTCGGATCTAGCGTTACCTTCTGTGTTATTTGATAACCTGATGGCACAAACTCTTTAATTAATAAAAATTCTAACTCATGTCGATAGTTTTTATTTCCCAAAAAACACCTTTAAAATTTAACCTTATTAAGCTATTAACATGAAATAGATCAAATACCTGACACATTGCTAAGCGGAAAATAATGGTTGGTTATATTCACGAAGTAAACGACAACTATTATTTTTTGTTTAAGCAACTTGTCAGGCATTTGCACAACGCATTAATTTAATGCCACCGACATCAGTCGAAAAATCAAAACTAGAATAGAACGATTCCATTTCAGGCAAGCAATATAACTCGAAATGCTTTACCTTTTTTAACTTTTCATGGT
>Ga0316197_10001158_pt1 | contig 18934 bp, 13 predicted proteins | sample OudBiesiAoxic_MG_FD_204939 | JGI IMG/M metagenome (GOLD analysis project Ga0316197, IMG submission 204939) | Coastal sediment microbial communities from Oude Bieten Haven, Netherlands - site A oxic | ecosystem: Environmental > Aquatic > Marine > Coastal > Sediment | place: Netherlands... | reverse complement strand
AAATTCGTGACGCGGTACAAGTGCCATGGCTTCTAACACACGCGGATCCAGCTCACTCTTGTTCAACTCGAGGCTGGTTTCTCTGACATCCTGTTCAATGATTCTTATCATTTCCAGGCGTGCCGGTTGTGTCAGATCATCAGAATAGGCAGGAACACAGATGCCTGTAGTAACTACTATCAGTATTGCGCTGAACAAACCTGCAACTTTAGGAAAAAGTTTCATTTCGAATCCTCCTGACAGTTCTGTATGCGCTAAGAACTATCGAGTCTATATATTTATATGCGACGAGGATGAGTATATTCAAGCCTTCGTCATTCCTACGAACTCGCTCAACGATAGAAATTATGCTTATAAACATTTGAAAATACATTAAAGCTGATAAAGTAAACAGCAGATTGTGGGCGGTTCAAATAAAGTCCCAGGTTTCAAGGTAGTAAAAATGATCCAGGCTATTAGTATGGATTCAAATGGTATTTAAATGATCATAATTGTAAATCAACTGTTCAAATAAGCATTAAGGATATAACCTGGAACTTCATCCCATCACGGCCGTGTACTGTTCAGCCCGACAAACGTGCCATCATTATTCTCTGCCAGCTGACGCATTAGAGCGGCAAAACGCACAACATTGTTGCCCATACCTCCAACATTGAACAAGACAGGGAACCCCATGGCATGGATGCGTACGCGGCGCTTGCCGCTGCGGTCCGCACGATTAAGACGTTCGACCGTGTTTATGACGTTCTCGATAGAACCGGATGAGAAATCATCACCAAAAACATACAGGCTGATGCGTTTATCTTTTGCATAAAAGCGTCGGATAGCCGCTTCGATGCCTTCCACCGGGCTGGAATTGGAGAATGGCTTCCAGCTGCTGAGGCGTTGATTGATAGCGCTGCGACGTGACGGGGTATCCGGAATCCATTTTCCGCTGTAGGTCTGAAACATGTATTCACCCATGTCATTCATAACCTGTATACCTTTTACTTTTGGGTAGACGTTGAGCACTTCCTTGATCTTCTGCCGAACCAGTGACCAGGCAAACTGGTTCATTGAACCGGACGTATCGATGATGAAAATGATGTACTCGCTATCAACCGGCACACCACCAATTCGGTTATTTGAAAATTTTGTCGTGCTTGACTGCAGTCTGCGCATTTCATCGGTCAAGCTCTGTTGCGCACTCTGTAATTGACCCTCGATGATTGCCTGGGTATCACGGTCACTTCGTGAGCGCGCATACTGCCCTTTTATGTTCGACAAACTGCCCTTCAACCGTGCCAGTTTTTCCCTGCTTAGCGATAGCTGCTGCTGTTTTTCTGTCAGGTCACGATTCAGGGTTGTAGTTTCGCCGCGTATGACAAACAGTTCTTCTTCCAGTTTCTGCACCTGTCCGGACAGATCTACAGTCAGGCGCTCGATAACGCGCGGCTCACTGATCTTTACAATAACCAGTAATAGTACAATTGCACCAAATCCACATGAGACAACATCGAGGAATGACAGGTTGAAAATTTCTATCTCGCGCCGACGTCGTGCTCTGCTCATGGCCAGTCTCTCGCAGGAGTAAGGAAAGAACCATTAGTGTCCACTGCCAGTTTCCAGAAAGCCGCTGCCGCATAGGCATCACCTTCCATCGGCAGCAAGATAGTATTTACCGGGATACCCGATGGCACTTTCTTTATCGCGTTGCTGAAATGAATGAGTCTTCTCTCACTGCTTACTTTTGCACGGGTTGGTTTTTTTTGTCCCTGTGTCGGCAAACCGTCGGTGACAAGCAGGATATTATCCGGTCTGGGTGTTAATAAAGCCGCTGTGCTTAATGCATGATAAAGACTGGTGCCGCCTTCCGGAATGGCCTGGCGTAATCCGCTAACAGCACCCGCCACATCCTCCGTACGCGATGCTGACAACCACTTACCCTGACTAGTCGCATGTGCTGCCCGCGATACCGTATTAAACAGGTAAAGCTGGAATTTTGATGATTCGGGGAGATTGCTGATCAGCCACTCCGTTGTGCCCTGTGCCCGACGCCACTTCTCTGCAGCACGCTTGCGGTCATCATTCATATTTCGTAAGCGAATAATGTTGACGATTGTTTCATCAAGCATACTGGCTGAAGCATCCACCAGGATAAGAATACGCTTGCCACTGAGCTTGAGGCCGGTTAGATACTGACGGTTACCGTCACCGGAAAACCTGTGCACCTTATTGCCCTGCTTGGCCATGGCCTTCTGTTCAGCAGAAAGTTCCCGGCTCTTTTTATCCAGCCCCTGGAGGTCAGATTTAAGTTTATTGATATGCTCAATACTTGCAGTGGTTTCTCGATCCAGGTCTGTCAGCCCTGCTTCAATCTCCAGCGTGCTTTTCTGCACACGTTCGGCCTCACCCTGCATCAATACTATGTCTTTTTCCGTCGTCTCAAGACTGTTGCGTGCCTCAACCATATTCTCCCGGCCAACAATGACTTCGCTCTCTATCCGCACGACCTCAGAACGCAGGTCAGCAAACACCTCATTGCGTGTCTCGACAGTATTTTTATTCAGGATCAGAACCAGTAACACTACCGCACCGAAACCACAGAACATTATGTCGAGGAATGACAGTGAAAAAGGAGATATGGGGCGACGTTTCATAATAATGGTTTACGTTTTATGTGTCAGGTTTTATGCAAAACGTAAAGCATGAAGCGTAATACAATCTCACGACCTTAACTTCCGCACCAGCCAGTGATCGACATAACGGTCGCTGTCGAGCACCAGTCTTTCCTGCAGCAGCTGCAGCTGATAGATGAAAAACATCAGGATTATACTGATCACCAGGGCAACAAAGGTCGAGTTAAATGCTACGCCGAGGTTTTCTGTTACGCCGGTGATATCTCCCTCTACGGCTCGATGTGCCTGACCCAGTGCATCGCCAATTCCCCTGACAGTTCCAATGAAACCAACAGACGGAATCGCCCAGGCAATGTATCGGATTATGGATAATTCGGATTCCAGTCGTTCGCCTTCTGCATCACAGACATCCTGCACTGCCGTCGACACATCCTGAACGTTTCGGGTTGCGCTAAAACGCTCAATGCCAGTTAGCAAGGCACGAGGCAGTAAATATTGCTTTTCCATCGAAGGCAGTGCATGCACTCGTTCAGCCAGTTCACGGGTGTCTTCCGGACCAATAGGCAGACTCTCGGGCAGCTGCAACAGGTCACGTTGCAGCAACTTATGTTGTCGCCATGCCGCCTGCCCCTTGTAAGCAAGTATAGACAGGGCCCAGAACATCAGGATGAAACAGGTTTCCTGTTCATAGTCCTTGATCACCACGAAGAATGATTCTTGCGTTATGTAGGTGGGATCATCAGCTAGCCTGGCGGCTTCCTGCTGTTGATGATTCGCCGCAGCGGGACGTACCAGCGTGACATATACCGCATGCACTATGATAAAAGAAATCAGCAGCGCAAATACCTGGTAGACAAATTCAGTCGGAAAGTTTTTTTTCATGTTCCTAAAGACCAGTTTCAAGATTCAAATTACAAAATTCAGTTTCAAGTTAATTATTTCAGTCTCTCGGCTGGTGACTCGAAACTGCAGACTAATTGACTCTAAATATCGACAGGAAACGATATCGCATCATCAGCGCGAAGTGACTCAGATGGCGTAAACCGCCGGGCCGGTTCAGGTTTCTGCATCTCGGGTTTTAGTGATGTGGATTTCGTGTCCTGTTTAGATGCCGCTGCATTTTTTTCGACATCTACATTACCTTCGCTCACAGCTTGCTGTGCCAATAGCGGTAAAGCGCAAACAGTAGTTGCTATCAATAGTGTAGATTTTAAAAAATTTTGCTTCACTGCTTCCTCACTCGGCATACCGTGCGATTCTGAATCCAAGATCGTAACGCGGTTTACTGCTGTAGTCACGGTAACTCAGCCGCAGCTCGGTAATATTGCCATGTCGCCAGCTTGAACCCCGCACCACGTGATGCTCACCAGCAGGTGCACCTGAGGGATCAATCACCAGTGTTTTCGCCTCTCCTGGATAAACGGCATAGAAGTCATGCATCCATTCAGCGACATTCCCGCCGAGATCATAAAATCCTTGCGGCCATGCAGGAAAACTGGCTATTGGCGCCGTCCCGCGGAATCCATCGTCATAGCCTGGCACCGTATCTGCCAGTGTGTCTGCGATACGTTCATCTGCGTAATTGCCGACTTTTGCTGTTGGCGGATAGCTACCCTGCCACGGGTAGCGCTGTTCAGACTTCTGTCCCTGTTTACGCGCCACCCATGCCCATTCTGCTTCTGTTGGCAGCCGGTAGCCTGTGTTCATCGGGTTCACTGCAACCATCTTGCCTGTCTTTTCGACATAGGCCATTGGCAGGCCCTGCTGTTTGCTGAGCCAGTTTGTAAAACGGGCAGCATCATCCCAGCCAATATTGACAACCGGTTGAGTGTCACCATTCAGTGCTGCCCGATCAGAGCTTGCGGAGTTGTGCGTCGGCCGGAAACGTCGAAAATCACTATTAGTGACTTCGTGTCGGGAAAAATAAAAGGATCGTTTCAGCTGGATTAAGCGTCGACTTTCGTTAGCGCGCCTGCCCGCTTCACGACGTGACGCCCCCATGGTAAGACCTGTATCAGGTTTTATCAGCTGCAACTGCTGCCCTGTTTCTGTTGTGATACTGGCAGGTGTCGCTGACTGTTTTTTAGCAGTTCCAGCCGGCTGACCAACTGCCTGCAATGACACCTTCACATTCTGGCTGACACCTTGCCGTGGAGTAACGGTTACACGCTTCGTCACATAACCGGGTTTGATCACAAGCAGAGTATGTGTGCGTGTTGTCAGCCGCAGGTGGCCTTTGCTGATATCTGCTTTCTTTCCATCAAGCATTACCGTTGAACCGGGAGGGCGTATATTTAAAAAAACTGTGCCGTATCCAGGGGCCATTTTGACGTTTATAGTGCGCTCTTCGCCAGGCTGCAGATTGACAGATTGTTCCTTACTCTGATAACCCGCCTTGCTAAATCGCAGTGTCTGCTGCAGATTGGCATTCACATTCAGGGTCAGCGGCGTCACTCCCAGGTACTTATCCTCCAGCATGATGCTTGCACCCTCGGGAGAGCTGTTAACACTAAGCAGGCCATCTACCGGAGACAATTTAATATTATCCAGTGTGATATCGTTGCCTGCAGTAACGGACTGTACAATCTTCATCGGTTTGAAACCGTCTTTCTCTAGAAGAATTTCATGCTGCCCTTGCAGAATTTCAGTCTCCAACGGAGTCTTTCCGACAGTCTCTCCATCAACCAGCACATCAGCCGCTTCGGGCACGCTGGAAATTGAAACAACTGCCCAGGCCGGTAATAAAGCAACTTCAAGCTGTTGTGCCCGGTTGTATCCCTCAACTTCAATTTCAGTTTCAAAAACCTGGTAGCGCTCTGTCTCAATACGCAGTCGATGATTTCCACGTGCAAGCTCTGCCTTGCCATCCTGATTCAAAATGTTTTCAACATTGTCAACATACAACTTGAAGGTGGCGTTGGGAGTCGTATTTATGCTTAGCAGTCCGGGCAGTTCTATTAATACATATGACAGGCTCGTCGTTCCTCCGCGCTCGACTTCTATCTCCTCTTGCAGCGGAGAATAACCCGGCAGAGTAGCCGTTATAGAATATTGCCCCGGCAGTACCAGGCGAGTAGCCCATAAATGCAGCGGGGGTGGGAAGCCGTTCATTTTCAGTGTAGCGGGTTCAGGCTCAACCTTGATGACAACACTTGTCGTCATCAACAGGTATACCGCCGCCAGCAGAAGGACACTAACAAAGATAATGAAGTACCTTCGTCGCTTGCTGCCATCACCGTGCCCGGCCTTCTCAGTGTGTACCGGCAGCTCGTCATTGGGTGATGCTGCCTGGCCCGGCGGAGGCTGTAAGGGTGGCTTTGGCTGATGTATATCCGGCTGCTGCAGAACATCGATCAATACCTTGTCACCCTGTACTTCCCAGCTCACTATAGATTCACCAATCTGAACCCGGTCACCGGACTTGAGCCATGCTGATGTGGTCAGGCGTTCGTTATTATGGAAAATAACCTCGTTTTCACTGGCTGGCTGGATATAAGCATGTCCATCCGAGAGTGCAATGAACGCAAACAGGTGATCATCTGCAGCGCCGGGCAGTATGATCCCCCTGCGAGCTATTCCACCCACTGCCAGTGGCAACTCTATCTCACTGACATGCCGCTTGCCGCCAGCATCATGAATAAAGTAGTCGCGGCTCAAATGGCTTCCTCACAACGAAGAAACAGCGAAAATGTACCTGAGTCAGGACGCAGAGTGATGACCTTGCGTACATCACGGTAACCTGGACAGTGTCCTGTTACGGTGTATCGCCCGGGTCGCAGCGTCAACTGTTTCTGCTGAAATTTGCCCAGTCGTCCGACATGGTAGATCGCTATCTCAGTTCTGCCATCCGAGCTGATCATTAACTCAACAGGTATTACAGCCTGACGGACAGCCTTTTGCAGAGCGCCCACCTTCCTTGCCAGCACAGGCTCATCCGAAGGAACCTGCTGATTGGACTGCAGGAGCTTATGCGCATTTGCCAAAGGCTCATCAGAAGAAAGTCTCGTGGTATCACTCAGATAATGATCAAGCTGTGCATGCAATTGCAGACGTTGCTGAGCATGAGCGAGCCCGCTGCGTGCGAAGGTGGCCTGGGAATCGATAGCTAAGGCCTTGCGATAAGATTCAGCCGCTGCGGGCCAGTCTTCACTGGATACCCGCTGCCTGGCGTGCCTGCGTAATCCATTCAGAGCTGACTGGCGCTGTGCTGATATTAAACGTCGCTGTGTGTCTTGCACAGCGGTGTCATCTGGATATATCTGCATGGCCGCCTTTAATGCGTCCTCTGCCTGGCCAAGTTGACCGCTATCAAGACTTCGCAAAGCCCTGCTCATGGCATCCTGAAATGCACGATTGACCAGCTCTGCATTAATTTTATCTAATGCAGCCTGTGCAGGAATATAAGCGGGATCCAGCTGCAAGGCAGTAGAATATGCATCGGCAGCAGAAAGCAGTTCGTCCGCAGCCTCAGCCTGGCCTCCCTGTTGCAGCAGCTTCAATACCTGGTTGCGCGCCTTCGCACGCGCCAGGCCAAGACGGGCATCTACGTGATCAGCCTGCATAGCAAGAACCTGCTCAAATGCAGATACAGCCAGATCAACACTATTTTCCTGCAACATTTGCCAGCCATAAGCCAGGCTATCTGTCAGGCGCTGCGACTTGCTGTCCAGCAATGTCTGCAGCTTATTTCTAGCATCCTGATAGGCAGACAGCGCCTGGTCAAAATGCCCATGGCCAAAGAAATCGTCGCCTTTGGCCGCTGTTGCCATTGCGGCCTGCCAGTCCGCGGCAGCCCAGACTTCAACCCCTCGAAGGCCAGGCTGGGCGCGCAGGCGAAGAAAGTCCTGCAGTGCCTGCTCTGCATCATTTCGCAGTACACCTGACGGCAAGGGGGCTGGCTGATTAATTATTACCGGCTCCGGAGCGACGGCTATTTGATCTGAATTCTGCACATCGACCATGGAGGGCAATATCACCAGCACTGCCACGGTTAATACAAGCACCAGACCAAATAATACCCATACCATACGATACAGGCTTTGCATTTTTTTGCTGTCATCACTCGCTGAATGGGAAGCAGAGACAGCATTTTCGGGCGACTGCCCGGGAGGACGAAGATCGTGCTGCATAGATTCAGTCGACGGGGTTGCTGCTGTCAGGACCGAGGCCGGTTTCTGAGCTATAGATTTTTCTCATCAGATCACGCCATTGTTCATATTGTGCTTCTGCCGAGCCGGTAAGTTCATGAACTTCACCATCAACTTCAACGACCATGGGTTTCGCTTCGCTACTGAATGAGTCACCCAGTTCTTCAATAGCTCCCTGGTGGATAGTGCTTTGTGCATTTGTATCGATCCCGAGCTTGATGGAATAGAGGCCGCCGATAACCATAACATCACGCATGGTGCCGGTTGATACCTGCGTGTTTGAACCACCCAGTGCTTCAATAGCAATCGCGCCGAGTATTGCCGCCACACCCAGAGCCTTCTGCGTATTGGCCTTTCTCTTTACTTCACGAAGTGCGGCAGCTTCGCTGCTGCGTGCCTTGCGCCATTCCTGGTATGGAGTAGCCATCTCCAGGTAGAAATTGTCATAATGACCATTGAGGGTATCAATAAGCAGAAAATCACGTTCACGCACTACGCGCACGCGCTGCAGAGCGGGGTCCTCTTCTGCAGGCAATCTGTCCAGGCGATACTGCCCCTTGTCATCCTTGCTGACATGACTGAAGAATGCGTCAGGAACCATGTCAGCAGCAAAACGTATTTCAGCGATCTGCCGGATAGCAATCCGCTGTTTATCTGTCAGCGTATCGCGAAACTGGGCAAGATCATTGGCAATGGTGTGATAAAGCGCTTCAAAAGCATCTTCTTTGCCGTTCTCACTTTCATAGACTGCTGCTTCAACATCCTCTCTATAGCTACGCTTAAACCACTCTGATCCGCTGGCGTCCCGCGCAGTTATCTGCAACTCCAGGTCTTCACCATTCGATTCCAGGATCGTGCCGCTAACGAGAACTTCTGCCCCTTCAGTATCACGAGGAACCACCCGCACCGCGCCCCAGTAGCCCGTCTTTTCCATCACATTACGAAGGTGAACCGGCATATGACGCGCTTCCGCTTCGCGGATTTCCATAGATAAGCCCCGCGCATCATCCTTGTCTTCTGGCAGTTCACCTGGATTAAACAATTCAATCCAGACATCGAGCAACTGATCCTCAGGCACTTCCTGAACTGCTTTTTGCAGTACCTGCTGATCCTTTACATTCTTCTGCCCTGACGTTGCGCAGCCTGCCAGCAGTGCAAGCAATGCAAACAGGGCAACGAGCTTCCGAATGATATTTATACTCTGCATCTACAATTCCCCTGACTTATAACGACGGTATTCATCCCAGAGCTTTTTCTTCAGTTCAGGATCTGTTTCTTTTTCTGCTGCCTCACGCAGCTGCCTGGCAACAACATCGTCATTACTGCCATCCGGGATATCTGCCGGGGCACTGCTTTTCGTGCCGGGTAATGACTTTCCCCGGGCACCCTTTTCACTGCTAGATCCGGGCGTGCCTTCTTCAACACTGCCCTGTGCAGCGGACCCGCTTGCTGATTTTTCACTGCTGGCCTTACCCTCTCGCCCTTGTTCAGCTTCACTGCCATCTGCCTCCCCCTGCCCTCCGGAGGCGCCACCAGCTGAGGCGGAACTGGTAGTTTCAGTGCGAGGCTTCCTGTCTTTGATACGGTCCTGTTCACGCAGCAGGCGTTCATCGAACTCACCCAGGGAACCATTAAACTGCTCAATCATGCGTGCCGTAGCTTCAGATTCAGTGCTTTCAGTTGAAATATTGATGGCCGCAGGTGCTGGTTGACCGGCCATGATCTGATCACATGGCAGATCAGGCGGCAATGGCTTTGTTGATACAATGGATAGCTGGCGGCAACCCTGTGCTACCTGATCACTCAGCTGACTAATCCAGGCAGAAAAATCATCTTGCTCGCGATTAGCCAGGTTACCTCTCTGGTACGATTGCTCGAATTCTGTCCTTGCCTGAAGCAGAACGACATAGTCCGCACGTAGCTGCTGCAGTAATTCATATTCAGAGACTGCAGCAATACTTTGCCCGATAAAAATACACGGTAACAGGGAGAAAAGTAATTTTACTAAGTAGTGGCGCATATATGCTTACTGTATCGCAAAATACCTGAATAGTAACTGAACCTGTCTACTGGAATTAATAAAAAGCTGTTGGCCAGGCATTCTGGCATGCTGCTGCGAGTAGACCACTCTGCACACCCATTTCCTACGATATCAGCTGATCAATGACCCGGCACTCAATAACCTATTGTCAATTTTCAAATGACTATCGTCAACTGTGTCCGTAGAGGCTGCATCATGCGATGGTATAAAGGAGCCGATGCCACCTTATATACAATCTCAGCATCCGCACCTCAGTAACAAACCAGGTGCTTGTCATGACTAAACCAGTAAATCCTCGATTCGTTGCGGAGGATTGCTCTCGATCTGCTGCCAGTCCTGTTCCCCGATCGACTCCAGTAAATCCAGTAGCGGGTCGAATGGATCAATAGTCTGGTAGCGACGTGCTATGCCCGCAATCTGATGAACCTGGTGATAATACGTCTCGGTAATCTCATTCCCCTGTTGAGTTGAGGCTGCTTCGCTGTCAATGTAGGCAATGCCACGTTTTTCCATCGTCACCCCTTCGCTGATGGAGGCCTGCAACAATTCAATCTGGTAGGGAAAGGTGTAGATTGCCAGTCGATCAATAACCCGCTTCAAAGCCGAGTGCGTAAAGGCCTTGAAAGCACGATTCGTATCAATAATCTGCTGGCTTAACTGCGGTAACAGGTATTGCCAGATTTGAATGAAAAGACGTCCGCGCGCATTGCGGGAACCTCCGATCAATGCAACTGAGTCTGCCTCCCTTCGCGACCCCGCAACCACTTCTGCCCTCCCCATTAGAATTGGCTCGATGATCAGTCCAATCTGTTCTGGATGTATCGACAGATCGGCATCGTTATCTATAATGATGTGCTGGCCTGTCGCCATCTCATCTGCAAGTGCCTTGCGCATGCCGAGTAATACCGCACCACCTTTGACGCTGCGGTTTGCACCGTCTTTGTGAGTCAGCCCCGTTGGCAAGTCAGGATCGTTCGCATCAATGGCTTCTGAAAGAAAAAATACACGTGCCTTTTTATTTTCAATGGCATCGGCAAAATCGGTTTTAAGTATGTTAAGTGCCATGTTACCCGAGCCATCAGTACAGCCGTCATCAATAACGATTAAACGGCATGACAGCATCGGGCTGAGGGACTCGAGATACTGCAGAGCTGCCATCTTGAAACGGATTGAATCTTCTCCATGTGGATGCGCTTCCCGGCGTTGCATTCTCGCTGTTTCCTTGTAGACTGGATTGAGCAATGTAATCGTCACGGGCTCGGTAATTGTATGCAATATACGATGAGACTCAGCAACTTTGAGGGCGAGACGAAAGCCTAACACACCTTCCGCTGAGTACGCCTTACGCGCCTCTGCATCTATCGATGCATAATCGCCGTCATGACTATCGTACCAGGAAATAACTTCTCCCAGGTAGCCCCTGAATTCCGCGGTGCTGGCATCATAGGCCTCTGTGATCGGCGGGGCCTTCTCGATTAAGACATCCATGGTGGTTTTATCAGAGCACATAGGCGGCGATATCCTTGCGATGAACTTCATCATCTTTTCTATTGGGCTTTTTATTGGCTATGTCTGTATTTGTAATTCCCGTGAGCAGACAGTTGTCAGCTTTTACCGCGCCCATCGTTACATCTGAACCATAGCGTTGGATTGAAAGCATGCTTATTCTTCCAGTGTAGATAAATAATTCAACCTATTAGTAATCACTCATTTAGCTTACTGAAACACGAGGAATCAGGTGCTAAGTATCACAAAAAGCGCCCAGTCACATAGTCGTTTAAGGAATATGCTATAGACAACGATTCACATCAATCCTGATTGACCAAATACTGTCCCTTTGAAAATTCCGGAAACCCGGTTTTCATCTGCGTCTACCTGGCATGATCGGTCAGGGTAATCCCGTAACTCGAAAACAGAAACAGTGAATATAATAGTCGAAGAGTCACTTATCCTGCAGAGGTCATTGCACACGCCAGTGCAACAGGGTTTTATCTCTGGAAGTCCGCTTTCACTGCAAGCACTGCCGACTCAGCGTTCACGCTCATAGAGGATATCTGCACCACCTTCATCGCCGCTTATGCCTTCCAGTGCCCAGTGCTGACCAAGCTGGTAGCGAAGAATCAGGCGATTAGTCTGCTCCCAGATATCAACCTTGTACTTGATGAACAAGCGCGGCGTGAGCTGTTTGCTCAGGCCTACGCCACTGGTCAGACTAGTCTCCACACCGATGCCGGCCATGCCCATGCCACCGAGCATTCGCTGAATGAAAGATTCCTCCGCTTCGCGACCCAGTGCAGTCTTGATCGAACTGGCCAGCAGTGCTGCTGAGGCAGCACTGCCGTCACCGGCCGCGCGCCCGTACAACAGCCAGGAAAGAATCTCGGATTGGTCCATTGAGGGGTTTGATACCAGTGTCACGACCGGTGCCTGCAATGTTCCTGTCACATCGAAACCTACCTCACGCTGTTCAATGCGCCTGCGGCTTTCGATTTGTATTGCCGGATCATCAAGTGTGCCGCCTATGAACTCAAGCCTGCCGGTACGAATGGGCACCGTCGCGCCAAACGCCCGGTAAGTGCCTTCACTTACCGTTAGAGCCCCTTCACCGGATGTTAGTTTTCCGGTTTCGCTACGTACCCGCACATTACCGCCGAGCAGCCCGTCAAATCCTGTTACACGCAGACGGTTTTCACCTGTCAGGCGCAAACCAAGGTCAGTAATGACACGCCACGGCGGTGACGCCCCTTTTTCTCCATCGACGATGCGTACATCGCTGGACGGTCTGATAGTAGAAGAGATATCACGAATCACAATCTCGCTGCCCTCGACCACGATATCACCACTTAATTTCACCATGCCGGGCTCGATAACTAATGCGAGGTCGGGGCTGGCCTGCAAACTGGAACCGAAAACATCATCGAGCCTGACAGATTCCGCTGTCAGCGTCAGAGATGCATTCCATTTGTCAAGGTCCTGCAGTAGCGCACGGCCACCGAGCACTATTGGGCGATTATCAATCTGGCTGCTGCCCTTTGCGGCCAGCTCGTTTCCGCGAAGGTCTATATCAAGGTGGGTATTATCGAAACTGAGCACTGGTTCAGTCAGATCCAGCCTGGGTACATCGAGTGAAGCCATACCCTTCAGCGCAGGTGCTGCAAATGTACCACCGACAGTGATATCTGCTTCCATGCGGCCTGCAGGCAAACTGACATCATCAAGAAAGATAGCGAAAGCCTGCAGGTCTGGAAACTCAGCTGACAGGTGGCCATCAAGAACCAGGTTTTTTTCAGACAGTCGGTCCAGTTGTACTGGCAGCGCCAGCTTTAATTCGAGACGCCCATCATTCGCATCCAGCAGACGGCCCGAGAAAAGAAGCTGATCCTTTTCATCATGCCCTGTAATGCTGAGCCCCTGGATTGACAGTGCTTCTACATCTCCATCAATAAACCGGCGCCTGAGCAGTCCTTGTTCGAGGGCAATCTCAGCATCGAGTCTTTCCACTTTCAATTGACTATCGATCGCAATATCAAGTTTTGCCCGCATGTTGCCATCAAGAGTGAAATCATCCCGCAGACTGATCGCCGGAATGGCTGTAACAGGAACCCCGTCAATATTTGCTTTGAGGTGCGCACGCCAGTTTTCGATACTGGCAAGATTAACCTCTCCTTCAATCAGCAATGGCCGTGCCGCCAGTTCACTTTTACCCTGCAGTTTGATGTCTGAGCCAGCAAGCTGCATATTCAGGATACTCCTGCTGAACACCGTGGCCGGGTTGCCAAGTTCAAGCAGGGGCACCTGCAGCACTGCTTCACCGCTCAGGCGCGGGGCCTGCAAAGTACCTTCCAGCTGAATAGCGGCTCGTATATTGCCGACCGGAAGAATGCCCTGTTGCAGAAAAACGTTGAAATTCTCAAGCTGTGGCAAGTCGGCGTCAAGCTGACCTGAAATTTTCGTCTCCGGCATCAGCATCCGCTCTATATCTGCAGGCAGCGACACTCTGGCCTGCAGCAGACCTTCATATGCGTCCGTTAACTTTACATCAAGCTGCAACTGGTCGTTGTCATCTGTTGCCTTCATCGTCACGCTACGGAACTTCATTATTTGTTTCTCGCCATTCTGCAGATGGTGCGTCAGCACTCCATCAGACAAAGCGATGTCTGCCGACAGCTTTTCGACATGGGTTTTATCAACGCTGGCATGCAGGTGTCCATGAAGTCGTCCAGTAAGCTGGTAATCGCTCAAGCGTGTCAGCAGCGGTAGCGTCTCAAGCTGCAGTGACTTGATCTCCAGTCGTGTATCAATGCGGCTGTTCTGCCAGGCGACATCGCTACAGATGCTGGAATCCTTCTGTTGCAGACAGGCCCTGGACAATTGTCCGCTGTCTTTCTTTACTATCAGCTCAGCGCCCTGCGCCGCCTGCCACTGCCCGATATCAGGAGAATTCAACACCAGCTTTTCGATGGTCGCGTTTAGCGCATCTTTGGTCACTCCGCCTGCTAATTGCATCTGCATTTCACCCTGACCGGTCTCGCTGACACTGACGTCGAGCCGGGCATCCTGCGGCGTCCCCAGCAATTTCAAATTGCCGTCAATTTCGTATCCGGCGATATGCGCCTTGTCGACCACTGCGGTGAGTTCGAATGGTGCATCGGGTGACAGGGAGGAGTCGAAGTGGCCGCGCAGCTCAATCCGTTTAAGGCGCTGCTCGCCGGCAACGAGATCGCTGCCGTCAAGTGACAGCTGCACGGCTGGCTGCATTCGCGGACCAAGCAGTTCTCCATCACCCTTGATGCGACCTGACAGGCCGGGCCATAATTCAGCAAGGTCCGCTACATTTATCTGGAATATTGCTGTGTTCTTTCTTTCTGTATCTGGTTTAACTGTTAGCAGCGCCTGCCCTGAACTCATTGCCAACTGCGGAAAGCCGTCATCAACCAGAGGCACACTGGCACTAATTTTCCAGGGCCGCTCTATACCTTCAAAGATCACACTCCCGGTGGCATCCAGACTGGCCATATCAATGTTGCCCAAGCTACGCCCCTGCAGCAACAGATCTACATCGGGCAACTCTTTCGACACGCTGTTGTGCAGGTTTACTCGCTCTATCGAGAACTCTGCCTGCCATGTCGGGGCTTCCAATAATTGTGCAATATCTGCCGTGATCATGACATTAGCCGGACTGTCGAGTGTGGCTGAAAGCTTCAGATTCGCGGCATCCCCGTTCAGATCCGCCGATCCGCGAAGCGGCTGCAGCAATTGCGGTTGCTGCCAGCTCCATTGCACCTGCATACCGGTGACGGAAAGCTGTTTTAGATTGGCTTCACCCTTCATGCTCGCAGACAGTCCGGGCATCAGCAGTACCGTCTCTGATAATGTCAGCTGGCCGGATAAATGACTTGCACTGCCGCTGACGCTTTCTATCAGGTATTTATTGCTGCCGCTGTTAATCTGCAGTGCTGATACCATGAGTAAATCGAGGGAAACGTCAGGTAACCAGCCAATAACATTCTCTACTTCATCTGATCGGCCATTGTCAGTTTCAGCTGCAGTCAAGGTTAGCTGGCCGTCCGCGATTACAAGGCGTTCAATGCTGATTTTACCGTTCAGCAGGCCTCGCGGATGCCACACCATCTCGACGCGTTCCAGGTTGACACTCAGCAGCGGCGATTCGATACGTGTCCCATGCAATACGAAATTCCCAAGCAGGCGACCCTCGGCACTGTCCGCTGCAACAGTCACTACGTCGCCAGCCAGGCGATCTGCAAGCAGCATTACTGTTCTCAGCCCCGCGGTGGTCCCAAGCAGGAAAACCAGCCCTGCTATAGAACAGGCCAGTGCGATGAGCAGCGTGCGCTTGAGCATGGTCAAAGATCCGGCCTCAGTGTTATATGCAGGCGCCACGGCCGATCCGGTTTACTGAGGGCATTAGCAACATCGAGGCGAAACACACCAAATGGCAGATTCAGGTGCAGGCCAACGCCCGCACCATTTGCCAGATCAATGGTATCTCCAGCGAAAAAGGCATTCCCGCTATCCCAGAAAACTGCAGCAGCGATCTCTGGTTTGAAATAATGCTCGTACTCGGCTGATGCAAAAATCAGCGAATCACCGCCTACCAGGCTGCCGTTGTCATTGTAAGGGGCAAGCGTCTGGTATTCATAACCTCGCACGGAGTTGTCACCGCCGGCATAAAAACGCAGCTGTTTCGGCAATACGGCGAAATTGTCGATAAAAGTTCTGCCAAGCCTGCCTCTCAACAGCAGGCGATCATACTCAAAAGCCGGCAGTATAAGGGTAGCATTGAGTCGTGCCTGGAGAAACGACTCAGTAGAGACAACACCCTCGGCGGCTCCGACGAGATTAACGCCTAATTGCCATGCTTTCCTTGGAAACAGGAAATTATCAGCACGAGAATATGACCAGCCTGCAGAGGGAGCAAGAAATTTTCCTTCACTCCGCTCACCGTCGAGTTCATTCTCAGCAGTAAAAAACCAGATGCCATATTGCCAGTCGTGCATACCGCGTTTCCAGACACGGGTTGCATCAATACCATTGACGCGACTCTTAAGGTCCTCATCCCTGCGGTCACTGAACACGTAGGACAGCACCAGGTTTTCGCTATAAGGACGTGATAGCGGGATATTATAAGCAAAGCGTACCTGGCGCTTTAGTTCAGCGTAATCCAGCAGGGCACTAAGATGGTGCCCGCGAGAATTGACATAGCGACGCTCCATGCCAAGTCTTCCACGTACACCAAGGTCAGTAGAATAACCAAGGCCGGCGTAATAGCGGTCACGTTTGTTGCGTACAAGTTCAATGGACACAGGCACTTCATCGCCGGCACGCTCATCGAGTACAGGCGACACACGAATTGAGCTGAAATAACTGCTTGCCGCGAAACGCTGATGCAGTGCCTGCAGGTCATCGTTGTCAAATAACTGGCCAGGTTCGATATTGAAATAACGCTGCAGAAAATCCGTGTCGAAGTAATCCTGATCAAGGCGAATTTCGCCATAGTGAAAACGTGGCCCGGTTTCAAATACAATGTGTATATCAGCAAGTTGTGTGGAAAGATCAACGAGGATTTCACGTCTACTAATACGACTATCAAAGAAACCATACTTCCGTGCGGCACGTTGCAGCTGGGTCAGCGCCTCTTCGTACAGCGTATCGACCAGAATATCCCCGGGCTGCAGAGCAAACTCTCTGTTCCAGCCCTGAAAGGCCCTGAATTCCGCGCCATCACCAGAGATGTTAATTTGCACACTGCCAATTTTAACCGGATCGCCCAGGCTAACATCAAAGTACACGCGTCGTGGTTTACCTTCTTCAACACGGGTGCTAATCACCGATGAATAGTAGCCATTGACCTTGAGGGCATTTTCGATTTGCGTTACGGCCTGACGCAGTCGACGGCCCAGCGTTCGTGACGATGTTGCAGCTGCAAGTTCGCGTGATACGGTGATGTTGGCAGTAGCCTGCTTCAGCAGCTCACCATCAAGCCCGGTAATTTCAATTTCCGTGACATTCTGACTGAAGGCGATGAAAGGCATAAGCCAGATGAACCCGGCCAGCACCTGAAGTACCATTTTTCGTGTCATCGGGAATACTTCGCCAGGCGTCGACACCCTCGGTTACGACTGAAGAAATATGAGCAAATTTTCATAGACTACCACCACATTTGTGGCGAGCAAACTGCCACAACAGAACAGAACACCTGACAGCTTAATCTCGTAACCAGGGTTGTCCCGACATAGCCACAGTGTCTGATAGCTTTTCTCTCAAGAGTAATTAGTCAGACAGGTAATACTCAACCGTAGAGACGACCCTTATACGTTTGATATGGGGGTTATTCTTATCTCTGCCGGCGATGCTGAACTGGCCCTGCGATGCGCGCTTTATTTTTCCCAGTTTACTTTTTGAATCATTGGCAAACTTGAGCGCGACTTCCCTGGCCTTGGTTGTTGCCTGTTCGATCATTGCCGGCTTTATTTCATTCAAGCGGGTAAAAATATATTCCGGTCGAGTCTCGTAATTGCCACCGGTAAACGCAATCCCCTGCTTGCCGAGCTGCGGCAGACCCGCCATAACCCGTTGGACCAGGTCAATATTCCGCGAATAGGTGGTCACCACCTGAACTGCGCTATACCTGAACTCAGCCTGCTGGGCATTGCCATAACTTTGCGCAGATTTGTCGGTAATTAACGGGCTGGAAAGTGTAATCTCTGAGGGCGCGATTCCATTTGTTTGAAGATACTTCTTTATCTCGCCGGTACTTTTCTCAATAGCATTATACAACTCTGCAAGATCGTTATTGGCAATAGTGAACTGAACAGGCCAGATCACAATATCAGCGGGAAATTCCTCTTCCGCAAGCCCTTTCACGGTGACGCTGCGTTCAAATTCCTTGTAACGTATAGCGGCATTCGCCAGTAAATAACCTAAAACAGACAGTCCCAGGAATATGAACGCACCAAGAACAAATGCACTGCTTTTATTTGTTTCTGACATGATCAGAGACTACTGCTCACCGAGACCGATATATTCAAAGAAAGGCTGCAGCGAACGATCACGACCAAGGAACGCCATTATCGAATCATCAATCTCTCGTGAGCCTCCTTTTGCATAGATCTCCTCGCGCAGACGTATGCCCACATCTTTGTCCATCAAACCACCGGGGCTCTTTTCGAAAACAGAAGCCATGTCAGCAGAGATGGCTTCAGCCCAGGCGTAACCGTAGTAGCCCGCATCGTAACCACCGCCAAGATGCCCGAACGATGCGACAAATGCTGTACCACTCGGGGGATCCAGGTAAACATCTGCCATAATCTCATTGCTGACTTCAACAAAATTCTCAAAGTCCTTTTCATTCGAACTGATATGCAATTTCAAATCGAGCATGCCAAAAGAAAGCTGCCTTCGATACCAGGTACCAATGGTTGCCAGCCTTGCTTCTTCCATTTTGCCCAGGGTATCGGCAGGGATCTTCTTACTCGGGTCGCGGTAATCGACGGCAAAGCGATCAAGCACAGACTTGTCCCAGATCCAGTTCTCGAGCATCTGTGAAGGGGCTTCTACAAAATCACGCGGCACGGAAGTTCCTGAAAAAGATGCATACTTAGTCTGCG
>Ga0316197_10001156_pt1 | contig 18949 bp, 21 predicted proteins | sample OudBiesiAoxic_MG_FD_204939 | JGI IMG/M metagenome (GOLD analysis project Ga0316197, IMG submission 204939) | Coastal sediment microbial communities from Oude Bieten Haven, Netherlands - site A oxic | ecosystem: Environmental > Aquatic > Marine > Coastal > Sediment | place: Netherlands... | reverse complement strand
TTTCGCAAAGGGAACAACCATTTGCGTCAACTTACGCCTCAAATTAAGCCATTTTTCCTACGCAAAATTTAGATCACATACTTAATCCGATTGGTATAACGCAGAACAGCACCATAATGGCGAATGCTTTACCGCAGATATTGTATTAATTGCCAACTGCGCATTACCCACTACTGATACTAAATTAATCATTGTTGCCTTTACAGTATTTCTAACATCGTTTTTTTTAATTAAACATACGATTAAAATAACGCATGTTATACACACTATTCGTGCCCCTCCGCGTAACACGTTTCACCAAAAATTGTGCTAATTTTTGTGCTAATTTTAATGATGAGTCGTTATTGTTTTTCTGTCATCCTCAAAAAAAGTCGCACGCTATCTTGAAATAAACTTAATACGCCAATTAAATTAACCAAGTGGTGATAAACCACTTAAGCAAATAATGATCAACATGCATTATCTACTTATTTATTTTTTGGTATGACCCATATTCTATACTTATACTTTATCTATTTAAGGTTCTATTTTGTCAATACAAGCCACAACGCCTTTAAACACTAACGTAAATAGCAAAACGATTAAATCACGTTTAGCGTCTATCGATGTCATGCGCGGTATCATCATACTCATCATGCTTATTGATCACGTGCGAGAACGTTTTTATTATCACCATCCGGTAACGGATCCTATGACAATAGCCGACACTGAACCGGCGCTGTTTTTCACACGCACCCTTGCACATTTATGTGCGCCTCTATTTGTCTTTTTAACCGGTTTATCTGCGTGGTTATATGCTAACCCTGCATCAAAACCTAAAAGAGACCCGAGTGAGTTCTTACTAAAACGTGGCTTTGTACTCATCCTCTTAGAGATGACACTGGTTAATTTTTCATGGTTTGGTAGTTATCAAACACTTTATCTACAAGTTATTTGGGCTATTGGATTAAGTATGATTGCACTATCTGTGCTTTGCCGCTTGCCAAGAGTATGGACAATCACTCTAGGGTTAATCATCGTAGCGGGGCATAACCTCTTAACGCCTATTACTTTCTCACCTCAGGAGTTTGGTTTTAGTTTTTGGACTATTTTCCATGATGCAAATTTTTTAATCACTGAAGGTCCATTGAGAGTCAAAGTGTCATACCCAGTTTTACCGTGGATTGGTGTTATTTTATTAGGTTATTCATTAGGGCCCCTTTTCTCACGTGACCTGTGTTCAAAATTCAGAAAAGTACAACTACTCAAATTAGGCTTCTCTAGCTTATTCGCTTTAATCGTTCTTCGAGGTTTTAATATCTATGGTGAAAATGCGAGTGGATTTCAGGTAAAAACGGGCTAGAAACATTAATGTCTATGATTAACTTCACTAAATACCCACCTTCATTACATTTTATTTTATTTTATTTTATTTTATTAACACTGGGTGTTGGTTTAATTACACTGTCAGTTCTTGAAACAAGTAAAAACAAGTTTACTGAAATAATGCAGGTATTTGGCACCGCTCCGATGTTCTTCTATATTGTGCATCTATACCTATTATTATTTGCTTACCGATTCGTTATTGCTGTTTTTGGTGCGAATCAAGGATATTTATTTGGCGTACCCAGTGTCGCCTATATTTGGATAATTACCGCAATCATCGCTACGTTACTTTTTTATCCTTGTAAGTTATTTTCAGAATATAAACAGCGCAGTAAAAATCGATGGTTAAAGTATTTTTAATACATTAGCCATCAACTTCGTGAAACCTCACTGGGTTAATTATTAATCTCCTGAGTAAGGTTTCACGATGCAGTCTAAACTAATGACCGCATATTTCCCTCAAGAAAAAACATCGCTTAGCGGTATTTTAAACACCTAGGCTGAGGTTTTAACTTACCAGCATATAATTAACCAAAGCATAAACGCATATCAATATTATAAATATCTGTTTGATAACCGCCATACTCTTTAAACCCATGCTTTTGATAAAAATGTCTCCCCAAAAGATTCGTTTCTTGAGTACCGCCCATCAACACAAAGCTACGAACTCGCGATTGATAGTGATTAATCAACATCACCATGACCTGGCTAGCAAAGCCTTTATTCTGAAATAGGTCCGCAATACAAGGGGCAAATAGCAGATCTTCCCCTGCTTTCAAAACAATTCCGTGTTGCTCATAGCGTAGTGCTTCATGTGCTGACATTTGCGCTTGTAAAATAAAATAACCGATAATATTTTCACCACACGCTAATACAAATCGCGGAGTATTCTGTATCAATAAATTCGCGCAAAGCTCCGTTGCAAACTCACTTGTAAGCGGGTGAGGGGCAAATAGGCTAAGAGTTTGTCGTGACAATTTGTTAAAAAATTCGCTTAGAGCCAGACCATCATCCTGAGCAAGTTGCCTAAACTTACTCTTTGTACCATCTTTTGCGATTATGGTTGTTATTTCCATCATAGCCTCGCTTGCTATTTAGATAAATGAGGTAAACATAAGCGCTCAATTTCCTGTTTTATCGCAGGGTTGATCTCAAAGTTTGATGCTAAAAAATGCAGTTGTGCCAAAGCAGATTGTGGGCTGTCATTATAACCCTGCATAAAATCAGGCAGGCATTGAGCAAATTTTGGATACCTTAACTCTAAGCGCCTATCAGCAACAAACAAATCAACTAACCCTGGCTGTGCAAGTTCTGTTTGATGAACTAAATCAACTAACTTATCAACGGCAAACTGTTGTACAAAACGCATTGCAGACAATTTTTCACCACGCTGATAACGACACATTCCGATATATAAGTTAGTCAGAGTTTCACCAATTAACCACGCAACATCATTTGAAGGAGTGGGACCAGAATTAATACGAGGTTGACAGCAACTATTGTCAAAACTAGATTGTTGCCAAATGATTCGACCTTCTGAAAATGGGATATTGCTTAGTTCTTGAGGCTCAAACACAGCAAATTCGCAAAAAACACCATCTTCGAACAATAATTTATAACCATCAAGGGTATTACGAAAACAGTAACTAATGGTCTTAATGTTGCTTAGCCAATCCAAATTATCAATAAAGCACTTTTTTTCACCCGGTTTCACAATTGCAAAAAAATCCAGATCTGAATATTCATCCAACCTTTCTTTCTCAATGCCGACAGAGCCTAAACCTAGTAGTGCTAAAGCCTGTCCTGAAGACTCGAGTGATAGGGCAATTTCTTGTAACCGTTCAAGTAACAGTGTGCTGCGTTTCATATTTAACTCCTTGTTAGATAATTATTGCTGTTTTTTGAGATGTCTAATCATAAACATAATGTTTTAACGTTGACATTTTAGTTACACTCAATTGCATGAGAAAAATAACCATTGGTGCGCGATGTATTCTAAAAAAAGATGGGAAAACAAGCTGATATTAGACCCTGCGTGCGAAGAGATTTTCATCGATAATCGCTTACAAGTAGGCTTAATACCAATCGGAGTAAATAGCTGATCTATTTTACTGGTTAAAATAACTTACTTTTTTGTTATAAGTTTCGCAAAGGGAACAACCATTTGCGTCAACTTACGCCTCAAATTAAGCCATTTTTCCTACGCAAAATTTAGATCACATACTTAATCCGATTGGTATAATAGAGTTTGATATTCAACTAGGCGGTATCTCTAACCTGAGTCAAGGTTATTTAGTTCGCAGGTATCAATGTAAATATCATACTCTTATCTATACTCGAAATGGTCAAGGGCTACTTAAGACACCGACCGAAAACAGAAAAATTCCAAGTAATTCGATCTTATTATTACCTGTTGGGAGTTCATTCTCTTATCAATTAGAAGACGTAAATAACAACTGGCATATTGTCTGGTACCTGATAGATGATAGCAGTCATTGGCAATGGTTAAAAAATAAGGGGATCTGTTTAAATACAAACAATAATGTTGATAATATCTATTACCTATCCCTCACATTATATAAAGAGACACTTGCCAATAAACCATCAAGCAGTCTGTTCAGTTTAAATGCACAACTATTGGTGGCGCATATTAACCGAGATCTGCTTGCATCAGAAAACTTGTTACGCAGCAAACAACAAGAAATAGAGACGTTTTTCCAACAGCTTGAATACAAATTACAACAGCCTTGGAACCTAGCCAAATTAGCCAAACTTGCAGGTTATTCACCCGCACATTTTAACCGCCTATGCCTGCAACAATTTTCAACAACACCTATAAAAAAATTGCGTCTATTAAGAATGCAACGTGCCAAAACACTGTTAAAAAACGGTGAGCTTACTATCAGCGATATTGCCAATGCAGTGGGCTATAAAGACGTCTTCAATTTTTCTTCTGCGTTCAAACGTGAAGTCGGTACGGCACCAAATTTATATCGCCATACTAAGGATTGTTGATCTTTCGAGGTTTTTGTAGCAACTTTTTGAGTTCTTTATACAAGTCTGAGGCTATGTAGTGTGGTTTTTCCATATAAATAGGCGAACACAATGTAGAAAGTGTCAACAAATGTACCCTCAGTGCTTAACTCAAAGAGCACAAATCAACTTAAAAGATCAACAGCCCCTAGAGTATTTGATAGATAAAGTGATCCTATTTTTGATAATATCCGTAAAAATTTAATACACTAGCAACGATTAGAAGAACAGTCCTTAATGTAGATATTTCACTTTAATAACAGTTAGTTACACATTACAACTAAGCTATTTTACCTGCGTAATATTTAGACCACATCATTAATATGATTGCTATTATGTGTATTGCTAAAGCCATTACCAATATTGATTTTCGTATATAAAAAACTTAATTACTTCCTCTACTGCATTGATATAATAGACAAAACAGCTTATTCAGCTACTTATCTTAAGGCTACACATCGTGACGTTTAAATTTAATATCAAGAGCATCTTACTCGCTTGCCTGGTTATCAGTATTGGACAACTGAGCATGGGACTTGTAATGCCGGCATTGCCTTGGATTGCAAAAGATTTTGCCATTAGCGTGGAAGAAGCCCAGTTGCTCGTAGGTGTTTACCTACTTGGTTTTGGTCCTTCGCAGTTTATATATGGTCCCATTTCCGATGCATTAGGCAGAAAACGCGTCCTATTAGTGGGTCTGCTCATTGCCATTAGTGGTTTACTGACCATTATATTACAAGCAGATTCATTTCAAGGAATGGTATTAGGACGATTTTTACAGGGATTAGGTACGGGTTGTTGTGCTGTGCTTGCTCGTGCGACTGTGCGCGATAAATTTAGTGGTGCAGAGCTACCTATCGCGTTGTCATATATCATGATGGTTGCTTCCATTACGCCTTTGATTGCCCCCATCATCGGTGGCTTTATTAACGTCTATTTTGGCTGGCAAATGGTGTTTATCTCTTTACTCGCTTACGTACTGATTGCGTGGTGCGTTCTGCTTTTAAAATTTAAAGAAACAGTAATGGAATACAAACCAGTACCTTCTGCAAAAAAGATGCGAGTACAATATGGACAATTACTTCGCTCCAGATACTTCATCAGTTTCGCGAGTATAAGTTGGCTTAACTTTAGTTTAATGATCACTTCCGTATCCTTAATGCCATTTATCTTGCAAGACCAGATAGGGATGGAATCCGATGAGTATGCATTATGGGCATTAATCCCCGCCTTAGGCTTATTATGTGGAGCCACAATATGCAATCGCTTCAGAGTAAAAATAGGTAATAAAAAAATGCTACTTTGCACGCCATTTTTACACCTTATATCGGCAACATGGCTATTCTTTTGTCCCGTTGAGCCACTTTATTTAATGCTCGGTGTGTTTTGGATGATTGTCGGTAATGGTATCGCACTACCTTGCTCGCAGTCGCTAGTGATGCAGCCTTACAAAGAAAATGCAGGTGCTGCTGCTGCGATGTCGGGTGGCGGGCAAATGATCGTTTCTGCTATCGTGAGTATGGGATTAATGCAACTCGGGTTAGCGCAAGCTTGGCACCTTTCTGCTGTTATTTTACTGTTTTCTTGCATTACCCTAATGAATATTATTCGCGGCTTTAACTGCCCAGAATTACATGCATAACAAAGAAAGAGTCTTTGGTTCTATTTTCTTTGGCAGTTCAGAGGAAGGTAACTCAAATCAATGGAATTTAATTCCTTTGATTTCACCAACAGGTGAGTGGATAAGACATGCCTCAATCAGCGATTATATGAGTTAAAAAACTGCGAATAAAACGGAACAAAAAGAAGTTGTTGGGAGGAGTGAAAATAAAAAACACTATAAAAACGCTTACAAAACAAACGCCCTATAGTGTTTTTTAAAAAGCAATAATGGCTAAAAATTAATGATTTTCAGAAACGATATTAACCGTATACTTTGGAATCTCGATAACTAGATCTTCATCTTTCACATAGGCTTGGCAACCAAGACGAGAATCCGGTTCAAGACCCCATGCTTTATCCAGCATATCGTCTTCAAGTTCATCACTCTCTTCGAGCGAATCAAACCCTTCTCGTACAATCACGTGACAAGTGGTGCAAGCACATGATTTCTCACAGGCATGTTCGATGTGAATATGATTCTCCAAGGCGAGATCTAACACCGTATCGCCCTCTTTCGCTTCCACAACAAGACCTTCTGGACATAACTCTTCATGCGGTAAAAATATTACTTTTGGCATTTTCTATAACCTTAATTATTTAACTTTTAATTTTTAATTTTTAATTTTATATACAACTACAAAAAAGATTCTCAGACTATAAAAGATTAAAGCCTGAATATTAACTAGATTGCATCAACCGACTGCCCTGTTAACGCAGCTTTAATCGATGCATCCATTCTTAAAGATGCATAATGGTCAGTTAACTTATCAATTGCTTTTAACGCCTCTTTAATTGCAGCAACATCCGTTCCTTGACCAATTTTAGCGAGTACTTCAATATTTTCTTTGATCACTTCGAATTCACCGTCATCAAGTAACTCACGTCCATCTTTTTCAAGCGCACCTTCAAGGTTTTCAATAACACGTTTAACTTCAACTTGTTGTTCAATCAACATACGTGCATCGATATCTTGTTGCGCAAAAGTTTGCGAGGCACTCAACATCTCCATCACCTGTGCGTCACTTAATCCATAAGAAGGTTTCACTTCAATATTTGCCTGTACACCCGATGATTTTTCCATCGCAGTTACGCTCAATAGTCCATCCGCATCGACTTGAAAGGTCACTCGAATATGCGCAGCACCTGCGGCCATTGGCGGAATATCGGTTAATACAAAACGAGCTAGCGAGCGACAATCTTTGACCTGTTCACGTTCACCCTGTAACACATGGATCAACATCGCTGTTTGACCGTCTTTAAAGGTGGTGAACTCTTGCGCTCGCGCAACAGGGATAGTGGTATTACGTGGAATCACTTTCTCCACTAACTCGCCCATGGTTTCAAGACCCAGTGACAGTGGAAGAACATCTAGCAATAACATCTCAGAATCAGGTTTATTACCCACTAAAATATCAGCTTGAATAGATGCGCCAATGGCAACGACTTTATCAGGATCAATTGAGGTTAATAGTTCACGTTGGAAATATTCACTCACTTTCTCACGGACTAATGGTACACGGGTTGAACCTCCGACCATCACTACTTGTACAATTTCATCTAATGAAACCTGAGCATCTTTTACTGCTCGTTTGCAGGCGCGGATTGTTTTTTTAACTAGCTTTTCAATCAAATTCTCAAAGCTAACTTTAGTTAAAGTAAGCCCTAATTCAATTGTCGTAAGGTTAATATCTACTTGCTCTTGCGCACTTAACTGTTGTTTCGCTGCGCGTGCTACCTGCAATAGCTCTTGTTGAAGCTTTGGACTTAAATCTCCACTGATGTTGGCTTCAGATTTGATCCATTCAACAATCGTATGGTCAAAATCATCACCACCCAGTGCTGAGTCACCACCTGTTGCTAATACTTCAAAAACGCCTTTATGTAGACGTAAAATAGAAATATCAAAAGTACCACCACCTAAGTCATAAACTGCAATTACGCCCTCTTGCCCAGAATCTAATCCGTAGGCAATCGCAGCAGCAGTTGGCTCGTTTAATAGACGTAATACATGTAACCCAGCTAAACGCGCTGCATCTTTAGTGCCTTGACGTTGTGCATCATCAAAGTAAGCTGGAACAGTTATTACCACACCATCAAGCTCACCTTTTAAACTATCCATGGCGCGTTGCTTAAGTGTTTTTAAAATTTCACTTGAAGCTTGCACTGCATTAATCACACCGCTACGCGTGACAATTTGTGCAAGTCCGCTCTCGTGCGCACTAAACTGATAAGCGCTGTGAGTTTGATCCAGTTCAGCCAGAGATTTACCAATTAATCTTTTTACCGATACTAAGGTATTAAGTGGATCGCTAATCAGCTTTTGCTGTGCAGCAACACCCGTCAATATTTGATTGTCTTCACCATAGTGAATAACTGAGGGTAACATCTGTTGGTCGTTTTCATCTACCAATGCGCTCGCAACACCACTACGTACTGTTGCAACAAGGGAGTTAGTGGTGCCTAAATCGATACCAACAGCTAGTTTATGCTGATGTGGTGCAGCCGATAACCCCGGCTCTGCAATTTGAAGTAATGCCATAACAATTATAACCTTTCATTCTTAGTCGAAGAGTTTCTCTTCAAGTTGCTCAATTTCAGTTTGCAGTTTAAGCATAAATTTTAATTTACGAACACTGTTAGCGGTTGCTTCAAGTGCTTCTTCCTGTAACTGTTGTCCAATGTTTGATTCTAAATCATTCACTTGCTGTTGTATATTAGCGCTGAATGCTTCGATTTCATCTTCATCATCTTCGCTAAAAGACTCAATCTGTTCGCGCCACATCATCTGCTGCATTAAAAAGTCGGTATCTTGCAGAGTGCGCTGCTCCAATGCGATATCAATACCTGCCAGTGACAGTATGTATTGTGCACGTAAACAACTATTTTTTAGTGTTTGGTAGGCATCATTTATCTCAGTGCTTTTTTGCATCGCAATTAAACGTTCGCTATCAGAGAGCATGACTGATTTGTCTGGATGATACTGCTTTTGTAATTCGCGATAAGTACTAGCAAGTATATTTTTATCGATTAAAAAGGTTTTAGGTAGAGAAAAAAGTTGGAAGTAGTTCAAAATAAGATCCTACTGTGGAAAAGAGTGGATAAAATGGGGAGTAAAGTTGGGAAGTAATCAGTTAATATCATACTTCCCAAAATATTAATTAAACGCTAAAGCTTTCGCCACAACCACATTCACCATCGGTATTAGGATTGTTAAATTCAAAACCTTCGTTAAGTCCCTCTTTAACAAAATCCAGTTCAGTACCGTCAAGGTAAACAAGGCTTTTTTTGTCAACAATAATGCTCACATCTTTATCGACAAATACTTCATCATCTTCATTTAATACATCTACAAACTCAAGTACATAAGCCATGCCTGAGCAACCAGAGGTTTTTACGCCTAAACGTAAACCTATGCCTTTGCCACGATTAGCAAGAAAATTAGCAACATGTTTTGCCGCTGGCTCTGTCATTGTGATAGCCAAAATAGACTCCTTTAACCCTGAGTATTAAGCGTTTTTACTTTTGTAATCTTCGATTGCTGCTTTAATTGCATCTTCAGCAAGAATAGAACAATGGATTTTTACAGGTGGCAAAGCAAGCTCTGCTGTAATTTCTGTATTCGTAATTGCAGCAGCTTCATCTAAAGTTTTACCTTTTACCCATTCTGTTACTAATGAGCTAGAAGCGATTGCACTACCACAGCCATAAGTTTTGAATTTTGCATCCTCAATCACACCGTTGTCATCGATTTTAAGTTGCAGTTTCATTACATCACCACATGCAGGTGCACCAACCATACCTGTTGCAACGCTCTTATCATCTTTATCAAATGAACCCACGTTACGTGGATTTTCGTAATGATCTATTACTTTTTCGCTGTAAGCCATGATCTTATTCCTTTATTTAATTTAACTTATTTAAAACTGTTTATCGCTAAGCCAGTTGAATCTAATTCAAGGCAAAAGCGCGGAGCTTGGTTTACCAAGTGAGCACTTTTAACGAAGAAGTAGACTCAAATGGTAAAGCGATAAGCTGTTTTTAGTGGTGAGACCACTCAATGCTATTAATATCAATGCCTTCTTTGTACATATCCCATAGAGGCGACATATCACGCAACTTACCAATATTTTCACGGATAATTTTAATTGCGTAGTCAATCTCTTCTTCAGTAGTGAAACGACCAATACTGAAACGGATTGAACTGTGTGCTAACTCGTCATCACGACCAATTGCACGTAAAACATATGAAGGTTCTAGACTTGCAGATGTACATGCACTACCAGAAGAAACGGCTAAATCTTTCAATGCCATTACTAATGATTCACCTTCAACGTAGTTAAAGCTGATATTAATGTTACCTGCAATACGTTGGTCCATCGAACCATTCACATAAACCTCTTCCATATCACTTACACCCTCTAACAGACGTGTACGTAATTTTAGAAGACGTTCATTTTCTTCAACCATCTCTTCTTTAGCAATGCGGAATGCTTCACCCATTGCTACGATTTGATGCGTTGGTAATGTACCACTACGCATACCACGTTCATGTCCGCCACCGTGCATCTGTCCTTCAAGACGAATACGTGGTTTACGAGAAACATAAAGCGCACCAATGCCTTTCGGGCCATAAATTTTATGTGCAGAAAAAGAGATTAAGTCAACTTTCATTTTCTGTACGTCAATCTCAATTTTACCCGCACTTTGTGCTGCATCAACGTGTAAAACAACTTTATTAGCGCGGCAAATTTCACCAAACTCAGCGATATCTTGAATGACACCAATTTCGTTATTAACATGCATCAGTGATACTAAAACCGTATCTTCACGCAATGCTTCTTTTAACTGTTGTGGTGTCACAATACCATCACTGCCCGGCTCTAAATAAGTTACTTCGTAACCTTCACGTTCTAGCTGACGACACGTATCTAAAACGGCTTTATGTTCAGTTTTAGCGGTAATGATGTGCTTACCTTTTTTGCCGTAAAAGTGTGCAGCACCTTTAATTGCAAGGTTATTTGATTCAGTCGCACCAGAGGTAAATACGATTTCACGCGAATCAGCATTAATTAAGTCAGCAATCTGCTCACGTGCAACATCCACAGCTTCTTCAGCTTGCCATCCAAAGCGGTGTGAGCGAGAAGCTGGGTTACCAAACTCGCCGTCCATTGTTAAATATTTCATCATGATAGCTGCAACACGAGGATCAACAGGTGTTGTAGCTGAGTAATCAAGGTAAATCGGTAATTTCATTATTATCTCCACTGCTTTATCGAGCGATTTTCACATCCAATTGTGCAGTCTGTTTAAATTTATTATTTTGAATTTCAGAAATTGTTTGAACATGATCTGTGACCATCAGTTCTTCTAGCGTAATATCATCGAGAAAACTGCTGATACGGTCACTTAATTGTTCCCATAATGAATGCGTTAAACATTGCACACCATTTTCATTACAACCGCTCTCACCGGAACATTTTCGGACATCAACGGATTCATTTACCGCATCGATGATCATTGCAACAGATATTTCTCCGCGTGTTTTGCCTAGTTTATAACCGCCACCAGGTCCGCGTACACTGCTCACTAACTCTTTTTTACGGAGCTTTGAAAACAGTTGCTCTAAATAGGATAGTGATATTCCCTGTCGCTCAGAAATATCCGCTAATGGCACAGGGCCCATATGTTCTTTAATTGCAACGTCTAACATTGCAGTCACCGCATAGCGGCCTTTTGAGGTTAGTTTCATAAAACTTCACTTATATTAAGAGGGTGAACAAGGTCACTTACCTATGAACTTATAAGTGAAGTATAAATACCTGACTAAAATAGTCAACTAAAAAACCACAAGGTTTAGTCAAGTTTATTTATTGTTTTCATTATTGTCATTATTTTCTACTTTTTGTGCAGAAATTAATGATTTCTGAATGCTGCTAAATACACCACGCCACATTCGCAGTTCAACCACTTCAGGTCGTGCTCGATTGAAAAATCGACGTAATTTAGTCATTACTAAACCAGGATGAGCAGGCACAATAAATCGAGTATCAATTAGCGTTTGCTCTAAATGTTTGAACATTCCTTCAATCTCATCTGCTAATGGGTACTCTTCAACCTGTTCCGGATAAGCGTTAGACGACAAAAATGCCATACGAATTTCATAACTTAATGTTTGCACCGCCATCGCTAAATTTAACGAGCTATATTCAGGGTTTGCTGGAATAAACACATGAAAATGACACTTTTGCAGTTCATCATTAGTCAACCCACTATTTTCACGCCCAAATACCAATGCAATCGGGTGTTTTTCACCCTCAACAACCGCTTTTACGCCCATTTCACGAGGGTCAAGCATAGGCCAATCTAAAGTACGAGGGCGTGCACTTGCACCGATCACCAAACCACAGTCAGCAATCGCTTCATCTAATGTATCAAAGCGTTTATGATTTTTAAGTACATCTCCGGCACCGGCTGAAAGCGCAACAGATTTACCATCAATTTCACATTCAGGGTCAACTAATACTAAATTAGATAAACCCATTGTTTTCATTGCTCGCGCTGCGCTACCAATATTACCAGGGTGAGAAGTACCGATTAGAATGATACGGACGTTATCTAGCATAAGTGTTCCTTGAGATATAAATAAGCTGCTATAGCTTGCTGTAAAATAAAGACGAAGTTTATCAGAATAACTAAGACAAAAAAACACAATAACAGCAGAGAAAAATTTGCACAATTTTGTGAGCTGTGTATAATTTTGCGCCGAAGGAATATCCCTTCACGTTCTTTTACAATCTAATGGTGATCCAATGCATCCAATGTTAAATATTGCAATTCGTGCTGCCCGCAACGCAGGTAAAGTAATTGTTAAAGGCTACGAAAGTCTAGAATCAGTTGAAGTTGAAGAAAAATCTCTAAATGACTATGTAAGTAGTGTTGATAAAGAAGCTGAGCTTGCAATTATTGGTACATTACAAAAATCTTACCCTGACCACAGTTTTATCTGTGAAGAATCGGGTATTCTTGAAGGTAAAGATAAAGATCACCAATGGATTATTGACCCGCTTGATGGCACAACTAACTTCATCCACGGCATCCCACACTTTGCTGTATCGATTGCGTTAAAAATCAAAGGACGCACTGAAGTAGGTATCGTATTTGATCCAATCCGTAACGAGCTGTTTTCTGCAGTTAAAGGGCAAAGTTCACAAATCAATGGTTACCGTACTCGCGCAAGTGAAGTACCAAAGCTTGCTGGCACATTGCTCGCAACTGGCTTCCCTTTCAAACAAAAACACCATACAAAAACTTACCTTGAAATCTTTAACGACTTCTTTCTAGACGTTGCAGATATGCGTCGTGGTGGTAGTGCTGCACTCGATTTAGCTTATGTAGCAGCGGGTCGAATGGATGGTTTTTGGGAGTTTGGTTTAAAACCTTGGGATATCGCAGCGGGCGAACTACTTCTTAAAGAATCAGGCGCAATGATGACTGACTTTAATGGTGGTAATGATTACATGAAATCAGGTAACGTCGTTGCAGCTAATCCTAAATTATTAAAAGAGATGTTAACAGTTATTCGTAAACACCATCTTTAATAAAGTGCTATCTTCGGTTAAATTTTAACCGTTAGTGCTTGAAAAAAGCCTTAACAATTATATTTGTTAGGGCTTTTTTGATCTACACCAACTTCCGCTGTTATTAATTTGCAATCCTAATTGAAATACATATGATGAAACTTCCCCTATCCAAGAGAAGTGAACGATTATGATTAAAAACTATTCTGATACATTGTTTGATGAAATGAAATTACTTGCTAAATTTCCAACACACTCTCAATTAGAAGGCATAAAAATTCATCATGACGCCGCCCCTGCCGTCATTAATGCTGCAAAATCACTGTTTGATAAAGGACTAACCTCTCTGCCTGATGGTGGATACTTAACCGATAGTGGTATTGAAACAGTAGATCACCTACATCGAGTATTAGCAACGCTAGGCTAGAAATAGTTGAGTTTTTGAACTCAGCACGCTACATTAGCCCTAATTTTCCGTACATCTGTGATTAGGGTTTTTATGAAAGTTATCTCCTTTAATATCAATGGGCTTCGAGCTCGTCTTCACCAACTCCAAGCGATTATCGACAAGCATCAGCCTGATGTTATCGGCCTTCAAGAGATCAAAGTACATAATGATATGTTTCCTGTAGAAGCTGTCGAAGCGATGGGCTATCACGTCTATTTTCATGGTCAAAAAGCACATTATGGTGTTGCCATGTTATGTAAAAAAGAGCCTATCTCTGTACAGTATGGCTTTCCAACAGACAATGAAGATCACCAGAAGCGTATGATTATGGTCACACTAGAGGATGATAATGGTGAAAAAACCACGGTGTTAAATGGTTATTTTCCACAGGGTGAAAATCAAACTCACGAAACTAAGTACCCATATAAACGCCAGTTCTATCTTGATTTAAATACCTATCTTAATGAACACCACAGCGCAGATGACAACGTGATTGTGATGGGCGATATCAATATTTCACCTACTGATCTCGACATTGGTATTGGAGAGGTAAATGCAAAGCGTTGGTTACAAACTAAAAAATGTAGTTTTTTACCAGAAGAGCGCGAATGGCTGAAAAAACTGATGGATTTTGGGTTTACCGATACGTTCCGTCTGTTAAACCCAGAAGTTAATGATCAGTACAGCTGGTTTGATTACCGTTCTCGTGGTTTTGACGATAATAGAGGCTTACGCATTGATGTTGTTTTAGCAACACAAAAGTTGGCAGATAATACCGTAGATGCCGGTATCGATTATGAGCTAAGGGGCATTGAAAAACCTTCTGATCATGCTCCTATCTGGACAGAGTTTGCTTAATGATTTTTTAAGCGGCTTTGAAAAGTAACGTCAACAGCATTTCCTCTTACCCTAGCAGCTTCGTGGTTTATTTCGTTTATAAAAACAGACAACCACGAAGACACGAAGGGCACCAATAAAAAGATAAAAAAACGACGCTTTTCATTTCCCCCTCTTGCCGTTCTCTGTCTAACTGAATGGCTTCATGGTTAGCAAACAGTCGAACTTCAAACCTTCGGCCATGACAACATATTTAAGTCACCCAACTCTGTTAATCGTTGCTGCAATTGTTCACACACAAACAGTTGCCCTCTTTCAGGTAAACAACTAAAACTATACGCCTCGCCATATAAATTAAAATAAATTTGGTAGGCATGCAGATAACCGCGATCATAGTGACTCTGTTTTTCAGCGTAGATATGATCACCACAGATAGCGCTACTAATACTTTTTAGAGCAACACGAATTTGGTGTGTTTTACCCGTTTTAGGTTTCACAACAAATAGACGCTTTCCTTCTGTTAACGGGTAGCTAAAAAACTGCGTTATCGCTACATTCTCGTTATCATTAGTGAGTTTCCACATCGATCGGCGCGACTTCTGCATTCCACCTTTTATCAAACCTTGCTTCTTTTTGGGCTTCTTATCGCTGATTGCCAAATAGTATTTTTGTATCTGTTGGTTTTTAAACAACAGAGACAGTTGATTAGCAACCTCTGATGATTTTGCTAAAAGCAATAAACCCGAAGTCATTTTATCAAGGCGATGTACGCTATATAGCTTTTGCTTCAAAAAATTTTCAACAGCGACAACAACACCAAACTCTCCATCTTCGCTATGAAAATTGATATTATCGTGCTTATTTATCACTACAAAATAATCATTCTGTGCAACAAGCGAAAAAAAATGTTGATGATTATTAATCATTCTTGTACCACTAAACATAATTTTCCATAATGAGTTAATAAGTCAGGCAATAGTGCAACGATCTCATTGTTGCTTGGCAACTGTTCAAAGAGCGCTATTTTTTGTTCGTCGTCTGTTTCACGTGTAGCCAATTTATCTAACAATAAAAAGCAAGTTTGTTGCAAATTAGCTTCTGCACTGCCCTCTTCAAATTGACTCATATTCATATTCTCGATCATGATTAATGCTTGTAAGTAACCGTTGGCAAAGTTAAACATAGCATCTTGCTCAGTTGATATACTATTTTGTATCAGTAGCTGCAATGGCAAGCCCTGTTCAAAGGTTTGACTTGCCTGTTGATAGATGGCTAAAACCGATTGAGCAAAATCACTGGCGAGTTTTTCGTTAGAAAAATTACTTTCACCGTCGCTAAAAAGTAACGGCATCCATTGTTCTAACTCAAATGCACTGCTCGCCATTGCACAGATAAAAGCATAACCAAAATCAAGCTCAACGCAGTTATCATTTATTTCAGGGAAGGCATAAAGTTTTTGTAATTTTTTGTAACTTTCTAGGTTTTCATTATTTGACACTGATTTACTCCCATAAAAAAACCCACCAAAAGGCAGGTTTTTAACATTTAAAGCACACTCAAAAGCTTAAAATAATACGTTTGACAGTTCAAACAGGTCTTCACGGAATGGACGTTTCATATCTTCTAAACAGTGAATGATATCATGGTGAACCATTTTACCATTTTGAATGCCGATACAACGTGCAGCTTTACCTTCCATCAACAGTTGAACACTATAAGCACCCATTCGGCTTGCTAGAACACGGTCAAATGCCATTGGCGCGCCACCACGTTGAATATGTCCTAAAATAGTTGCACGAGTCTCGCGCCCTGTTTTAGCTTCAATACGTTTAGCAAGTGCATTAACGTCAGTTACATGTTCAGTGATTGCAATAATCGCATGTTTTTTACCTTTGGCTTCACCATTTGCAAGTTGTGCAAGTAATTCATCTTCATCAAACTCTTTTTCTGGAACGATAACGTATTCACTACCGCCAGCAACTGAAGCCCATAGAGTTAAGTCACCACAGTAGCGCCCCATAATTTCAACAATTGAGATACGATTATGTGAAGATGATGTATCACGTAAGCGGTCTACTGCATCAACAATTGTATTTAAACAAGTCATGAAACCAATTGTATAATCGGTACCGGCAATATCGTTATCGATTGTTCCAGGAACACCAATACATGGGTATCCCATCTCACTGAGTTTTTTAGCACCCATGTAAGAACCATCACCACCAACTACAACTAACGCTTCAATACCATGTTTTTCAAGGTTTTGAATCGCTTCACGGCGAACACTTTCTTCCTTAAACTCAGGAAAACGAGCGGTACCTAAAAAAGTACCACCACGGTTGATAATATCAGAAACTGAACGACGCTCTAGTTTTACGATTTTATCAGCATGTAATCCAGCATAACCATCATAGATACCATAAACTTCAATACCATTTGCTAAACAACTACGAACAACCGCGCGAATAGCTGGGTTCATACCCGGTGCATCGCCACCACTTGTTAAAATACCAATTTTTTTAATCACACTTTACCTCGACCAATTATAGAAATTATTTGAATTCAGTTGCACCGTTATAATTTATAGATACGGCATATTTATGACACAAGATTAGTTAATAATACTGAATATTGTAAACTCTTTTTATGAATGTAGTGTACCTTTTTTATTTTTAGATACTAGATACTACTAAGCATTTGTTACATAACAAATCTCTCTGCCTATACTCTGACTTTATCGAAAAATGATTATCTTACAGCCAAATCCCTATTTCTTTGTTCTTTCGCAATTTTATGGTTAATAAGCGTGTCATACGTTTGTCATATTAACCCACTAAATTAGTTCCACTTTACTAATTAGGAGATAAAATATGAAAAGTAAAAAGAAAATGTTACGTAATAAAAATATTTGGTACTGCGTATGGAATAGCAAGAATGAAAATCAAAGCCCAAAATGCGATGCGCAATACCAACCAACACGACATTCAAGCAAATAAAAACTGCGCCTAGGTGCAGTTTTTATTTTCAGCTAAGGGTACATATAAACATCATTAACTCGTCGTTTTGTACTCTACCTTAATAGATTAACCTAATGTATCAGAAGCCACTTTATAAGATGGATCTTCCATTAAATTAACTTCAACTAATACACCAGCCTTGTGTAATAACTTACGACAATCTCGACTTAGATGGCGAATATGAACTTTTCGTCCTTCACGTCTATAACGCTCTGTTAATGTACTGATTGCTTCGATAGCAGATTGATCAACAACACGTGAGCCTTCAAAATCAACGATCACATGAAGAGGATCATTTTTAATATCGAATAACTCTAAGAAATTACTTGTTGAACCGAAAAACAGAGGGCCATTAATACGGTAGATTTTTTCATCTTTTTCTTCATCTGTAGCGGTAATTGCGTGGATATGCTTTGCATGTTCCCAAGCAAAAACCAGCGCAGATACAATCACACCCACGAATACCGCAATAGCTAAATCAGTCATTACGGTTACCGCGCTCACAAGCACAATAACAAAAGCATCTTTCTTAGGCACGTTTTTCATCATCTTAAATGATGCCCATTCAAAGGTGCCTAAAACAACAATAAACATCACACCAACTAATGCAGCTAATGGCACTACTTCGATTAAACCTGAAGCAAATAAGATGAACGCAAGTAGTCCAAGTGCAGCCGTGATGCCAGATAAACGACCTCGACCACCGGAGTTAATGTTGATCATGGATTGTCCAATCATTGCACAGCCCCCCATACCACCAAAGACACCGTTAACCATGTTTGAAGCACCTTGCGCAATACACTCTTTATTAGCGCGTCCACGTGTCCCTGTCATTTCATCAACAACGGTTAAGGTTAACAATGATTCAATAAGACCAACAGCGGCAAGGATTAGCGAATATGGCAAAATAATTTGCAGCGTTTCAATCGAAAATGGAACCACAGGTATTGCGAAAGTTGGTAAAGAACCAGCAATCGTTGCATTTTCATCACCAGACATACTACGTAAAA
>Ga0316197_10001154_pt1 | contig 18971 bp, 10 predicted proteins | sample OudBiesiAoxic_MG_FD_204939 | JGI IMG/M metagenome (GOLD analysis project Ga0316197, IMG submission 204939) | Coastal sediment microbial communities from Oude Bieten Haven, Netherlands - site A oxic | ecosystem: Environmental > Aquatic > Marine > Coastal > Sediment | place: Netherlands... | reverse complement strand
CGCACAGGAAGCGCCGGAGCTCGTCCTTCCCACACCGTCGGATGGGTACCACACGGAGCAAATCGGCCCCGTGACATGGACCTACCCGGAGTCAGAGCGCGGACGGGTCGCACCCTTGATCGAAAGCCTCGACGATCACTGGCGCCAGGTCGTGAACGACTTTGGCGTCATCGTCAGCGACGAGCTCGTGATTCGCGTTGCCCGGAACCCGCGCGAGATGCGGGCGCTGGCCCCAGTCGACATGCCACCACCCGACTACGCCACCGGCGTCGCGTACTCGCGTTGGGGCGTGATCCTCTTGACGATGTCCGCGCCACAAACCTGGGAGCCACCTGACCTCGAGGTGGTGCTCGTACACGAGCTGTCTCACGTGGCGCTTCATCGCGCGGTGGCTGGACATGACGTGCCCCGATGGTTCAACGAAGGCCTGGCCATTCACCAGTCCGAAGTCCGCATGCTGCCGCGCATGGAGTCGCTCCTCCGCGCGGCCGCGCAACGCTCGATGCTTCGACTCTCCGAGCTCGACAAGCACTTCCCGAGCCGCCCGCACGAGGTCAACATCGCCTATGCGCAGAGCGCAGATGTCGTCGGCTTCCTCCGACGAAGCAACAACGACGAGCGGCGCTTCCACCGCATGATCTACGCGCTTCGAAATGGCGAAACGTTCGACACTGCGCTCGCCACCGCCTATGGCTGGACCCGGATCGGTCTCGAGCGCCAGTGGAGAGAGAGCCTCCGCACCCGCTACCGAATCCTCCCCGCCCTCCTGGCCGGTTCGACGGTCTGGGTCATCGCCGCGATCTTGGTGATCTTCGCGTACCGTCGACGGCGCCGGTACCACCACATGAAGCTTCAGCAGATGGCGCATCGCGAGGAGCTCGAGGCGCTCCAACTGACGAGCCGTCCCCCGCCGGCACCGCTCTCGACTCCCCCGGAACCGCCCGCGGACGGCAGTGTGCCAATCGTCGAGCACGACGGCGAGTCACATACGCTTCACTAAGGCCCGTGCCTCAGGCGCTGGCTTCGGGCGACTTGCTCGGATCGATCGGGAACTTCGGGGTGGTCCCGTGCTTCTCGAGCTTCCGCTTCCGGTCTTTGCCCTGAGCGGCAGCTTTGCGGCGCCGCTTTGCCTCTGTCTTGCTGGTATCCGACATTTGGAACGTCCTGGGCGCCGGGGATAGTCTGCCCTGGCCCGGGGGTCAAACGCCCGCCCCGGTGGCCTCCGCGACCAGCCGCAAATACCCTGCGTGGAGCCCCTTCGTGAGCGGCCCAGGGGCACCGTTCCCAATCGTGTGGCCGTCGGCGGCCACCACGGGCATCACCTCCCGAATGCTGCTGGTGATGAACGCTTCGTCGGCTGAAAAGAGGTCGTCGGGCAGAATTTCGCCCTCCTCGGCGGCAATGCCCTGCTCGGCTGCGGCTCGGAGCACGGTCGCTCGAGTAATCCCGACGAGGATGCCGGGCTGCGGTTCCGGTGTGCGTAGCTGGCCCGCCTTCACGATGAAGAGGTTGCTCGAAGCGCCCTCGAGGATCTGACCGCCCTTGCCGAGCATCAACGCCTCTTGCGCGCCTTTCTGCTTCGCCTCGTGCACCGCCAAGAGGTTGGCGAGGTAGTTCGAAGCCTTGGCGCCCGCCGCGCGTGCGTCGTCCGTTGGACGCGAAGCGCTCAACAAGGTGACTGCGATGCCTCGTTCGTAATGCTGCCGAGGGGGCAGCGACACGGGCGCCGCGATGATCACACGAAGCGGTGCACTCGCGGTCGACGGATCATAGGTGAGCGGTCCGCTGCCGCGTGTGACGACCACGCGCACGTACCACTCCCCTTCGCCCGCGGCGTCGAGGGTCGCGTGCACCTCGGAAGACAAATCGCTCAGCGAGACCGGCATCGGAATCATCAACCGCTCCGCGGACCTCGAAAGGCGTTCTAGGTGCTCCGTCTCTGCGAACGGCACCCCGCCGTAGGTGCGAAAGACCTCGAACACGCTATCGCCGTAGAGGAAGCCACGGTCGAACACCGACACGCGCGCGTCAACGCTGTCGACGACCTGACCGTCGATCGAAACCTTTCCTGCTGGCATGAATCAACCCTTGAGCTGTGCGAGGAGCCCGGAAGCCTGCTCGTGCCCACGTTCTTCGGCAAGCGCCCTCTCGAGCATCGTGATGGCCTTGCGTGTGTCGTCCTGCTTCGCGGCAATGTCGCCGAGGTAGTAGTAGACGTCTGCCTTTTGGATTCCCGAATCGGGCTCGAGCTTCTGCAGCAGCAGGGCACGGAAGCTCTTCTGGGCGCGGTCGAGGTCCCCGTTGGCGTGGGTGAGCTTGCCGAGGTCCCGAAGGATTGCGACGTTGGTCAGATCGATCTTGAACGCCGCGTCGTAGGCCTCGAGCGCGCCCGCCGCGTCGCCCATACCCGCAAGCGCCTGTCCGAGCCGGTGGTGGTGCTTGGCGAGATCTTTGCTTCGCTGTTTGCCAAAGCTCTCGATGATGCGCCGGAGGATGGGCACCGCGTCCTGCTGACGTCCCGCGGCCATGTAGAGCTCGCAGAGCGGCTCCAGAGCGCCCCGATCATCGCCGTCCAGGGCCACGGCCCGCTCGAGGTAGGCGGCGGCGGTGCCGGGGTCGCCGAGCTGGTCACGATAGACGTCGGAAATCGTGCGGAGCAGCGCAACACGTTCAGCGTCGGATGAGGCGTCGTCGAGCTCCGCGTCGAGGACATCCGCGAGCGCGTGGTAGTCCCCGCGACCTTCGTAGTACGCCTTGAGCCGCTCGCGGGTGGCTTGATCGGAGGGGAACCGCTCGTACGCACCTCGAAGCGACCGGCCCGCTTGCTCGGCGTCCCCGACTTGCTGCTCGTAGAGGTCCACCACACGATGGCACAGTTCGACGGCTTCCTGCCCCTCGATGCGTGCCGCGAGGCGTTCGAGGACGTCGGCCACCTTGGTCCAGCTCTCGTTGCGCTCGTAGAGCCCGCCAAGCGCGCGAAGGGTGCGCTCATCGGGACCAAGATCGCTATTGATGCGTTCATAGACGCGAATCGCCGAGTCGGGATCATCGCGCTCGGCATCGTGGATCTCGGCCACGCGCTCCAACAAGCCGCGCTGCGCCTCGTCGGGCGCTTCGCCCACCTTCGAAAGAATCAGGGCCACCAGGTCGTCCCACGCGCGAGTCGCTTCGAAGAGCCGCTCGAGGTCTCGCTGCGCGCCGGCGTGGTCCGGGTCGGCGTCGAGCACTTGTCGAAACATGCTGATGGCTGCGTCCTGGTCGCGGAAGGAATGCTCGTAGAGCTGCGCGAGCCGGAGCTGGCGCTCGGTTCGGTCGATCCCCTCGGCGCACTCTGCGCGACGCTCGAGGAGCGCACGCAAGGCCTCGAGTCGGTCGTTGTCCCGGTAGAGGCCTTCGAGGGCGTCCATCGCCGCCGCATCGTCGGGGTCGAGCTCGAGTGCGGTTTCGAACGCGCCAATCGCAGTCCGCGGATCGGCGAGATGATCGCGATAGGCCTCACCCATCGCGCGGGCGACCTCAGCCCTCGCCTCGGTTGGAACGACCTCTAGCTGCCGCTCGAGCAGTCCGACGACCTCGTTCCAACGAGATTGGCCGGCGCGGATCTCTGCAAGCGCGCGGAGGCCTTCGACGTCATCTCGGTCGATCGCGATGAGCACCTGATAGTGCTCCGCCGCGAGGTCCGGCTGCAAGAGCTCCAGACGCGCCGTGTCGGCGGCTTCCCGAAGAAGGGCGATTCGTTGGCCAACGTTGGGCTCGGCCTCGGACCAAGCCCGAAGCGCGGCGACGAGGTCGGCCGTGCGTTCCTGTCCGCGAAGCAATGCAACGAGCTGCTCGTGCGCTTCGATGGGCTCCGGCTCGAGGGAAAGTGCCTCGGTGAGATGGCGCTCGGCGCCCGCAGCATCTTCGAGACGGTCGCGGCACCAGCCGGCCGACCGAAGGCGAAGCTCGTACAGCTCGCGGCGATCGAGATCCCCGTTCGCTGCGATGTCATCGGCGAGCCCGGCAAGATGGGACCAGCGGCCTGACACCTCGGCCAAGCGCTCGAGCGACTCGACGAGGGCGCGGTCCCGCGGATCGGTTCGGACCGCGTCGCACATCGCAGCGAGCGCCTCCTCGGGCCGGCCGATGTCGTGCTCCCAAATCTCCGCCGCTTCGGTCAGCAACGCCACGCGATCGGCGTCGCTCGGCGCGATCTCTACGCGTTGCTGGTAGAGCTGGACGACCTGTTCGAGCTCGCCGGTGTTGCGGTAGTGCTCCTCCAAGAGGTCGAGCGCATTCCCTGCCACCTCGGGCTTCGACGCGAGGCCGCGCACGGCAGCCAACGTATCTTCCCGGCCCGGGTCCTGCTCCATCGCTTGCTGGTAGGCCCCTAGCGCGCCCTCGAAGTCGCCGAGGTGACCTGCGCGGAGCTCCCCTTGGCGCAAAAGCAAGGTCGCGCGGTCCGCATCGCGCAAGTCCAGCCTGCGCGAAAGCACTTCATGCAACCGGTCCCATTGCTCGGTCGCTTGAAGCAGCCGATCGAGCGCCTCGAGGATCTCGGGCTCGTCGCCGAGGAGCGACAACGCGCGCTCGTGCGCTTCGATCGCCTTGCTGAGATCGCGGAGCTCCTCCTCGCAGATGCGAGCCGCGCGTCCGTAGAGGGCCGCACCGAGGACCGGGTCCAGACTCGCGCTCCCTTCGGCGAATAGAACGTCGACCAGCTCGGACCAGCGCTGGAGGCTTCCGGCGATGCCCTCGGCGCGCTCGAGGATGGTCTCATCGTCGGGACGCTCGCCAATCGACTGAAGAAGCGCGTCGAGCGCCGCATTGGGGTCCTGGCGGCCTTGTTCGTGAACGTCCGCCAGCGTGACGAGCTGTTCCGCCTTCTGGTGAGGATCGGTCATCGCGTCGGCCCGGAGCCGAAGGAGCGCAGCCAAATCGTTCCAACGCTCCTGCGCGCGAAGATACGGCTCGACGACCGCGGCGGCGTCCTCGCGGTAGTCGGCGAGCTTGGTGATGCGCAAAAGCGCCTGCACGGACGGCTCGTGGGTCGGATCGATGCGGAGGACTTGCCCGTACACAGCGATCGCGCTCAGCTCGTCGTCGAGCTCGCGCTCCATCACATTGCCGACCTGATGGGTCAGCATGACCCGCTCCGATTCATGACCCGCCGAGTCGGCGCGCCGCTGCAAAACTTCAACGAGGTCCTGCCACTGCCCTTGCCGCTCATAGAGACGGCTCAAGCCCTCGAGCGCGCCATGATGCTCGGGGTCGGTGTCGACTACCGCCCGAAGCGCGTCGCACGCGGCATCCGGTCGGCGGAGCTGGGCCTCGTAGAGCTCGGCCAGCCGCATGCCCACCTCGATGCGAACCTCCGACTCGGACTCGATCTCCATCCTGCGCTCGAGCACCTCGGCCAAGCGCTCGGAGTCGTTCACCGATGCAAAGAGGCGATCCAGCGCTTCGTAGGCGGCGCCGTCGTCCGGGTTCTCCCCGGCCGCCTGTTGGTAGTACGACACCGCCCGCTCGGGGTTGGAGAGCTGCTCCTCGGAGAGCGCACCAAGCCTCGAAAGCAGATCAGCGCGCACCACAGGATCTTGAGCATGGTCGAGCTTCTGCTCGTAAACCCACGCAAGTCCTTCCCAATCGCCGACCATTACTTGGAGACCTTCCAAGTCGTCGAGGGTCGCGGTCGCCTCGGGGTTCGCCTCCAACACGCGTCGGAACGTGACGATGGCCGCTCGCGGATCCCCGAGCTCGCGGTCTTGGGTCTCCGCCACCCTCCGCAAGAACGAACCGCGCAGCTCCACGTCGTCCGTCGCCATGGCCGCTCGCTCACAGGTCCCGAGGTACCGCTCCCAGGCGCCTAGCCCGGCCGCCAAGCGCCCGACTTCCGCGCGTGTGTCTTCGTCCGCCGGCTCGGCCACGAGCGCGTTGCTCCACGCATCAAGCGCATCTTCCAGGCGCCCAGCGCGCGCTTCCTGGAGACGCCCGACCTCTCGCCAAGTCTGTGCCTGGTCGAAGACGTCCGAGGCCTGTCGCGCCTTGGCGTCGAGCACCGTGATCAGGGCAGCCCAGTCATCACTCTCCCGATGGATGGGCTCAAGAATCTGTACGGCCCTCGGTCCATGGTCTTCATCCTCGATGACGCGGGAGACCGCCTGTAGCGCGGGCGTGTGACCGGGCTCGTCGGCGAGCACGTCCTCGAAGATGTCGAGGGCGCGGGCTTGGTTTTCGAGCTGCGCCTCCGTGAGCAAGCCGAGGCGTTGCCGGAGCTCGAGCGACGCACGCGCGTCGGAGGCGTTGTCGATTTGAAACTCGATGTGGGCCGCAAGCTCCTCCCAGCGTTCGGCGCCATTGAGCAACTCGTCGACACGCCTCACCGCTTCGACGTCGCTGGGATCGAGCTCGAGGATTCGACGGTAGGTGCTCACACCGTCGTCGGGAGTCTGCAGCTCGTCGACCTGGATGCGGCCGATCTCGTGAAGGATCGCGATCCGCTCCTCATCGGCGTCCGCGAAGCTCTCCCGTTCCCGATCGAGCTCCAGCAGCGCCGCCCACCGGGCGCTCCGCGCGTAGACGGAAGCCAGGGCGGCGCCGGCATTCTTGTTGCTCGGGTCGAAGGTGAGCGCGCGCTGGTAGAAGTAGCCAGCCCTGTCGAGCTCGCCGAGGCGTTCGTCGTACAGCTTGGCCGCCGTCAGCGCCAGCGCGGCGGTCTCCGCGTCGTCGACCTCGACCGCGCGGAGAGTCTTGTCGAAGATCGCCGCGAGCCGGTCCCATCGACCAAGCGAACGCGCGAGCCGCGTCAGCGTCTCCTGGCTCTGATGGTCATGGGGCTCCTCGGCGAACAGCCGGCCGTAGGTTTCGAGCGCGCCGTCGAGGTCTTCGAGATGCGACTCCTGCACGTCTCCGAGATGGCGAAGGAGCTCCATTCGCTGCGTTGGATCATCCTCGCCGTCGAGCCGGGCTTCGAGGATGCGCGTGACCTTGTCCCACTCCATGCGTCGAAGGTAGAGCGGCTCGAGCAGCTCGGCAGCCGTGCTCCGGTACTCGAATTGCTCGACGAGAGACTCCAAGGCTCGAATCGTCGGCTCGTGCTCCGGATTCTGGCTCAGGGCTTCGCGGAACTGGTCGAGCGCGCGCCAGGGCTCGTTGAGCTTCTGTAGACACAGCTCCCCGAGCTCGTACCGAACGGCCGCAGGGTCGCCGATACGCTGATCGATCTCCCGCTCGTAGAGAGTGGCGAGGTCTTCCCAGTTGCGCGTCCGGCGGTACAGCCGTTCGAGGCCCTCGTACGCCAGAGGATGCTCGGTCTCGCTCAGTGCCCGATCGAGTGCTTCGATTGCAGACTCGGGATCGTCGAGCTCGCTCTGATAGATATGGGCCTGGCGGACCAACAGCTCGGCGCGCTCTTCGCGGTCGTCACAGAGCTCGCACTTGCGCCTCAAGAGCTCGACCAGCTCTCGCGTCGCGCCGAGGTTTTCAACCAGCCCGAGCAAGGCGTCTATGGCCGCGCGATGGTCAGGCTGCTCATCGAGCACACGTTGGTACTGCGCTCTCGCGAAATCCGCGTCGTGAAGACGCTCCTGCGCGATAGTCGCGGCCCTCATCCGCACCTGCGTCCGGAGGTCCGCGTCGAGCAGCTCCGGCGCGATGGTGCCGAGAGTGGCCACCTGGTCGGAGAAGCGCCCGGTCGTCTCCGCGTAGCGCTCGTAGTCCGCGAGCACACGTTCGAGCTCGTCGAGATCGACGCCCTCGCTGAGCGCCCTCCCCGTGAACGCGAAAGCCGCGTCGAGGTCTTCGCTGCCAAGCTCGCTGATCTCTGCGGCACCCAGAAGCGCACGCACGCGCTCGGCGGGATCGTCTCCGGCGGCGATCACCTCGAGCATTCGGATCTGATCCCCGTACCGGCTCTCGCCTCGGTACTGTTCGAGGAGCGCATTCGCCGCTGCAACACGCAAAGGAGCATCCCGCCCAGCCGCCATTTCTTCGAGCGCTTGGAGGGTCGGACCATGCGCCGGCGCCTCGGCGAGGATGTCGCCGTAGACCTCGAAGGCGCGTTCGCTCTCGCCGGTGCGAGTCCGCATGAGCTCTGCGGCCTCGAAGAGACGTTCCACGCGCGCTTCTGGTGTCTCGGCGCCGTCCGCGCGCATCTCGGCGATCTCGAGCAGCTCGTGCCAGCGCTCGCTGCGCCGGTAAAGGCGCATCAACGCGGCCACGGCCGCCTCATCGGATCCAAATCGAAGCACTACGTCGCGGTAGGTCGCAATCGCGTGTTCCGTACTCTCGAGCTTCTCCTCGAAGACCTCTCCCACGCGCCGGAAAAGCGCGAGCTCGGCTTGCTCGTCCTCCGCGAGCTCGGCGCGCCGCTCGAGCACATCGATGAGAGACTCCCACTGAGCCCGCTGCTCGTAGAGGCGCTGCAGGGATTCGAGAGCGTCCGGTTGCATGGGATCAATCTCGATCCGCTCACGGTGGACTTCGATCGCGGCTTCCGGATCGTGAAGCGTGTTCTCGAAGAGATCGGCAAGCTCGGGGAACAGCGTGTTGCGACGCTCGTCATCTTCCTCGAACTGGATCTGACGACGAAGATCTTGGGCGAGCGCGGCGTGGTCGCCGGACGCGCGGTGAAGCCGCTCGAGCGCTCTCGATGCCTTGAGCACGATGTCGGGGTTCTCCCGCTCGAAGCGGATGAGCTGCTGATACGCCCGCTCCGCTCGCTCCGGCTCGAGCTCCGAGACGTCCCAGAGCTCGGCGAGCTCCAGGAGGATCTCGGTCTTGACGAAATCGTCCGAGACCGATGCGAGCCCCGATTCGAGAAGCTCGGCGCGTTGACGGTGCCGCCCGAGCTTCGACGCCAGTCGCGACAAGTCAGCGCGCGCGCTGCCATCAGCGGCGTCTTCGCGAACGGCGCGGGCGTAGGCATCAAACGCGAGCTCCTCGTCGTGAAGCTTCGTCTCGCTGAGCTCGCCGATGCGGCTCAGGTGCGCTGCCCTCGAAGGTGGGTCGGTCAGGTCCTCCAACTCCACCTCGAGCACCTTGGAGAGCTCTCCCCAGGCGCCCTGATTCTCGAAAATCGGGTGCAGAATCGAAGCGACACGCTGCCGCTCTTCCCGGTTCTCCATGAGACGTTCGAGGCCCTCTTGTGCCCGCAGGTGTGTCGGGCTCGACTCGAGAACCAGCTCGTAGTGGTCGACTGCATCGACGACGCGCTCGAGTCGAGTCTCGAAGATGGTTCCCAGCTCGTACGCGAGATCGATCGCTTCCTGTCCGTCTGCCTCGTCGAGGTCGCGGCGCAGCAACTCGGCGAGCTCCGGCCAGCGCTTCAGTCGCCCGTACAGGCGTTGCAGGGCGCGTCGTGACGGCGTGTGTGTCGGATCGAGCTCGAGCGCCTGCTCGTAGCTCGCGATGGCCTGCTTAGGCTCGTCGAGAATCTCCTCGAACAAGAAGCAGAGCTGAAGCAAGAGGTCGAGCTTGGAGCCCGCGTCGGTCGTTGCTTCGATCCGCTGCTGGTAGAGGGCACGGAGCTCTTCCCACTGCTCGTTCTTGGTGTAGAGCTGCTTGAGCGCCGCAAACGCAGCCGTGTCTTGCGGCTCGTCCTCGAGCACACGCCGGTGGAATCGAGCAGCGTCCTCAGGCACCGCCAGCACCACGTCGAAGAGCTCGGCGGCGCGGCGACACACCAAGACCTCGACTTCGTCTTCGAGCGTGCCCGAATCGATCGCGTGCACCAACGCCTTGGCGAGCGCTTCGTGTTGGTCCGCTGCCTCCGCAACTCCGCCGAGCCGTTCGAACAAGTCCACATCGTTCGGATTGTCGAGGAACGCGGACTCGAGGGCCCGGTACGCCCCGGCCGCATCTCCTAGCTCAGATGCGGATAGGTCGGCCAGTCGTAGCCGGAGGGTCCGCAACTCCTCCGTGTCCTCCGTCTTGTCGAGGCGCTTCCGCAGGAGCCCCGCGAGCTTGTCGAAATGACCGCGCTTGGTGTACGCCGGTTCGAGGAGGTCGATCGCTTCGACCCCGACGCCCCCACCCTCGCCCGAAATCGCTTCGAGGCCGGTGATGGCGACTTCGTTGCGGCCGTCGAGCTCGAGCGCGCTGCGATAGCACTCCAACGCGCCTGCCGCGTCCTCGAGGTAGAGGCGACGCAAATCCGCGAGCTGCAGGTAGACGGAGAGCCGGTCGTCATCGCTGACCTTCGACTGCAAGCGGCGCTCGAGAGCGGCGTCGAGACGCTCCCATTGCTTGAGCTGCTGAGAGAGGCGCTCGACCGCGCGTAGCGCGTCCACGTCGTGCGGGTTGCTCTCGATGATTCGCCAGTGTCGCTCCGCTGCTGCGGGGAGGTCGCCCAGCTGCTCCTCCTCGACTTGTGCGACCTCGTTTAGGAGAACCCACTCCTCTGCCGGGTCCGTGACTTGCGCGAGGCGGCGCTCGTAGAGAGCTCTCAGATCGGCGAACCGGCGGGCTGCACGGTAGAGGCGATCGAGCACCGCCATCGCCTGGGCGTCGTCCGGTTTGACCTCCAGGATCGACTCGAGCTGACGAATCGACTCATCGGCCTCACCGAGGCGTTCGCCGGCGATCGCCGCGATGCGCCGCTGAAGATCGAGACGCTCGGCCTGTTCGAGCACCCCGTGCTCTAGACGATCACGAAAGAGCGCCACCAGATCGGCGTATGCGCCAGCCGCCTCTGCAGACTCCTCGAGCCCAGCGACGACCTTCGCGTCAGACGGCGAAAGCAGGTAGGCGCGCGTCGCCCAACCGAGCGACGATTCGGGATCGCGCAAGCGATTGAGGTAGACGCTCCGCAGAGACGACGCGCGAGCGAGCCGCGTCTCGAGCTCGTCGTCCGCCGAGCCGGAGGCGACGATCTCGAGCATTCGGACGTGTTCCGACCACTTGTGATCGCGCTGATAGATCGGGACGAGCCCGGCAGCGGCAGCGACGTTGCTTGGATCCGCCGCATGGGCGCGCTCGTAGCAACGCGCCGCGCGGCCAGAGTCGCCCAACGGATCGCTGTAGATCTCGCCTGCGCGAAGACTCAGGCGCACGATGGAGGCGGGATCCTCGGCGGCCTCGGAAGCCTGGCTCAACGCCTCTGCCAAACCCGCCCAATCCTCGGCGTCGGCATAGAGTGCCTCGAGCGCCTGCCAATCACCTTGCTCGACGTACGCGTCCTTCAGCATGCGGCGGACGCGCGTCGCCTGGGGGTCGAGCGCGAGAACGCTCTCCCACACTGCGATCGCGTCTAGCGGCCGCTGCAAGCGCTCCATGAAGACGATACCCATGCGTTGAAGAAGGTCGATCTTCGCCACATCCGTCATCGCCGCCTCGGCACGCGTCTGCAATACCGCCGCGAGCGTCTCCCAATCCTTCTCACGCTCAGCGAGATTCTCGAGTGTGTCGAGGCCATCGACCGTCCCCGGCTCCTCCGCGAGGATGTCCTTCCAAAGCGCGATCGCCGCGGCGTTGTTGTGAAGGCGCTCGGTACAGAGCCCGGCCATTTCGATCTTCTTTGCCAGCCGCTCGGCGGGATCCTCACAAAGCTCAGCTTCACGCGCGAGGATGCCGTAGAGCGCATCCCACTTCCGCTTCTTCGTGTAGATGTCCTTGAGCTCGCCCAAGGCCCCCTGGTGATCCGGCTGGAGCTGGATGACGCGCTCGAGCGGCCCCGTGGCCTGGTTCATATTGCCAAACCGCTCGATCCACAGCGCAGCGACACGTAGGTAGAGCGCGACCTGGTCGGCGGGTTCGGGGGCAAGCTCGGCCTGGCGCTCGAGCACCTGAATGAGCTCGTTCCATCGACCCGCATCTTCGTAGAGGCCGGACAGCGCGGTCAGTGCCTCCGCGTCGTACGGCGACACCCCGAGGATCTCGCCGTAGACCTGAATCAGCATCGAATCGAGCTGCAAGGCATCCCGGTAGATCGGGATCAAATCTCGAAGCAGTCGAAGCTTTTGCTCATCCGCGCTCGGCCCGAGCGTGTCGATCTCGCCCCGAATCGACTCGGACAGAGCATTCCACTTGCCGCTGCTCTGGTAGAGCTGCTGCAGCGCCGTTCGGGCGTCGAGGTCGCCCGGCGCCAAGCGCTCGACCAGCTTCCAGGCCTCGAGCGCGCGCTCGGGTCGATCGGCGGTCTGCGCTCGATGGCCGAGCTCTCGAGCCAGCGAGAGCTGCTGCTCCGCGTCGGCCGTCGTTCGAAGCGCGTCACCCAACGTCGTGAGGAGCCGGCCCTCGGGATCGCTCGGATCGATTTGGTCTCGATAGAAATCGAGCATACCGGGATGCGCGGCGTCGATCTTCCGCAACCGCGCGAAGAAAGGCTCGGCCGATTCGGGATCGTCGCGAAAGCGCCAATGCACCATCGCCAGCTGAAGGAGCATGCCCTTCTCGTCCTCGAGCTTCTGCCGCGAACGAAGGGCGCTCTCGTACATTGCCGCGAGCTCGTCCCACGCCTCGAGGTCAGTGTAGTGCGTCACCAGGGCGCCAAGCGCTTCTAGGTCCGTCGGCGTGAGCTCGAGCACCTTCCGATAGGCATCCGCGGCGGCCTCGTGATCCTCGAGTGGGCGCCGAAGCACGCGCGCCGCCTGCAACCACGCGGCGGCCTTTTCTTCTCGGGTGCGGGCGGCGGTAGCGGCTCGCACGAACACCGACACGACATCTTCCCACCGCTCTCGCGCGCGAAGGCTCAGTGCGTACTGGCGCGCCGTCCGCATGTGCGATGGATCGGCAGCGAGCGCTTCGTCGAAGATCGCGTCTGCCTCTTCGGCAGTCTCCGCACCGCCGTATTGCCACATCAACGAGGCAGCGCGCGTCAGCAATGATGTCTTGAGCCTGGGGTCTGCCGCGTCCCGCGCCTCTTCGATGAAACGCCGGGCCAGCTCGCTCCACTTCTCTTCGATTTGGTGAAGCTGATCGACCGCCTGCACGACCTCGGGGTCTTTCGACTCGACGCCGCCGAGCTTCTCGTAGGCATCGAGCGCGCCTTGGTCGTCCATGAGCTCCTCGCGACGAATTCGCCCGAGCTCCTTGACGAGGATGGTGTGGAACTCCGGATCGTCGGCGACGAGCTCGGATTCGATCTCCATGAGCCACGCGGCCGCCAAGAACTCCCCGCGCCGCTCGTGCCCGCCGCGCGCGGCTTCGAGAAGGCGGAGCGGATCTTGGCCGTCGTTTGCGGGGTCAGGGCTCTTCAGCCGATCGCGCAAGCCATGGACCAATTGAGCGTCATAGGGGTCTTCCGAAAGCAGACCCAGGATGTTTGCAACGGTTAGCCCGGACACCTGCGCCCCCCGCTGCTTCTTGTGAAGGACGTTTGCACCCTTCGGTGATCTCATGAAACCCCCAAAAGCCAAAGGATCCTGCAGGCTAAGCTCCCCACCACGCAGGCGCCTTAGATGTTAGCGGCGCCGCGAACGACGCGGCAACCCCCAAACCCAAGAATCGAAGTCAAGCTAGCGGTTGGTGAGATCGCTCTCAGAAGATCATGATGGCGCCGGCCCAGGTCATCGCGCCATAGGTCACCAGGCTGACCGCCATATGCGCGGTGGCGATGCCGCGTAGAGCCTTATAATCGTTTGCACGATCGAGCCCGAACCATTCGGAATTAGCTGAAACGACGCCGAGGCCGATCTGAGCGAGCATGCCGGCAAACGTCACCCAGCGGAGTACCTTGTGGGTGCGGAGCTTCCTCGCGAAGTCGCTGTTGCCTTCGCTCACTCTGAGGGGGTCGGGCATGGCAAAGGAGAGGCCGAAGGTGGTGAAGTAGGCTGCGGAGGTGAGCGCCGAGAGCGTCGCATGGGCGATCGGCACGCCGCTGCAGGCATCTTGTTTCGGAAACGCGGTCCCTTTGACGCAGGGGTTCGTCGCCTGGCTCTGCCACCATCCGTACTGGTTGTGAAACTGCACGAACCCCGCTGCGACGGTCAGGGTCATCAGGGTCCAGGTCGAAATGCCGAACCACTTGTGGACCTTTTTGATCTTGTTCCGCTTCCGGATCAGGTCTGCCGTGGTCGGCTCCTTCAGCTCAGTCGAGCTCGCCGTCGCGAGGAAGGCCCCCGGGTCGACCGCCATCGCGGGCGCCTCGAGCATCGCGGAATCGATTTGCAACGACATGCCAAACAGGGGTGTCGCCAGCATCAAAGCGGTCAGCGTCGTCATGCGGTGCGGAGTATCTACCAGATCGCCGGTCGGGGCTAGCTACCAGCACGCCTTGGGCGGTGTTTTTCGGTGAATTGCCCCGGACTTTGCAACGAAGCAAAGGCGAAGTAGATGAGGGATATGGATCCCGGTTCAACGCTGCCGTCCCAGGTGTCGGTGTACGAAGTCTCGCCGAGAGACGGCCTGCAGAACGAAAGCGCCCAGGTGGCGACACACGCAAAGGTCCGGCTGATCGAGGCGCTGGTCGACGCGGGGGTCAGCCGGCTCGAAGTCGGTAGCTTCGTGGCGCCGAAGTGGGTTCCGCAGATGGCCGACGCCGACGAGGTGTGCCGGATGATCGAACGGCAAGAGGGTGTGACCTACGCGTGCCTCTGCCCAAACGCCCGAGGGCTCGACCGCGCCCTCGCCGCGAACATCGACGAGATCGCAGTGTTCGTGAGCGCAAGCGAGACCCACAACCTCAAGAACGTGAACAAAACCGTCGCGCAGACGCTGAAGGCCTTCGATCCGGTCATCGGACCGGCGGTCGAACGAGGGCTCGCGGTTCGCGGATATGTCTCCACGATGTGGGGCTGCCCCTATGAAGGCGAGGTCGATCCGGTGCGAGGATTGAAGCTCGCGAAGCACCTGCTCGACGCGGGCTGCTACCAGGTGTCCCTCGGCGATACGATCGGCGTCGGGACACCGGTCCAGACGCAGCGTATCGTGGAGCTGTTCGCGCAGGAGATCCCGCTCCGTCAAATCGCCCTTCACCTGCACGACACCCGAGGCACTGCGCTCGCCAACGTCTTGGCCGGGCTTCAACTGGGGATCACCACCTTCGACGCATCGGTCGCGGGGCTCGGTGGCTGTCCGTACGCCCCGGGCGCAGCGGGCAACCTCGCCACCGAGGACTTGGTCTACACATTGCACGGAATGGGAATCGAGACCGGCATCGACCTCGAGAAGCTGTGGCAGGCCGGTCAGGTCGCCGAAGCCATCGTAGGCCGTGAGCTCCCGGGCAAAGTGCACCGCGCTGGTGTACGCTCCCTCGCGAAGTAAGGAAGAACGTGCCCGTTCAAGATCTGCTCCACTACATCGACGCCTCTCCTACCCCTTTTCATGCGGTCTCGGAGACCGCCGCGCGCCTGACGGCGGCTGGCTATCGCCTCCTCGACGAGGGCGGGGCGTGGGAAGTGAGCCCCGGCGACAAGGTCTACCTCGTTCGAGGCGGTGGCTCGCTGGCGGCGTTTCACCTGGGAAGCGCCCGGCCCCACGAGGCGGGGTTCCAACTCGTCGGCGCCCACACCGATTCTCCGAACCTTCGAGTGAAGCCGAATCCCGAGCTGAAACGGGCCGGCTACGAGCAGCTCGGGGTCGAGCCGTATGGCGGCGTGCTCCTTCACACATGGATCGACCGTGATCTCTCGCTCGCCGGACGCGTGCTGCTGGCGGACGGGACTGCACGCTTGGTCGATTTCGAGCGCGCGATGCTTCGCATCCCCTCGCTGGCGATTCATCTCAACCGCAAGGTCAACACCGAGGGCCTCAAGCTCAACGCGCAAAAGCACATGGCGCCCATCCTCGCGCTCGGCGGGCTCGAAGGCATCGAGCTTCGGGATCTGCTCGCCAAGGAGCTCGGCGGCGTCGCTCCCAAGGACATCCTGGCGTGGGACCTGATGGCCTATGACGTGCAGACAGCCGCGCTCGGGGGCGCAAACCAAGAGTTCATTCACGCGGCGCGCCTCGACAATCTCGCAAGCTGTCATGCGGCCACCACCGCGCTGCTCACGACGGCGACCGACGCGGCCGCGACCCGTGGGATCGTGCTGTACGACCACGAAGAGGTCGGCAGCCGAAGCGCCCAGGGCGCCGCGTCGGACTTCTTGCGAAGTTGCCTTCAGCGTTTGTCGGGCGCCGCGCCCGAGGACTACCACCGCGCGGTTGCGAATTCGTTTCTCATCTCGGCCGACATGGCGCACGGAATCCACCCGAACTACGTGGACATGCACGAGCCTCAGCACCAAGCCGTTCTCGGCGCCGGACCGGTCGTGAAGGTCAACGTCAATCAGGCCTACGCGACCGACGGGGAAAGCTGGGCGAACTTCGAGCGCTGGGCCGCGGCGGCGAACGTCCCGACACAACGTTTCGTCATTCGCTCGGACCTCGGATGTGGCAGTACCATTGGCCCGATCACCGCTGCGCAACTCGGGATTCGAACCGTCGATGTCGGCAACCCGATGCTATCGATGCACTCCTGCCGGGAAGTCGCCGCTACGGCCGACGTGCCGAGGATGATCGGCGTGATGAAGCAGTTCTTCGACACACCCCGATGAGACGTAGACTGAGTTCGCTATCTCAGCTCGAAATCTTTGCAGAACAAGAGATCTGCCGTGGGGTCTTCGTAGCGGGAGTTGCGGTGGCGATGGGTGGGGTAGCCGTGTGCACAGCCGGCTTTCGGGTCGAACAGCGCGCAGTCTTCGCAGGTCCACTTGAGCTTGAAGTGCTCGCGTTGGTCGCGGAATCGAGCGTCTTGCGCGACCTTCATTCCGGGAGGTCGATCTTGTTGACGCGCCGCTCGTGGCGGCCGCCCTCGAAGCTTGCGCCGAGGAAGGCCTTCAGGATCTCGGCGGCCAAGCCGACGCCCACGACCCTCGAGCCGATGCAAAGCACGTTGGCGTCGTTGTGCTGACGGGTCATCGACGCGCTGAACACATCGCCGCACGCTGCCGCGCGAACGCCTGGGTGGCGGTTCGCGGCCATCGACATCCCGAGACCGGTCCCGCACACCAAGAGGCCTAGGCCTTCCCCGGCCGCAACCGCGCGCGCCACCTGGTGAGCGTAGTCCGGGTAGTCCGTCGAGTCGCTCGTGTGCGTCCCGAGGTCGCGGACCTCGTACCCCAGGTCCGTGGCAACAGCCACGAGCTCCCGCTTGAGCTCGAGCCCTGCGTGATCGGAACCGACGATGAGAACGTTCGCCATGCCTACGGGGCTTGTAGCACGAGCGAGCAGTTCGTTCCGCCGAAGCCGAACGAGTTGTTCATCAACGCGCGAATCGGCCGCTCTTGCGCGCGATTCGGGACGAGGTTCATCCCCGCACCTGCCGAATCCGGATCGTCCAGGTTGATCGTCGGCGGGAGCAGGCCATCGCGCAGCGCGAGGACGCACAGCACCGGCTCGAGGCCGCCCGCAGCGCCGAGCAGATGTCCGGTGATGCTCTTCGTGCTCGACACGGCAAGCCCATCGGTCGTATGCGCACCGTAAACCTTCCGAATCGCAACGAGCTCACCGACGTCACCCATCGGCGTCGACGTTCCGTGGGCGTTCACGTAGTCGAGGTCTTCTGGGTTCAGCTTCGCGTCCGCCAGCGCCTGCTTCATCGCGCGTTGTGCCCCCTCGGCGTCGGGAGCGGGCTGCACCATGTGGTAGGCATCGGAGGTCGCCCCATAGCCGACGATTTCGGCGAGGATGTCGGCGCCGCGCGCGATGGCCGCATCGCGCGCTTCGAGAACCAGAATCCCGGCCCCCTCTGCGATCACGAAACCATCGCGACCCGAATCGAATGGGCGGCTCGCGAGCTCCGGCGCATCGTTCCGTCGCGAGAGCGCACGCATCGATGAAAACGCCGCCACGCCGATTGGAGTTACGGCGGCTTCGGCGCCGCCGGCAACCGCGGCGTCGATCTCGCCCCGCTGAATCCAACGGAACGCATCACCAATCGCATGCGCGCCCGACGCACAGGCACTGGTGTGCGTGTAGCTCGGCCCCTTGAACCCCCAATCGATGGTCACCTGCCCGGGGGCGAGGTTCGAGATCACCGAGGGCACGAAATAAGGCGATACGCGCCGAGGTCCCTTGTCGAACAAGGTCTTGCAGGTGTCCTCAAACACCTCGAGGCCACAGAAGCCGACGCCGATGAAGGTCCCCACCCGCTCCTTCTCTTCGTCGGTCGGCTCGAAGCCTGAGCTCTTGATCGCCTCGGCGCTCGCAACGATCGCGAGCTGAATGAAACGCGCGCACTCTCGAAGGCGCCGTTTCGCCATGTGCTGGAGCGGGTCGAAGTCCGTACACTCCCCCGCGATCTGCGACGCGAACTCGGTCGGATCGAACCCTCGGATCCCGGCAATGCCGCTGCGACCATTCGAGACGTTGTCCCAGGTGGTTGCAGCATCGGTGCCGCATGGACTCACGGTGCCCACGCCTGTCACGACTACGCGCCTCATTGGAGGTCGACCCGAGAACGGCGGACCGCTCAGGAGCTGGAGTTCGCCTTGATGTATTGGATGGCGTCGTTGACGGTCTTGATTTTCTCGGTGTCCTCGTCGGGGATCTCGATCTCGAACTGCTCCTCGAGCGCCAGCACAACCTCGACGATCGCGAGCGAGTCTGCCTTGAGGTCTTCGACGAAGTCCTTGTCTTCCTGAATGTCGGCGGGATCGACGTCGAGCTTGTCCGACACGATTTCTTTGACCTTCTCAGCGATGTCCATCTGTTTCCTCCGTCACGCACGCCCTAGACGTGCATGCCTCCGTTGACCCGGACGACTTGCCCGGTGATATAGCTTGCTTCTTCGCTAGCTAAAAACACAACCGCCGCCGCGACCTCTTCGGGCCGGCCAATTCGGCCGAGCGGGGTCTGCTCGACGATGCCCTTCTTGGCCGCATCGGGCAGATCCACCGTCATATCGGTCTCGATGAAGCCGGGCGCCACGGCGTTGACGGTGATCCCCCGGGAGGCGTATTCGCGCGCCAAGCTGCGGGTCATGCCGAGCAGAGCTGCTTTGGAGGCCGAGTACACCACCTGGCCCGCATTGCCGGATTCCGCCACCACACTCGAAAGGCTGATGATCCGGC
>Ga0316197_10001153_pt1 | contig 18975 bp, 18 predicted proteins | sample OudBiesiAoxic_MG_FD_204939 | JGI IMG/M metagenome (GOLD analysis project Ga0316197, IMG submission 204939) | Coastal sediment microbial communities from Oude Bieten Haven, Netherlands - site A oxic | ecosystem: Environmental > Aquatic > Marine > Coastal > Sediment | place: Netherlands... | reverse complement strand
GGAGGGCTATGATAAGTTACTTTCCGGAGGACGCGTTGTAATAGAAGACCATGTAGATATTGGTTCACTTTGCTCAATAGACAGGGGTGTTACAGGCGATACCACGATTAAGAAAGGCAGCAAGCTAGATAATCAGATTCAGGTAGGACATGATACTATAATTGGAGAAAAATGTCTGATTGCTTCACAAACCGGAATTGCTGGCTGTGTTATAATCGAAGATGAAGTTACTATTTGGGGCCAGGTTGGGATAATAAGCGGTATTACCATAGGAAAGAAAGCAGTAATAATGGCACAGGCTGGTATTGGCAGATCTCTGGAAGGAGGTAAAAGTTACCTGGGAAGTCCGGCTGGTGAAGCTCGAGAAAAATTCAGAGAATTAGCCCATCTGCGCAGTCTTCCATCAATTTTAAAAAATTTAAACAAACAATAAGTAATTAACCACCCATAAATAGTTTTCAAAAATATATTTTTGTATAACTAAAAAGACAAAATAACAATGAGTGTATTAGTAAATAAAGATTCCAGGATAATTGTTCAAGGTTTTACCGGTAGTGAGGGTACTTTTCACTCAGAACAGATGATAGCCTATGGCACAAATGTAGTGGGGGGAGTTACTCCGGGCAAAGGTGGTCAGGAACACCTTGGGAAACCAGTTTTTAATACAGTTGAGGATGCTGTTAAGAGTGTTGGTGCAGATACTTCAATCATTTTTGTACCACCGGCATTCGCCGCAGATGCGATCATGGAAGCTGCAAATGCTGGAATAAAAGTTATAATTACAATCACTGAGGGTATTCCGATAGCTGATATGGTTAAGACAAATAATTATATTAAAGAGAGAGATTGCACCTTAATAGGTCCAAATTGTCCGGGAGTAATTACCCCGGAAGAGGCTAAAGTAGGTATTATGCCCGGTTTTGTGTTTAAGAAAGGAACTATTGGAATTGTATCTAAATCTGGTACTTTAACTTATGAAGCAGCAGATCAGGTTGTAAGACAGGGATTGGGCATTACAACTGCTATCGGTATTGGAGGCGATCCAATAATTGGCACTACAACAAAGGATGCAGTAGAATTGCTAATTAATGATCCTGAAACGGAATGTGTAGTTATGATAGGAGAAATAGGCGGTCATTTAGAAGCAGATGCGGCCAAGTGGTACAAAGCTAGTGGTAGTAAAAAACCAATTGTAGGTTTTATCGCCGGGGAAACGGCACCCGCAGGAAGAACTATGGGGCATGCCGGGGCAATAGTAGGAGGAACGGATGACACTGCACAGGCCAAAAAACGTATCATGCGCGAATGTGGAATTAATGTAGTGGATTCTCCCGCAGAGATTGGAAAGAAGGTTAAAGAAGTGGTTGGATAGTTAAAAATAACAACAATTATACTCGGTAAATCTGAGAGAAAAATCCCGAATTAGTCGGGATTTTTTTTAGCCTTTATGTGAAACAAAACTTATCTTTGAAATACAAGTGAGAAAACATAATAGTGATATGAAGATATTAGACGGGAAGAATGTTATTATTACCGGTGCAAGTAGGGGTATAGGTATGGGTATTGCCAGAGTTTTTGCTGAACATGGGGCTAATATAGCTTTTACTTATAGTTCTAGTGAAGCTCCTGCTCTTGAATTGGAAAAGGAGCTAAATTCTAAAGGAGTAAAAGCAAAAGCATATAAAAGTAATGCAGCCAGTTTTACGGATTCGGAGAAGCTGATTACACAGGTGTTGGAAGATTTCGAGGGAATAGACGTGTTAATTAATAATGCAGGTATCACAAAGGATAACCTGTTAATGAGGATGCGGGAGGAAGATTTCGACGCGGTTATCGAAATAAATCTAAAATCTGTTTTTAATATGACTAAAGCCGTGCAGCGTACAATGTTAAAACAACGCAATGGATCCATTATTAATATGAGTAGTGTAGTTGGTGTTAAAGGGAATGCAGGTCAAACAAATTATGCCGCTTCTAAGGCAGGAATAATTGGATTTACTAAATCTGTTGCTCTTGAACTTGGCTCAAGAAATATTCGTTGCAATGCCATTGCTCCGGGCTTTATTGAAACAGAAATGACAGATAAATTAGATGAAAATACTGTACAGGGATGGCGAGAGGCAATTCCACTGAAAAGAGGTGGAACTCCTGAAGATGTTGCAAATGCCTGTTTGTTTCTTGCATCAGATCTTTCTGCTTACATTACCGGACAAGTTTTAAATGTTGATGGTGGAATGTTGACATAATGTCCAGTTAGTCTATTTATTAATCCTAGAACAAGACAACTGACCGGATTGGTTTCTGGCAGTTAGGTGTTATCCAAAAAGTTTCATGCAACTACAAACGGTATTCCTGATATTATTTGCTGCGATCCTGGCTTTTGGATTGGTTATATTTCAGTACTACTACAAATCCAAGAGCAAAGGCATTTTATATTTAGGACTTTCCTTTTTGAGATTTATAGCATTGTTTTCTGTCTTTTTACTTCTCATAAATCCAAAAATCACCAAAGAGCAGTATTCCCTGGAGAGAGCAAATCTAATTATCCTATCAGACAATACTTCGTCAATTGGGCAGGCGAATGGGATTAATCAGCTCATTAATGCCAAAAAACTGATTGAGGAGAATACTAATATAGCGGAAAAGTTTAATGTCTCTAAATATGTATTTGGGAATGAATTAAATTCTTTAGACAGTTTGTCATTTACGGAGAAAGCTACGAATATTGGACGTGCTCTTTCATCACTAAATGAGATTTTCGCTGGAAGCACCGCAGCCATTTTGATTATTACTGATGGAAACCAGACTTTAGGTGAAGACTATGAATTCTATGCAGGAAGACAGAAATTTCCCATTTTCCCTTTGGTTGTTGGAGATACAACGAGTTATCAGGATATCAGAATAGATCAGGTAAACACAAACAAATATGCCTTTTTAAAAAATAAATACCCTATTGAAATTTTCGTTTCCTACCAGGGAAAAAATACAGCCTCAACAGTATTAACCATTTCTGAAGCTGGTCAGAATCTATATAGAGAACAAATAGTTCTAAGTGAGGTTCGGAATTCTCAAATTATAAGTACAGTTCTCGACGCGACTACTGTTGGAATTAAGAATGTAAAGATTAGCCTTAGTCCTTTGGAAAATGAAAGGAACATTTCCAATAATTCCAGGCAATTAGGCATAGAAGTAATTGATGAAAAAACCAATATTGCACTGGTCTCTAATATACTTCATCCGGATCTGGGTGTTTTAAAAAAAGCAATTGAAAGCAATGAGCAAAGATCGGTGTCAATTATAAAACCATCCTTATCTCCGAATGAATTGGAACAATTTGATCTTTTTATTATATATCAACCAGACACTTCTTTTGAAAAGGTATATTCTTATATAGAAAGCAAAGGGGCAAATATTTTTACTATAACCGGCCCCAAAACAGACTGGTCTTTTCTAAATAGAGTGCAGAATAGTTTTCAAAAGAATAGTTATGATCAGCAAGAAGAAGTAACTCCTATTTTAAATGCAGGTTTTACGCATTTTGATATCACAGATCTTGTGGTATCGGAATTTCCACCAATAGAAACCACTTTAGGAGAATTGCTTATTACTGCATCTTATGAAAATATGTTAAGTCAACGCATCAAGGGAGTAGATTTAAATGAACCTCTTTTTACAATACTGGAAACCAATTTACGCCGCGAGGCCATCCTATTAGGGGAAAATATTTGGAAATGGCGCATACAGAGTTATAGGGACGATCAGAATTTTAAAAAATTTGATGAGTTTATTTCTAAGGTCATATTATTCCTGACAAATAGCAAGCCGCGAAGTCGACTAACATTGGAGTACGAAAATATTTATCAGGGTTTAAATGAAGCGACTATAAAGGCTACTTATTTTGATGAAACCTTTGTTTTTGATGATAATGCAACCATAAATTTAGAATTAAATAGTATTGATACTAATACTAGCAGGGAAATCCCAATGTTGCTTAAGAGTGGTTATTATGAAGCTGATATTCGTACACTCCCATCTGGGGATTACAGCTTTACTGCCAGCGTTAAGGATGAGAATCTAACTAAAACCGGAAAATTCACAATTCTGGAGTATGATTTAGAACAACAATTGTTATCAAGCAATTATAAGAAATTAGCAAGATTGGCGAAAAGCACTAATGCAACACTTTATTTTCCTTCTGAGATCTCAGAATTTATTGAGGACATGATAATAGATAATAGGTTTGTGCCAATCCAGAAAAGCAAGCAAAATGTCGTATCTTTGATAGATTTTAAAATCCTCTTAGGAATCATAACAGCAGCTTTGACAGCTGAATGGTTTATAAGAAAATATAATGGACTAATTTAATTTTATACAAAATGGATAAATTACCAAAAATAGCACTGCCAGCAGTGTTTATAATTATTTTATTGATAATACTTATTTCCAAATCTGCAATTACCATAAAATCTGGTGAGGCAGGGGTTCTGTATAGAACTTTTGACAACGGTGTGGTGACAGATGAACCACCCCTTAATGAGGGCTTTCACATTGTGGCACCCTGGAATAAAGTTTTTGTGTACGAGGTAAGACAGCAGGAAGTTTTTGAAAAGATGAAAGTGCTTTCCAGCAATGGATTGGACATTCAGCTTGATGCATCTGCCTGGTTTCAACCAGATTATGCACAACTAGGCAAATTACATCAGGAAAAGAGTGAGATGTATAAAGAACGAATTCTCTTACCGGCAATCAGGTCTGCGGCGCGTAGTGTAGTTGGGAGATATACTCCTGAACAATTATATTCTAGTAAGCGAGATGCAATTCAGGTTGAGATTTTCGAGGAAACCAGGAATATAGTTGACGATCAATATATACAATTAAACGAAATTCTAATTCGTGATGTTACCCTGCCTCCAACAATTAAAGAGGCTATCGAAAGAAAATTGAAACAGGAACAGGAGTCTTTGGAGTATGAGTTTCGCTTGGTTACCGCTCTAAAAGAGGCAGAAAAAGTAACTATTGAGGCTCAGGGAAAGGCTGATGCCAATAGAATTCTTAGTGCTTCTCTAAACGATCAAATCCTTAAGGATAAAGGTATAGATGCTACCTTAAGATTAGCTGAATCTCCAAATTCCAAAATTGTGGTAATAGGATCAGGCGGTGATGGGCTGCCACTTATCCTTGGTAATAATTAATGGCAATAAGTTTTGTGAAATAAAAATAAATTCTAATTTTACAATCTAATGAGAACTAAAAATACACATCATCATTTTTACACTTGCGCTCAGGCGAGGTAGAAATGTATTGTTGTATTCCAAAATATATCTAACCCGTTTGAGAAATCAAACGGGTTTTGCTTTTAAACCTTTTTGGTCGCTTAATAAAGAAATTAAACAAATGGAAAAATTAAAAATAGCCATACAAAAGTCCGGGAGGCTTAACGAAGATTCTATAAAAGTTCTAAAAGATTGCGGTATTTCTATTGATAATGGAAAAGACCAATTAAAAGCTTCGGCCCGGAACTTTCCTATGGAAGTGCTTTACCTTAGAAATGGGGATATCCCTCAGTATCTTAAAGACGGAGTCGTGGATATTGCCTTCATAGGGGAGAACGTGCTGAAAGAAAAAGGAAGTAATATCACGGTTGCAGAAAAGCTTGGTTTTTCTAAATGCAGAGTCTCTCTGGCCGTCCCAAAATCTAGTACTTATTCAAAGATTAAAGATTTGGAAGGAAAGCGAATTGCTACCTCATATCCAAATACATTAAATGAATACCTTTCAGATAAGGGGGTCCGGGCTGAACTTCATATTATTAACGGGTCTGTGGAAATTGCCCCAAATATTGGATTGGCTGACGCTATTTGTGATATAGTTTCAAGTGGTAGTACTTTATTCAAAAACAATCTTAAAGAGGTAGAGGTAATGCTCAAAAGTGAGGCAGTATTAGCCGTTTCACCAATGATCAATGAGAATAAGAAAGAAATTCTGGATGATCTGAGATTTAGAATTAAATCGGTTCTGGTTGCCAGACAATCCAAATACATTTTGATGAATGCTCCGAATGATAAATTGCAGAATATTATTAAAATACTGCCAGGAATGCGGAGTCCAACGGTTTTGCCTTTGGCTGAAGAAGGCTGGAGCTCAGTGCATACAGTTGTCAATAAGGATAAATTCTGGGAAGTCATAAATGAATTGAAACAGGCAGGAGCCGAGGGAATATTAGTTTGCCCGATAGAGAAAATGGTGCTATGAAAAAGATATTCAATCCTGAAAAAAAAGACTGGCCTGAACTTCTTGGGCGCCCAACTCAATCTGTTGCAGATGTAGAGCACACCGTAATGCAGATTTTTAATGAAGTGCAGACAGATGGTGATAAGGTTTTAAATAAATATACGAAGCAATTTGACGGTGTTGAAATATCTGAATTATTAGTAAGCGCTGATGAGTTTATTGAGTCTGAAACAGTAGTGCCTGATCGGCTAAAAGATGCGATACAAACAGCTAAATCTAATATTGAAAAGTTTCATAAGGCTCAGAATACGTCCAAAATTGAAATTGAAACTATGCCCGGCGTAATATGCTGGCAGGAAAAAAGGCCAATTCAAAAAGTGGGTCTTTATATCCCCGGAGGCACTGCTCCGTTGTTTTCTACTATTTTAATGCTGGCAATACCTGCCAATATTGCCGGATGTTCCGAATTGATTTTATGTACACCTCCCGATAAATCAGGAAAAATAAACCCGGCTATTCTTTATACTGCAAAACTTTGTGGCATTACGCAGATTTTTAAAGTAGGTGGAATTCAGGCAATAGGAGCGATGACATTTGGAACAGAAAGTATAAACAAGGTTTATAAAATATTTGGACCAGGGAATCAATATGTTACCGTAGCTAAACAAATAGCAACCAAATTTGGCGTAGCTATAGATATGCCAGCAGGTCCAAGTGAGCTTTTGGTAGTTGCAGATGATTCTGCCAATCCATCTTTTGTAGCCTCAGACCTTTTAAGTCAGGCAGAACATGGAACAGATAGTCAGGTAATACTCGTATCAACTTCCAAATTGCTTATGGAAGAAGTCGAGGTGGAATTGCAAAAACAAATTATCAATTTACCAAGGGTTGCCATTGCTAAAAGGGCAATCGAAAATAGTAAGTGCATCTTTGTTGAAAGTGACGAAGTTGCAATCGATCTAATAAATGAATATGGGCCGGAGCACTTTATTGTCTGTTGTAAAAATGAGGAATATTATATTAGAAACGTGGTGAATGCAGGTTCGGTTTTTCTTGGAAAATACACCCCGGAAAGTGCTGGTGATTACGCCTCCGGTACCAATCACACCTTGCCTACCAACGGTTATGCAAAACAGTATAGCGGAGTGAATCTGGACAGTTTTACCAAGAGTATTACTTTTCAAAGGATTTCTGAAACAGGGATAAGGAATATAGGAAATACCATCGAGGTCATGGCAGAGGCAGAAGGACTCCAGGCGCATAAAAATGCAGTATCGCTAAGACTTCAAAGTTTAAAAGACAAGTAATTGAATTTGCTTATAGAATACGATTTATGAAATTTGACCTAAACAGATTGGTTCGGGAAAATGTAAGGGAATTGAAACCTTATTCATCGGCCAGGGATGAATATATCTCTGATGGTTCTAAGATGGTATTTATAGATGCCAATGAGAGCCCGTATTCTAATGGAATTAATCGCTATCCTGATCCGCAACAACGTCAGCTTAAAACTCTTTTAGCTAAAACGTTTTCCTTATCCCCGGCTAATATTCTTCTTGGAAACGGAAGTGACGAAGTATTGGATCTTATTTTCCGGGCATTTTGTGAACCACATAAAGACAATATTATTACAATGCCACCTACCTACGGAATGTACAAAGTTCTGGCGGGTATTAATGCGATAGAGAACAGGGAGGTTCTCTTAACTGCAAGTTTTGAGCTTGATGTGGATAAAATATTGGAGTCTAAAAACTCGAACACCAAAGTTATCTTCCTTTGTTCTCCCAATAACCCTACCGGGAATAGTTTTTCCGGAATACATATAGAATATCTGCTGAATAATTTTCAAGGTTTGATAGTCATTGATGAGGCATATATTGATTTTGCGACCAAGAGTAGTTGGCTAAATAGATTTGACCAGTTTCCTAATCTTATTGTAACCAGGACATTTTCCAAAGCCTATGGAATGGCGGGTTTACGCTTAGGAGTATGCTATGCATCTGAAGATATAATTACTATCTTGAATCGAATAAAACCCCCATATAATGTAAATGAACTTACTCAGCGAAAGGCATTGCAGATGATCCAAAATACTGCTTTGCTAGAAGAACAGATTACTGAAATTTTGGCGGAAAGAGATCGAATGGTAAGACAGTTAGCTGAAATTAATTATATAAATAAAATATATCCTACGGATGCCAATTTCATATTGGTAAAGGTAGATGATGCTGATAAAAGATATAAGGAAATATTAGAATCAGGGGTGGTGGTTAGAAACAGATCAACACAACCTCTTTGCGATAATACACTAAGGTTTACAATAGGTACTCCGAAAGAAAACGAAACATTGTTAAAAATATTAAACTCCTTGTAATGGAACTACAGCCCACCAGGAAAAAGGTCCTATTCATTGATCGCGACGGTACACTTATTGTAGAACCGCCAGACGAACAAACAGATAGCTTAGAAAAAATAGTATTCTATCCCGGCGTTCTTAGCCATTTAAGCAGAATTGCTATGGAATTGGATTTTGAATTGGTCATGGTGACTAATCAGGATGGTCTTGGATCCGAGACATTCCCTGAAAATACATTTTGGCCAGCTCATAATTTCATTCTTAAGTGTTTTGAGGGTCAGGGGGTAGTCTTTACAGAAATCTACATAGACAGAACCTTTCCACATGAAAATGCAGATACCCGAAAACCTGGTACTGGAATGCTGAAGAAGTATTTCTCCAAAGAATATGACTTGCTAAACTCTTTTGTAATTGGTGATCGGTTAACCGATATGGAATTGGCGAAAAATTTGGGATCTAAAGGTATTTATATAAATACAAATACATATTTGGGCACAAATGAGATAACAGTTGAAGAAGCCGAGTTAAAGGAAACAATTGTCTTAGAAACGGAAGATTGGAAGGCTATTTATAATTTCTTAAAACTTGAAAACAGAGTCGCTGAAATTTCTAGAAAAACTAAAGAAACTGATATTCGTATTAAACTCAATCTTGACGGAACGGGGATAGGCAATATTTCCACAGGGATTTCATTCTTTGATCATATGTTGGACCAACTTGCCCGGCATGGTCAGATGGACCTGGATATCAGTGTAAAGGGCGATTTAGAAGTAGATGAACACCATACTATAGAGGATACAGGGATTGCCCTGGGTGAAGTCTTCCATCAAGCTTTGGGTAATAAGTTAGGATTGGAGCGTTATGGTTTTTGCCTTCCAATGGATGATTGTCTTGCACAGGTAGCTCTGGATTTTGGAGGGCGTAGCTGGTTGGTCTGGGAGGCTGATTTTAAGCGAGAAATGATTGGTAAGATGCCTACGGAAATGTTTTATCATTTCTTTAAATCTTTTTCGGATGGAGCAAAAGCCAATTTGAATGTAAAAGCAGAAGGAACCAACGAACATCATAAGATTGAAGCCATTTTTAAAGCATTTGCCAAAGCAATCAAGATGGCTGTAAAGCGAGATGTGGATAAGATGTTATTACCAACAACAAAGGGATTGCTCTAGAAAAATCGAATAGATCAGCGAAACAAATAATCGCATAGTATAGAAGTACATGAAATTGGTTATAGTAAATTATGGTGCAGGGAATATCCAAAGTATAAAGTTTGCTTTCAAACGTCTTGGTTATGAGGCTGTATTAAGTGATAAGGCTGAAGAGATAAAGGCCGCTGACCGCGTTATATTTCCGGGTGTTGGGGAAGCAAGTAGTGCTATGAATAAATTGAAGGCAAGTGGTTTAGATAAAATAATTCCGGAATTGAAACAGCCTGTTTTAGGAATTTGCCTGGGGATGCAGTTAATGTGTCATACTTCTGAAGAAGGAAATACAAAGGGTTTGGGTATTTTTGATACCGATGTTGTCAGATTTACCAATAGCGTTAAAGTTCCGCAAATTGGATGGAATCAAATTACTAATCTTAAATCAGCTTTATTTAAGGATGTAATTGAAAAAGATCATATCTATCTGGTTCACAGTTATTATGCCCCAATTTGTGAAGAGACGATAGCGGTTACAGATTATGAACTGGCTTATAGTAGTGCTTTACAGAAAGACAACTTTTATGGGGTTCAGTTTCACCCTGAAAAAAGCAGTAAAGTTGGAGCGCGCATTTTAAAAAACTTTTTGGCATTATAGTGAGAAATGAAAGAATTGAGAATCAGTACAGATATTCGTGAAATGGATATTGCTTTGGTCCATAATTATCTTTCAAAGCAATCATACTGGGCCAAAGGACGAAACAAAGAAGAAGTTATAACATCTATGGAGAACGCTATATGCTTTGCCGTATTTGACGGCAAAAGACAAATTGCTTTTGCACGGCTTGTTACAGATTATGTTGTATTCGCATGGTTAATGGACGTCTTTGTTATTGATGAATACAAGAGCAAGGGAGTGGGTAGGTTTTTGATGGATTATATTATGAATTTGCCCAGTATTCAGGAAGTAAATGGGATGGGTTTAAGAACAAATGATGCCCATGGTTTTTATAGTAAATATGGGTTTCACAAAATTTCGGAACCGGAAACATGGATGCAAAAAATACGATAAATGAGATTAATCCCGGCAATAGATATTATAGAAGGTAAATGTGTTAGACTCTCACAGGGAGATTATGCTACCAAAAAAGTTTACAGCGAAAGTCCGCTGGAAGTTGCACTTAAATTTGAAGCCCACGGAATTCAATATATTCACCTGGTAGACCTCGATGGTGCAAAAGCAAAACATATTGTAAATTATAAGGTGTTAGAAACTATTGCTACTAAAACAAATTTAAAAATTGATTTTGGGGGAGGGCTGAAGACAGATGAAGATTTAAAAATTGCCTTTGATTGCGGAGCCGGTCAAATAACCGGAGGTAGCATCGCAGTAAATGACCGTGATACTTTTCTGGGATGGATCGAAAGCTATGGATCTGAACGAATTATCCTGGGAGCTGATGTTAAAGACGAACGAATTGCAATTGCGGGATGGCAGGAAGAATCCGATAAGAAATTGATTCCATTTGTTAAGGATTACCATAAGAAAGGGATTCGATATATCATTTGCACGGATATTGAAAAGGACGGGATGTTGTCAGGGCCGGCAATAGAATTATACAGGCGACTTCTTGAAGAAACAAAGATTAATAAGACGGTGGTGAGCATGAGTGGTGTGGAAGATGTGAAAATTTCGAGTATAAATCTTATTGCCAGTGGAGGAATATCGCATTTTGATGACTTACCCGCATTGCAGGAAATTGGTTGCGAAGGTGCTATTCTTGGTAAAGCCATCTATGAGAATAAGATTAGTTTAGAGCAATTGGAACAATTTATATTATCCGAATGACCAATATTAAAGATAAATGGGTGTCAGAATTTTTGGAAAATTCTATATACAGATTAGATGAGAGTACCCGAATGATTAAAATTAGTCTTGATTCTATTTCAGAATCAGATATCTGGAAAAAACCAAATGAGTCGTCCAATAGTGTGGGTAACCAAATAGTACATATTTGTGGCAATATGACCCAATATATTATTGCATCTTTAGGAGAAAAAGAAGATTGGAGAAATAGAGATGAAGAATTCTCAATGACCGGTGGTTTTACTAAAATTCAACTTATACAAAAACTGGAAGATACAGTTAAAAAAGCCAGGCTCGTACTAAATGAATGTAATGAAAGACAATTAATTAGAAAGCGCAAAGTTCAGGGGTTTAATCTCTCAGGTATAGGAATTGTAATTCATGCCGTTGAACATTATTCCTATCATACAGGTCAAATTGCTTTTTGGACAAAACTTTTAACCAACAATGATTTAGGGTTTTTTGATGGCAGGGACTTGAATATTAAAAATCAATTATAGAATGCTTACCAAAAGAATAATTCCCTGTTTGGATATAAAAGATGGCCGTACGGTAAAAGGCGTTAATTTTGTTGATTTACGAGATGCCGGAGACCCCGTGGAACTTGCAGAAATATATGCAAATGAAGGTGCAGATGAATTGGTTTTTCTTGATATATCTGCAACCGAGGAAAGGCGAAAGACTCTTGCCAATTTGGTTAAACGCGTAGCAGAAAAGGTTAATATCCCTTTTACAGTTGGTGGTGGGATTTCTTCAGTAGAAGATGTTGATATTCTGCTGCATAATGGAGCTGACAAAGTTTCTATAAATTCCTCGGCGGTTAAAAACCCTGATTTGATCAATGAACTGGTTGCTAAATTCGGGTCTCAATGCATAGTAGTGGCCATAGACGCAAAGCAGATAAATGGGAAATGGAAAGTGCATCTTATGGGGGGCAAAGTACCTACAGATCTGGAATTGTTTCAATGGGCGAAGGAAGTTGAAGAAAGAGGCGCAGGGGAAATATTATTTACATCGATGGACCATGATGGCACAAAAAAAGGATTTGCAAACAAAACACTGGCAAGACTCTCAGCAGAGCGGAATATTCCCATAATTGCATCAGGTGGCGCTGGAAACATGCAGCATTTTATAGATACCTTTAATGATGGAAATGCAGATGCTGCCCTGGCTGCCAGTGTATTTCATTTTAAGGAAATGGAGATAAAAGATCTTAAAAAAAAATTGAGGGATAATGGCATTCCTGTTAGACTATAATAAATTTTACTTTGCAATAAAAGAATTGAACTATGGAAATAGCATTTGACAAAAATAAAGATGGACTTGTACCAGCGATAATTCAGGACCATACTACCAAAAATGTGCTAATGCTTGGTTATATGAATGAGCATGCCTTCCAAAAAACTAAGGAAACCGGAAAGGTTACCTTCTATAGCAGGAGCAAGAAAAGAATATGGCAAAAAGGTGAGGAAAGCGGTAATTATCTGAAATTGGTGGCTATTGAAATTGATTGTGACAATGACACCTTATTAATTTCTGTAAACCCTGTTGGCCCAACATGTCATAAGGGCAGCGATACTTGCTGGAGTAAAAAGAATGATCAGAATTTTGGTTTTCTAACCCAGCTTGAAGCTATAATATCGTATAGAAAAGAGCATACTGGTAATGAAAAAAGTTATGTAAGCTCCTTGTTTAAAAGTGGTATTAACAAAATTGCTCAGAAAGTTGGCGAAGAAGCTGTAGAAACTGTTATAGAAGCAATGGATAATAATGACAAACTTTTTCTTGAAGAAAGTGCAGACCTACTTTTTCATTACCTTATTTTATTACAGGCTAAAGGTTTTAAACTTTGTGATGTAGCTGACCTTCTCCAGAGCAGGCATTCAACAAAATAGTCCTAAACCCTTAAGTTTTCTTAAATATAATACTGCATTTTATGAAATGTAGTATTTTTAACTAATGGCTATGAAAACAGGAAAAGGCTTTCGTTTTTTAAATTACGAGGCACCACAGCTTACCCCTTTTGAAAAACTTTTTGAGATTTTTCAGGAACTTATTACACATACCTCAGGTGATGTGGACGAGGCCTTGGATTGGCTAAGAGAATTGGATAAGGAGTATGAACTCACAGATGAGAATTATACCATTGATGATTTTATCGAGGACCTGAAGGCAAAAGGATTCTTAAGGGAAGAATTGGAAGAGGGCAATGGTGAGGGTGAAGGTGAAGGTGAACCAGGTAAACCTGGTCTGGCTATTACTGCTAAAATGGAGCGGATTATTCGTAAGCGGGCTTTAGATCAGATTTTTGGTAAACTTAAGAGAAGTGGTGCAGGGAATCATAAGACTGGAAAATCAGGTCCGGGAGACGAGCACACTGGTGATTTTAGGGAGTATCGTTATGGAGATTCTTTGGAGCATATTTCTATGACTGAAAGTTTAAAAAATGCTCAAATTAATCATGGTATGGATAGTTTTTCCCTTACGGAAGATGATCTTGTAGTTGAAGACACCCATTTTAAAGCTCAAATGAGTACTGTCCTGATGATAGATATTAGTCATTCTATGATCTTATATGGAGAAGACCGCATTACGCCAGCAAAAAAGGTCGCCATGGCCTTGGCCGAGCTTATTACTACAAGGTACCCGAAAGATACTCTTGATATTTTGGTTTTTGGAAATGATGCCTGGCCAATCCCCATAAAAGATCTTCCGTATTTAAAAGTAGGACCCTACCATACCAATACCGTAGCCGGATTACAGCTAGCTATGGATATGTTGAGGAGAAAAAGAAATACGAACAAGCAAATCTTCATGATCACAGACGGTAAACCCAGTTGTTTGCGAATGCCGGATGGCACTTATTATAAAAATAGTGTTGGCCTCGACGATTTTATTGTTGAGAAATGTTACAATACAGCAAGGCAGGCAAGAAAATTACATATTCCCATAACTACTTTCATGATAGCACAAGATCCTTATTTGAGACAATTTATAAGGCACTTTACCGAAGCTAATAATGGAAAAGCATTTTTTACGGGTCTGGAAGGTTTAGGAGAAATGATTTTTGAAGATTACGAGCAAAATAGAAAAAAAAGATTAAAGTAAAGCGTTATATTAACCACATAAAAGGTTGTTATTTAAATATATATGTAATTATGAAATTAGATTTTAAAAGAATATCTACCTTAGGAGAACTCAAAGCCGCAGGCTATCAGAGCAGGAGTATAAAGGATGAACTAAGATGGAATCTACGTGATAAAATTAGTAAGGGGGAAGAGACTTTCCGCGGTATTTGGGGTTATGAAGAATCGGTAATTCCCGAGTTAGAGCGTGCCATTTTATCGCGCCATAATATTAATTTATTAGGACTAAGAGGTCAGGCTAAAACACGTTTGGCAAGGCTAATGGTTAACTTGCTGGATGAATGGATACCGGTTGTTGCGGGGTCTGAGATTAATGATGATCCTCTTAAGCCTTTATCCAGGTTCAGTAGAGAACTTATCAAGGAAAAAGGTGATAAAACGCCCATTTCGTGGTTGCACAGAGAAGATCGTTTTTATGAAAAACTTGCCACACCAGACGTGACTGTAGCAGATTTAATTGGCGATGTGGATCCGATTAAAGCTGCAAACATGAAATTATCTTATGCAGATGACAGGGTTATTCATTTTGGAATGATTCCGCGTTCTAACCGCTGCATTTTTGTTATCAATGAACTACCGGATCTCCAGTCTAGGATTCAGGTATCTTTATTTAATATTTTACAGGAAGGGGATATTCAGATAAGGGGCTTTAAACTTAGATTACCCCTGGATATTCAGTTTGTTTTTACTGCTAATCCCGAAGATTACACGAACAGGGGTAGTATAGTTACCCCTTTAAAGGATAGGATTGGATCTCAAATTCTTACGCATTACCCGGAAGAAATTGAAATTGCCAGAAGAATAACCGAGCAGGAGGCGCAATTAGATGAGAGACAGGTACAATCTATATATGTACCGGACTTGGCGAAAGATTTACTTGAACAGATAAGTTTTGAAGCCCGTAATAGCGAATATGTCGATTCAAAAAGTGGGGTAAGTGCCCGAACAAGTATTACGGCCTTTGAAAACCTGTTAAGCACTGCAGAGCGCAGAGCATTGATCTCCGATGAAGATAAAACCCGTGTAAGACTTAGTGATTTTATGGGTGTCATTCCGGCTATTACTGGCAAAATAGAATTAGTATATGAGGGAGAGCAGGAGGGGGCAGATACAGTTGCGCTAATTCTTTTTGAAGATGCCATTAAGACATTGTTCCCCAATTATTTTCCAAAAATTGAGAAATTGGAACATAAAGAAGCTGAAAGTCCATATGATAACTTAATCAATTGGTTCTTTGAAAGCGAGGGATTTGACTTGATGGATAATTTAACCGATGATGAATATGAAGCTGTACTCAATAGTATTCCTGAACTAAATACACTTATAAAGAGGCATCAGCCAGATATTCCCAAAGAGGATATATTTTTTCTTAAGGAATTTCTATTGTGGGGACTTGTCGCTAATAAAAAGTTAAGTAAGCGCAGATTTCAAAAAGGGTATCAATTTAAAGACCTTTATGGGAGTTTTATAAGTAAATTATAAACGAATTTTAAACAACAAAAGCCCTTTAAAATAAGGGCTTTTGTCTTCATAGCAATTCTTAACTCTTTCGGTATACTCTAAGGTTAAAACTAAATGAGCTACCTTTTATAAGGCGACTCAATAAAGGATAATAGTGATATTATGCAGATGCATTATTATCATATTAGCCGAAACAATCACATTTTCCTTACATGGTTTCATTGCTTTAAATGAAAAGACCTTAGAAATTCATCTAAGGTCTTTTGCATTGCCACAACATAATAGAAAATTGTTATTGCCACGAATCAATATTCTCATTAATGTTATCAAAGTTATATGGGCCCACCATTAAAGTTCTGTGTTTGAACGTCAATATGGTTAGGAAAAGTAAAAAGAACTGCAAAAAGAAGATAATTATGCCAACGGGTATAAATGTATTTGGCATAATATGATCCTGGTACTCAGTATAGCTAAGTAAGATATATATGGTATCCATAATTTTAAACATGTAAATAAGAAAAATTCCATACATGGCATATTCCAAATTGCGCATTTGTGGATCTGTATATTCCTGCTCCTTTATTTTGAACCACAGGACATATAGAAAGATAAAATGAACAACTGTGAATAATGGAAATATATAGTTATCAAATTTGAAAAAATAAAACTTATTGGTATACAAACCATAAAAGTTGAGAACTATAAGAATTGAGATAACTGCAATGGATAATACCATACATTTTCTCCAGGAAAAAAATCTTAAAATTGCCTTCATATAAGTAGGTTGCAAGGCTTTGGGGAACCTCGTTGCAATTTTTAACGCAAGCCTATATTCTTTATTTGAAAAAATTCGATGAACAGCAAACAATGTTGAGTAACCTCAAAAAGTTGTTGCGAAAACACTAGCGTTTCACTTTTTAGTGCAGCATTTTCTAATCTAATTCATGCGATTGCGACGAAGAGGGAAGAGCCTAAAATAAGTTAAGCTTCGCCACGCCCATTCAAGTGGACCATAGTAAAATTTACCTAGCCACCATTTGCTGAGACCCATTTGAACTATAATAATAACAATAGAGAACAAAAGAGTATAGATATTCCTCAATTCACCCAGGTATCCAAGGCCCCAGCCAAAAAAGATAAAAGTGCCAAATATACTTTGGAACACATAATTGGTTAGCGCCATGCGGCCATAAGGTGCAAATTTTGCCAGCCATTTTCCGGTTTTCTTCTTTCTATAAAGAATAATAAAACTTGCCATAATGATAAAAGTCATTCCAATATTGTTCAAATCGAGTGCCGTAAGTCCAAACATGGCAATCCAATTATCAAACTTAGCTTCCGGGCCAAGCTGAGAAAAAATTCCTATAATTAACCCAATGGAAACAACAAATAGAACCACGGAGCCCCATAATACATTCTTTACAAGTTTCTTTTGATCCATGAAATTTCTAAATAACTGAAGACGCCCTACGTATAAACCTAACAGGAAGAATCCAAAAGTTAAATACCCTCTTGAAAAAATACCTAACTGAAAATCCATTTTCATCAGATGACCATCTATTGCGTTTGTTTCAAATACCTGCCATAGGGTACCATTTTTAATTGTATTAAAGTAGTCCACAATTAACGGGCTATTAAGATCAAAAGGACCTGGGGTAAATAAGTTATCATTACCGTAAAACCCAAAAACCAAATATCTCCCAAATCCAATAAAAAGGAGGGTGGTAATTCCAAGAACCCACTTATTGTTTATCTTATAGAAAGGAATCAGAAAGATTCCAAGGAAAGCGTAAATAGTTAAAATATCTCCTCTGTAGAACAAACTATGCAGATATCCTATCACCAAAAGAATTATTAAACGCCAGAGGAACCGACCAGCAAAGCTAGATTCTTTATCATTGACATTTGCCATTTGAATAAAAAAACTAAGTCCGAATAAAAACGAAAATAAGGCAAAAAATTTACCGCGTAAAAAGAGAAAAATAAAACCATCCACAATGTTATCGGCAATTCCCAGGTGTGTTGCCTCCATAACGCCTTCAGGAAAGGGTGCACCTATATAGTTTTCTACAACATGGACGATGACTATTCCGGCAAGGGAGAAGCCTCTCAAAGCATCAACAATGTCCATTCTTTTATTGGTATTACCCATGGTATGTCCTTTGATTTTGGTGTTTATTAGAATTTTTATTGCTTATTATCTTACATCCCATTATAAATAATTACTTAAAATACTAAATCATTAATGGAGAAGTGTAGTGAAGTATACAATTCAAATTTTTATAACAATGACAAAATAATAAAAAGGCGCATAATTTAAATATGCGCCTTTTTGGAGAGATTAGTTTCTTTCTAAGAAATCCAGGTTCGTTTCTCTGCAATGCGGGCAAATTGTACCAGGGCTATAGCAATAATAATAACAAACAAAGGAATAATTACACCTGGTATCGGTCCATAAATTTCCGCAGCATTAGTCATAAAAAATGAATACCCCATCTGTATTAGTATAGCAATAAGGGATACCATTAGCACAGGCTTGGCCCATTTTTTTCTAAATAGAAGGGCAATGCACCCCAGAAGTCCACCCCATACAGCTATAGCAAATGCAGCTGTAACCCATGCAGGAATACCCTCCATTAAGGTCAATTGATCCGCAGTGTATTGTGCTTTTATTTCATCAGTCATGTATGCCTGTTCCAAATAGGACATAACTCCCATCAAGTTCCATAATAGTGCTAGAATGCTCACAATCCAAAACCATACAGCTGGTTT
>Ga0316197_10001152_pt1 | contig 18995 bp, 18 predicted proteins | sample OudBiesiAoxic_MG_FD_204939 | JGI IMG/M metagenome (GOLD analysis project Ga0316197, IMG submission 204939) | Coastal sediment microbial communities from Oude Bieten Haven, Netherlands - site A oxic | ecosystem: Environmental > Aquatic > Marine > Coastal > Sediment | place: Netherlands... | reverse complement strand
GGATCAAATGCCCAAAATGGTCGTTCACCATCACAGGCCCCGTCGTTGGCAGGAACCGCATGGAACCGCCATGGCTCCCATCAACGTTTTCCCAGATCACGTAGAGCGGGTTCATCGCATCGTAGCTGTCGCGCTCCTCGCCATTGCTGTCCACTTCCACCGCCCAGCCAAGCCGCGTCTTGAACTGGTCGGCACGGTCGCGAAACATTTGACGGGCAAGCAGAGGGTGGCGGTGCAGTTGGTCGGCGTAAAGATAGCGCAGCATGCAGGTCTCCGGGCTGGGAAAGGTATGACCAAGTGGTTACCTCTGCGCCCGTTAACGCCGCCAAAAACCATCGCGCGGCCCTGCCTGCTGGCGCGCAACAGCAAACGTTGCCTGCGACGTTTGCGCGTTTGCTGATCCAGAATTTCAGAGATGAAAGGTATTGCCGCCGTCAGACGACGATCAGCCCTCTGCTTAATGCCCTTGCGACTGCATGAGTGGTGTTAAGCGCGCCTAATTTGAACCGGGCGCTTTCAATGTAGACCCTCAGGGTGTGTTCCGAGATTGATAGCTGCTCAGCCACCTGTGCCCGGCTATAGCCAATGGCCAGAAGGGTCATTGCATCTACCTCGCGCGGGGAAAGTGCTGGTGCGATCTCAGGCGTCCGGCCCGGTTCAATCTCAAGCGCCTTTTCGTTCAGATAATGCGCGATTAGGACCAATTCGTGCCGGTGCCGTTCAGTGAAGGTCGCCCATGCGTTGTCATCACAGCTATCGTTCGCCGTAAAGAGGGCAAACTGGCCGTTGGGCCCACGCACCGGGATCGAAAAGCCTTGATTGCCGATCCCATGTTCAATCGCCTCCAGCTGAAATGCGCGCGCTGCCTTGGAGGACCAGTCGAGCTGTTTCCAGTCTACGGGGTGAAAGCGTTGGAAACACCCGATGACGACCGGATCAATACGTTGATAATTTTGAGAGATATAGCGTTCCTGCCACGCAAGCGAATAGGTCCCGCAGCCGTATTGGTCCCCGGCAGAATCGACCCAGTGGTACGCAATATGTTCAACCCTCAGATGGTCGCGCAGCGACAGGCTTGCGGTCTGCAATCCGTCGAGCGTATTAGCTTGCTCCAAGCTCTCCAGAATGCAGTCCAATCGACCTGTCGTTCCCATGCGCCTGCGCTTGCATCCTCTCTTCGCGTGAGGCGATCTCGGCCAGGGCAACGATTGCTGTGTCATCCAGCTGCTCGGCTAAAACCGGCAGGTCGATGGACAAGGCAAAAGTTTTCAAATCGGCAAGAACGTCCAAAATCCAGTCACTTCGCATACGCAGCTTCGCTTTCAAATAGTTAACAGTCTATTAACACAACCTTAGCATGCATAAATTTTTGAAGGAATTCACTGGTTTCCACTCCCCAAAAATGGCGAGGTGTCACTTTTTAACCCTATGATTTCAACTAGTACTACAGTTGCGTATGTTGGCGAGTTCTGATTCAACCGTGCAATATGAATGGGAGGGTTGGATGATGTCGGTTTCGGATTGGGCGGGCGCCTTGGCAAACTGGCGCGACGGGCTTGAAGACATGAAGGCGTTTATCGCGCCGGCCTTCAGGCGATCCGAGCAGAGGGTGTCTGCCGGTGCGTTCATTGATGGGCTGTTGTCCGGGGTGGAACGCAAGACGGGCTGGATGCTTGCGGAAGAAGCCGGCCTGGCGCGGCCATACCGAATACAGTCGCTGCTGGGGCGGTCGCGATGGTCGGCGGATAGGCTGTGTGATCGGGTTCGGCACTATGCCCTCGACGCTCTTGGCGATCCTGACGGTGTTCTTGTGATCGACGAGACCGGATTTCTGAAGAAGGGCGCCCATTCCGTCGGGGTTGCGCGGCAATATTCGGGCACCGCGGGGCGGATCGAGAATTGCCAGATCGGCGTCTTCGCGGCTTATGCCAGCCGCTGGGGCCATGCGCTGATCGACCGACAGCTCTATCTGCCGAAGACGTGGGCCGATGATCCGAAGCGGCGGACCAGGGCGCAGGTGCCCGAGGATGTGGAATTTGCCACCAAACCCGCCATGGCCTGCGAGATGATCGCGCGGCTGCTGGACGAGGGAATACCTTGTTCCTTTGTTCTGGCCGATGCGGTTTATGGATCGGATCATCGCTTCCGGCGCATGCTGGAGGACCGCGGGCAGCCGTATGTGCTGGCGGTGCGGTCAAACCATACGCTGCGGTTTCTCGAAGACCTGGCGCTGGTTCAGACCGATCCCGCGACGATGATCGCCGAGCTGCCCACTGAGGCCTGGCAGCCACTCTCCGCCGGCGAAGGGGCCAAGGGGGCAAGGCTATACGATTGGGCCCGGGTGCCGCTCAAACATCAGGCCGGACATGATTTTTCCCGCTGGCTCCTGGCGCGCCGGAGCCTGCGTGATCCGCAAGCCATCGCATATTATTTTGTCCATGCTCGCTCCGGGACCACGCTGGCCGAACTCGCCGCAGCGGCCGGGTTGCGCTGGACCATCGAGGAATGCTTCCTGCGCGCAAAGGACGACCTCGGCCTCGATCATTGCGAGACGCGCTCCTGGCATGGCTGGCACCGTCACATGAGCCTGGTGATGGCTGCCGCCGCCTTCCTCGCCCGGATCGCCGCCGATCAGCGACGCAGCGCCTTTGGGAAACGGAACGAAACGAGTCCAATCCACCTGGCGGCCCTGGCATGATCGCACGACTGGCAAAAACCCTGACGACACCGGAAATTCGCCACCTCATCTCCCATCTTCTGCCAAGGCCATTACTGACCGCCGCCTTCTTCTGGGATTGGTCACGATGGCGACGACAACACCAACTCGCCGCAGCCATAGCTCATCGCAAAACTCGCCAACATACGCAACTGTAGTACTAGAGCAGGTCGCGCACGCGCTCTGGCGGACGCCCAATTACCGCGTGGTCATCACAGATTGCGACGGGGCGTTCAATGAGGATCGGGTGGGCGGCCATTGCCGCGATCAATGCATCCTCGTCCGAGGTTTTGGTCAGCCCAAGCTCTTTGAAGATCTTTTCGCCGGCACGCATCATGTCAATCACGGGCGGGGTGCCCATCGCGCTGCGCACGGCCTCGATCTCGGTCCGTGTCGGCGCGTCCTCAAGATAACGGCGCACGGTAATCTCTGCGCCTGCCTCTTCCAGCAGCGCAAGGGCCTGCCGTGATTTTGAACAGCGCGGGTTGTGCCAAAGCGTGATCATAGCCAGTGTTCCTTCTTGCTGCCGACCGCCTCCGCAACAGTCTCAAACCCGTCTCGTGCCAGCAAGCGGTCAAGGCCCTGCGCGATGTCGGCCACCAGCGATATGCCGCCGTACACCAAGGCGGTGTAAAGCTGCACTGCACACGCGCCCGCGCAGATCTTGGCATAGGCCTGTTCAGCCGACCCAACGCCGCCCACACCGACCAGCGGGATTTCCGTGAGCGTAGATAGCCGTGCCAGCACGCGGGTTGATTTCTCAAACAGCGGCGCGCCGGACAACCCGCCTGCCTCAATCCGGTGCCCGCTGCGCAGCCCGTCGCGGTCCAGTGTCGTATTGGTGGCGATGATCGCGGCAACGCCCGCCGCCTCCGCGACCTCGGCCACATCAGCAATCTCGGCTTCGGTCAGGTCGGGGGCGATCTTGAGGAACACCGGTGTCGCGCCCCGGACCTCCATCACCCCTTCAAGCAAAGCACCAAGGGCCGCCTTGCCCTGCAAATCGCGCAGCTTTTCTGTGTTGGGGGAGGATACATTGACCGTCGCGAAATCCACGTGATCGCGTGCCGCGACCATCACCTTTGCGAAATCTGCCGCGCGGTCCGTGCTGGTCTTGTTCGCGCCAAGGTTCAGTCCCACCGGTATCCCCGCCCCGCGAGAGGCCAACCGCGCGCAAATTGCGTCAGCACCGTCGTTGTTAAAGCCGAACCGGTTGATGGCAGCCTGATCTTCGGTCAGTCTGAACAACCTTGGCTTTGGGTTGCCGGGTTGGGGCAGGGGCGTGGCAGCGCCCACTTCGATAAATCCAAATCCCGACCGCGAGAGCGGCGCCACAGCCGTTGCATTCTTGTCAAACCCGGCAGCAAGGCCAACGGGGTTCAACAGCTCCATCCCTGCCAATGTTGTCTTGAGGCGTGGAGACGTGACCGGGCCGGGTGCGGGTGCCAGCCCAGCCTGCAAGGCCCGGATCGCCAGCCCATGCGCTGCTTCGGGATCAAGCCTGCGCAGCGCGGAAAGGCCTAGACGCTCCAGCAGGGCGTTCATGCAAAACGGTCCCCGGCACCTGCATTCTGCGTTCGGATGAGGCGCGAGGTTTTTACAGCCGCCTGACGATGCACCACCGCTTTGCGATAGTCGGGGTCGGATATCATGGCTAAAAACGCATGGGCGTTGGGATAACGCGCGATGAACATGGCGTCCCACGTTTCATCCTGCGGGCCGATCAGCGTCGTCTCAAACTGTCCGCGCCAGATGATGTCGCCGCCGACCTTTTTGAGAATAGGCGCGGTTTCCTTGCCATAAAGCCCGTATGCTTCGGCCCCGGTCAGCCCGTCACGGGCAAGTTCGTGATCGCCGTCGTAATTCGCCAGATCGTTGAAGCGCACGAGGTTGAGCATGTTCAGCTCGGTCTCGCGGTCGAGCGCCTTGAAAGCCTCGAATTGCGCGCGGTCGGGGTCAATGTAGCGTGTCATCGGCTCGCGTCCTCCAGTCCGGGCGGGAATTGATGCGCGCCGCCTTTCAGGGGCAAGGGCTGGGCCCAGACGACATCTTCCATCGACAATTTCCGGTAGAGGTGCGGGAAAAGGTCATCGTTGCGGGACTTTTCCCATTTCAGCGCATCGCCCGCGGCTTCGGCATCCACGGCGATGAGGAAGAGGCCCTCGGCCCCGGCGAAGTGCTTGGCCGCTGTTTCAGCGGCCTGCGCTGCGGTCGAAAAGTGCACGTAGCCGTCCGCGAGGTCAATCGGCGCACCCGCGGTTTCGCCGGTACGGCGCAGGTCCTGCCATTCCACGGTACGGAAAATCTTGTAGATCAACATAATGACGTGATGCCCCGCGCCCCGTTGGGGGTCAAGATGTCAAAGATCATCCACCTTCGATGGCTGACCCTGCCTTTGCAGTTTTTCGCGCAGGTCAATTTGCGCGAGGTGCCGCGCGCTGCTCACGCAGGCACCGCTTGGGCCAAATATCGGCTAACGCCACGGCACGGAGGGCATAACTTCTTTGACAGCCCCGAACCCTCGCGCCACGATGGTTTGATTACAACCTGATGGGGAAAACCAATGAAACGATTCCTGACAAGCGTTGCCGCCCTAGGCCTGATGGCCGGTGCCGCCGCTGCTGACTACACCCTTACGATTCTGCACACCAACGACTTCCATGCGCGGTTCGAACCGATCAGCAAATATGACGGACCCTGCTCGGCTGAGGACAATGGCGAGGGCAAGTGCTTTGGCGGCTCCGCCCGACTGATGACAGCCATCGAAGAGGCGCGCAGCCGGACAAACAATTCCATCCTTGTCGATGGCGGGGACCAGTTTCAGGGCACGCTTTTCTACACCTATTACAAGGGCGCACTGGCGGCCGAGATGATGAACCAGATGGGTTATGATGCGATGACCGTGGGCAACCACGAGTTCGATGATGGCCCAGAGGTGCTGAAGGGGTTCATGGATGCGGTCAACTTTCCGGTCCTGATGTCCAACGCCGATGTCTCTGGCGAGCCGCTGCTGGCCGGAAAACTGGCGAAATCCACAATCATCGAGCGTGGTGGCGAAAAACTGGGTCTGATTGGCCTGACGCCACAGGACACGGATGAACTGGCTTCCCCCGGTCCCAACATCACCTTTACCGATCCCGTTCAGGCCGTTCAGGGCGAGGTCGACAAGCTGACCGCCGAAGGCGTGAACAAGATCATCGTTCTCAGCCACTCCTCTTACGCGGTGGATCAGCGCGTCGCTGCCGAGACGACAGGTGTTGACGTGATCGTGGGTGGGCACTCCAATACGCTGCTCAGCAACACCAATGAACGCGCCGAGGGACCATATCCAACCATGGTCGGCAATACGGCCATCGTACAGGCCTATGCCTATGGCAAGTTCCTGGGAGAGTTGAACGTCACCTTCAACGACGCGGGCGAGATCACCGAAGCCGTGGGTGAGCCACTGGTGATGGATGCCGCCGTGACCGAGGATGAAGGCACCGTCGCCCGTATCTCAGAAGCTGCTGGCCCGCTGGAGGAAATTCGCAACAGGGTCGTGGCCCAGACGAATGAGGCCATCGGCGGAGACCGTGCTGTCTGCCGCGCGATGGAATGCACCATGGGCAACCTGATTGCCGATGCAATGCTGGCGCGTGTGGCCGATCAGGGCATTCAGGTCGCAATCCAGAACGGCGGGGGTATCCGCGCCTCCATCGACGCAGGCGAAGTGACAATGGGCGAAGTGCTGACCGTGCTGCCGTTCCAGAACACGCTTTCGACCTTCCAGGTGACGGGCGCTACGCTGGTCGAGGCGCTTGAAAACGGCGTGAGCCAGATCGAGGAAGGCGCTGGCCGCTTCCCTCAGGTAGCGGGCATGTCCTATGCCTTTGACGCAAGCCAGCCCGCGGGCAGCCGCATCAGTGACGTGATGGTCGGTGGCGCGCCCATCGAGATGGACAAGACCTACGGCGTAGTGTCCAACAACTACGTCCGCAATGGTGGCGACGGCTACAAGATGTTCCGCGATGCGGAAAATGCATATGACTTTGGCCCCGATCTGGCGGATGTTACGGCGGAATTCCTGGCTGAGAATGCGCCCTACAAGCCCTACACGGATGGCCGGATAACGGTGAAGTAGGCCAATTCGAGTGAATTCAGGAAGGGCGTTGCCGCAGGGCTGCGCCCTTTACTAATGCCTGTCGCGATAACTCGCCGGTGACTGCCCGTAGACCCGCTGAAATTCCCGGTAGAAATTCGAACGGGTCAGGAACCCCGATTGCGTCATGATCTTGGTCACCGGTGCATCCGTTTCCCGCAGAAGTTTTGCCGCATGTTCAAGGCGAAACCGGTTGACGTACTGCGAGATGTTCGTGCCCTGGCTCTGATTTATCGCTGCTGACAGCGTACGTTCAGGGACGTGAAGTCGACGGGCAAGACGCTGCACGGACAAGTCTGGATCAAGATAAAGCTTGGTGCGCTCCAAGAGTGCGCGGGCGTCCGCCTCGACCGCGTCAGCATCGCTTGATGCAGGTCGTGCTGTCTGTGGTTTTGCGGATCCGGTAGCGGCCAGAAGGGTCGGCAGACTTGCCAGCATCACCAGTAAAAAACCGATCAAAAGAACGCTGCCGTAGGTGATCAATGCCGAAGCGCGGAGTTCAGCATCCATCGCAAAGCTGAGCGCAATCGCGGTGTCCATCAGCAAAATCACTGCCAGCAACCCCGCGGCTGACAGCATCCAGCGTGTGATATGCGGGGCAATGTCGAGACGGGCGTGGATCAGGTGGTCTGGTCCTTTGCGCCACAGTCGGACAAGCGCAGCAAGGTAGAAAAGGTAGCTGGTCGTGATCGCCCAGTCGAAACCGGGCATATCGGGCGGCAACAGCAGAAAGACGATATTCGCGATAATCGCCACGCCCAGATGAACCGCGGCCTGCTGGCGCAGGATTTGCGCCGAAACCGCAAGGGACAGGAAACCCAGATACATCAGTGGTCCAGTAAAGAGCGGCAGCATCCGCTGTACCACGGTGAACCTGTCAATGCCGTAGCCAAAGCGCAGACCCACCAGTAAGGCCGCCAAGGCGAATGTCAGGAACAACCCGACAAAACACACCCGCGCCGCACCACGCCCCAGATCAAGCCGCCAGAGCAGGGCCGCGATCACCAGACAGAGCAGCGCCGACAGCATCGGCAACGGGAGGTGCAGCATGTTCTGTCCCAAATCCTGTCCTCTTTTCGGCAGAACCTGTCCTCGAACATGATGCAGGACAGCTCAGCGGGGCTCAACCCATTGTTTGTACAGGGACTATAGGCAATCTCGATGTCATCAACACCCCGAAAAGGAACACAAACGATGAAACACATTTTGCATATGACGGCTCTTGCTTTGGCCATGACAGCTTCAGCGGTTGTTGCTGACAACCCTGTCACCGATCTTGCCGATCTGCGGGTAACAGACGACCGGATCGACCGACCGCTCGAAGGTTTTGTGTGGTATCCCACGGCTGATACACAGGCTGTGCAAACATATCATGGCAACCCTGTTTGGCAGGGGATTGAGGCGGCGAAAGACGCGGATGCGATTCCGGGAAAGTACCCTCTCGTTGTGCTGTCTCATGGTATGTATGGCAACGCCATGAACCAAAGCTGGTTGGCCGATGCGCTGGTCGCAGAGGGTTTTGTCGTGGCGGCCGTTCACCATCCGGGCACTTCTACCTGGATGCGCGACGCCGATCAGGCACGGCAAATGTGGGATCGGCCCCGTGACGTGTCGCGGGTGATAGATCATATGCTGACCGATCCCGCTTATGCGAACCTGATCGACGATGACAAGATTTACATGGCAGGGCACTCTCTGGGGGGCTTCACTGCTGTGGCGCTGGCCGGGGGGCGCTATGATGCCGATGGATTTGAAGCATTCTGTGACAGTCATCCGGCCGAGCTGGTGTGTGGCATCTTCGATCGCTGGCAGGTAGCCAAGACGCCAGAGGACAAAGTCGCAATGCAGGCCGATCTGTCAGATGATCGCATAAAAGGCTTTGCAGTCTTTGACCTTGGCGGGACCCAGACGTTTGCGCGGGAAAGTCTGGCGGGCATCGATGAGCCGATGCTGATCTTTGGCGCGCCGCGTGACATTCAGGGGCTTGATCTGGATATTGAATCCCGGGCGTTGGTCGCGGCCTTGCCGATGGACCAGGTCACCTACCTTGAGCCCGCCACGCTGTCGCACTTCGATTTCCTTGGCGTATGTACTGACAAAGCAGAGGCCATTCTTTCCGAAGAAGAGCCAGACGATGTTTTCGTTTGCCAGCATGGACAGGCAGAGCGTGCAGCAGAGCATGCGATGATCGCAGCTATCGTCGCGGCCAGCTTTCGGTAAGGGGCTCAATGGGCGGTGTTAGGGGGAACAACCCTGTCGCCGTCCTGTGGTGTTTCGGGCTGCACATTCTGAGACAGTTTCGCTGTTTGTAGGTTTGATGTCCGACCGGCGTTGATCGGTTGGAATGTGGACTTGTCGTCATCAGCCACCGCCTCGCGGCGGCTGATCCGCCAGAGCGTATACAAAATGACGATGCCATGGGCGGCGGATGTGACGTAAAACAGGGCGCGAATGCCTACCTCGGCCATCGCCCAGCCCGCGACCGTCGGCCCAATGATGGACCCTATACCGAACGTGAGCAAAAGACCGCCCGATATCTGGATTGCTGTGCCTGGCTCTGCGTGGTCATTGGCATGGGCTACGATCACCGGATACATCGCATAGATCGATCCACCAAGCAGCGCAGCAAGCGCAAGGTTGAGCGGGCGGCCTTCAGGGGCGAGCAGGATGAACGCCAGATCAGCCAACAACGCCAGTGCTGCGATTCCCAGTAACACTTTGCGCCTGTCCATCTTGTCCGACAAAAGGCCCACGGGCATCTGGATCACGGCACCCGCCAGAATGGGAATCGAGGTAAAGAAGGCCACAGCGGTAAGGGTAAGTCCGACATTCTGTGCATAGACCGCCGCCAAGGTGCCAAACGCGGCGTTTGACACGCCGACCCAGAAAACCGCGAAAACCGCGACAGGTGAATTATGCCAAAGCGCACGCATATTCAGCTTCACACTGACCATGGGCGTTGGTGTTGACGTATTGCTGAGCGCTGTGGGCACCAAGGCAAGACAGTAGAAAATCGCGGCCAGCGCGAAAAAGAAAAACCCGGACGGATCGCCCAGCGTAAGCATCATGTAGCCTGCGGTGCTGGCCCCCAGGTTGACCATTGTGTAGACGCCAAAAACCCGTCCGCGTGCGCCCGGCTCGGTCCGTTCGCTTAGCCAGCTTTCGACAATCATGGCCGTCCCCGCGAAACAAAATCCGCAAAGTCCGCGCAATATGATCCATGTCCAGGGCGTGATCAGGATCGCACTGCCCAGCATCGATACTGCTGCTATTGAACACAGCACACCGAAAGCCCGAATATGGCCTACGCGGGCCACCACTGTCGCGCTCAGAATACAGCCCGCGACGTATCCCAAAGCCCAGCCTGTGCCCAAAAGCCCGAGCGACACACTGGAAAACCCCTCCAGATTGCCACGGACTGGCAGAATTAGATTGTTGATGCCCCCAGCGAAAAGCAGAAACGCAGAGCCAAGCAAAAGGGCCGAGATAGGTAATAGTTGTCGGATGGGGCAGTCCTCTGAACGATCCTTTGGGTCAGTCTGCCAGATCAGACGAGATGTTGAAACAGATCTGCGCAGGTCTTTTTGGCAAAGGCTTTTGCCATATGTCCGGTAGATCGATAGGTTTGCCCGGCTGGTTGATCAAAGGAAGACATTCAATGTGCGGACGTATGGCCGTGACCTTGCCCCCTGATGCCATGGCGCAGCTGTTTGCGGCGGCCCCGGCGAATGACCTGCCGCCAGTGCCAAACTACAACGTTTGCCCAACGAACAACGTGCATATCGTGACCAGTGACCCGGATGCGGGACGTCGATTGCAGGCAATGCGCTGGGGTTTTATTCCGCGTTGGTACAAGAAAGCCTCTGGCGGTCCATTGCTGATCAACGCACGTGCAGAGACAATCGCGGAAAAGCCGGCCTTTCGCGACGCGGCGCGCACACGGCGTGGGCTGGTCATTGCGAATGGATTTTATGAATGGACCAAGGACGCCGAAGGCGGGCGCGACCCATGGTACATCTTTCGAAAAGACAGCGCCCCCATTGCTTTTGCTGCGGTCTGGCAGGATTGGAATGACCCGGATGGCGATGTGATTTCAACCTGCGCCGTAGTGACCATCGGCGCAAACAAAAACATGCAGGCCATCCATCACAGGATGCCTGTTATTCTGGAGGTCCCCGATTGGCCCTTGTGGCTGGGTGAAGAGGGCAAGGGAGCGGCCGCACTGATGCAACCCGCAGCAGACGACCTGCTGGAGTGGTACCGTGTGGATCGCGCTGTGAATTCAAACCGCGCAAGCGGGGCACAGCTTATCCAGCCATTGGCATCTTCCACCAAAGGCATGTCAGCATCGATCTGAAATCAGGCGCTTATTCGGTAAGCGGTGGCTCGTCGTAGCTGATCTCGCCTGCCACTTCGATGCCGTCGGTTCCGGTCCCGGTAAACGTCAGTGGCGTGCTGTGGGTAAGGTTCAGGACATATCTCCCGTCAACGGCAATCGGATCAGAGACCCAGCTATCGTCTGGCCCACGCATGACGTGATCACCGGCGCTCTTGTTCTCGAACACGATGTTGTCGCCAGGTTGGGCATAGGTCACGGCTGGAAAGTATCCGCCATCCACAATCATCACCAGTTGATTGTCGGCCTGCGCAACACCGGCCATCAGTGTTAGTGCAGCAGTAATAGCGCAAGCGCCTTTACAGTATTTAGTAAGCATGGAAATGCTCCTTGTAACGGCCCCACCCGGTCACGCTTCAAGGGAATAGACGGTAAATGCGGCAGAAATTTGACATCTGCCATGATTCAATTGCTGCGGGATAGCGATCTTACCCCTCAACCGTCTCGGCTTGGCCCGCCAGCCATTTGCGAAACGACGACAGCGCAGCGCTTTCGTCAGGGCCTTCTGGCCAGACCAGATAGTAGCTGCCGATACTTTCCGTCGTTTGGGCTGACGCCAAACTAAGCTGTCCGCCGCGCAGGTAAGGTTCAGCAAAGAAAGTTGGCAAAAGTGCGACGCCCAAGCCATGAATGGCGGCCTGTGCCATTGTCGAGAATTGGTCGAACACCATACCTGCCGGTGGTTCGGTCTCTACGCCAAGCGTTGCCAGCCAGCGCTGCCAGCCTTTTGGGCGGGTCTCTAGATGCAAAAGCGGATGCGACAACATCTCGTGCGGATCGGCCAACGGTGCTTCCAGCAGGTCGGGCGCACAGACCGGCACCACTGTTTCCGGCATCAAGGGCAGATATTGTACGCCCGGCCAGTCCTCGTGACCGAAATGTATAGCAGCATCAAAAGCGCTGTCCTGAATCGCAAAGGGTTTCAGGCGGGTGCTCAGGTTCACCGTGACCTCAGGATGGGCACGCGCGAAATCACGCAGGCGCGGTGCCAGCCAGTGCATCCCGAAGGCGGGCAAGATAGCAAGGTTCAGCGACCCACCAGTGGGATTTGTCCGCACATTGACCGAAGCCTGAGCCAACCGGTTGAGTATCTCGCGCACTTGCCCCACGTAGGACTGTCCCGCATCCGTCAGGGTCAATTGTCGCCCTTGCCGCGCGATCAGGGCCACACCCAGCTGTTCTTCCAGCGTTTTTAGTTGTCGACTGATGGCGCTCTGGGTCAGCGATAGTTCTTGCGCGGCTGCGGTGGCGCTGCCCAACCGGGCAACCGCCTCGAAGGCCAGCAGGGCAGAGATTGACGGCAGAAATCGGCGCGGGGCGATCATATGACTTTTTCTCATATATCTAGAACAAAGCAGCGATAGTCTTTTGCCCCGAAATTTGCAATAAGCGCTTCAAATGCACGCCTTCAACCGAAAGGAACTGCCATGAATGCCGAAGCACCCATCCTCAAAGCCAAAGACGCACCCGATCTGGGTGCATTTGAATGGTCAGACCCGTTCCGTCTGGACAGCCAGCTGACAGAAGACGAACGCATGATCCGCGATAGCGCCAAGGCTTATGCGCAGGAAAAGCTGCAGCCTCGCGTGATCGAAGCCTTCGCCGAAGAAAAGACCGACCCTGAGATTTTCCGCGAAATGGGCGAAATGGGTCTTCTTGGTGTGACCACGCCGGAGGAATATGGCGGGCTGGGCGGCAATTATGTCTCCTACGGTCTTGTCGCGCGCGAGGTCGAGCGGGTGGACAGCGGCTACCGCTCCATGATGTCCGTTCAATCCAGCCTTGTGATGTACCCGATCTACGCCTACGGGTCCGAGGCACAGCGCAAAAAGTACCTGCCGAAACTTGCCTCTGGCGAATGGATTGGCTGTTTCGGGCTGACAGAGCCTGACGCGGGTTCTGACCCTGCGGGCATGAAGACACGCGCCGAAAAGACCGCAAATGGCTACAAGCTGACCGGCTCCAAGATGTGGATTTCTAACGCGCCCATCGCTGATGTGTTCGTCGTATGGGCGAAATCCGAAGAGCATGGCGGCAAGATCAAGGGCTTTGTGCTTGAGAAAGGCATGAAGGGTCTTTCAGCCCCCAAGGTTGGCAACAAGCTGTCCTTGCGCGCCTCCATTACCGGTGAGATCGTCATGGACGGTGTTGAAGTTGGTGAAGACGCCCTGCTGCCGCATGTCTCCGGCCTCAAAGGTCCGTTTGGCTGCTTGAACCGGGCCCGCTATGGCATCTCTTGGGGTGCGATGGGGGCGGCGGAGTTCTGCTGGCACGCCGCGCGTCAGTACGGCCTGGACCGTAAGCAGTTCAACAAGCCACTGGCGCAGACCCAGCTTTTTCAAAAGAAACTCGCGGATATGATGACCGAAATTTCGCTGGGTCTGCAGGGTTCCTTGCAGGTGGGCCGCCTGATGGATCAGGCCAATGCCGCGCCTGAAATGATTTCCATCGTCAAGCGCAACAACTGTGGCAAGGCGCTGGACGTCGCCCGCAACGCCCGCGACATGCATGGCGGCAACGGCATTTCAGGTGAATTCCAGGTCATCCGCCACATGATGAACCTTGAGACGGTGAATACCTACGAAGGTACACACGACGTCCACGCTCTTATCCTGGGCCGTGCGCAGACAGGTCTGCAGGCGTTCTTTTAAAGCTCAGGCCAGTCAGTAAGATGAAACAGGGGGCTACACGGCCCCCTCTTTTTGGTTTTAATTCCTGCCGCAACAGGCACGTATCATACTTGGAGCACTGCTGGATTTGGACCGCGTCAGTATCGTTCACGAAAATTTCCTGCGCCGTGTCGCCGCGCAGGATTTCCCTCAGGCCCAAAGCACGGGCAAAGAACTGGGGCGCGATGACGCGCTGAGCCTGTATCGTGCGCAGGTGCTGTCGCGCGCGCTCGACCTGCAAAGCCGCATTATGCAGAAGCAGGGGCAGGGGTTCTACACGATCGGCTCTTCCGGCCATGAAGGCATGGCCGCCTTGGGACATGCGTTGCGCACAGACGATATCGCGTTCCTCCACTACCGTGATGCCGCGTTCCAGATCGCCCGCGCATCCAAGGCAGGCCATGACGGTATCATGCGCGACATGCTGCTGAGCTTTGCCTGCTCATCTGAGGATCCCACCAGTGGTGGCCGCCACAAGGTGCTTGGCTCGCGCCCGTTGATGATCCCGCCGCAAACATCGACCATCGCCAGCCATCTGCCAAAGGCGGTCGGTGCGGCCCATTCCATCACGCTGGCCCGCCGCAACCGGCCCGAACATGCGATCCTGCCGCGTGACGGCATCGTGATGTGCTCTTTTGGGGATGCGTCTCTCAATCATTCTACCGCGCAGGGGGCGATCAACGCGGCCTGCTGGACCGCCGTTCAAGGCGTGCCGCTGCCACTGCTTTTCGTGTGTGAAGACAACGGCATTGGTATTTCCACCAAGACGCCCACCGGCTGGGTCAAGGCAAGCATGTCTGCGCGCCCCGGCCTGAAGTATTTCGAGGCGGATGGCCTTGATATCTTTTCCGCCGTCGCAGCTGCGAAACAGGCGGCAGACTGGGTCCGCACACATCGCAAGCCTGCGTTTCTGCATCTGCGGACAGTGCGTCTGTATGGGCACGCGGGGCCGGATGTCGTGACGTCCTATCTGCCAAAGGCCGAAGTGGAGGCCGATGAAGCGCATGATCCGCTGCTTTACACGGCCCGTGGCCTTGCCGCGCAGGGGATGGACCCGGACGCCATCGTGTCAATTTATACCGATACACTTGAACACGTGGCGCAGGCCGCAGACCAGATTGCCGATACGCCGCGCCTGAAAAACGCTGCCGAAGTCATGTCGAGCCTCATTCCCCCCAAACGTGCGGTTGCATCCAGCAACGGCCCCAGCCCGGAACAGCGCGCCAAGGTCTTTGGCTCGGACTACGCCCAGATCGACCAGCCACAACCCATGTCCCGCCTGATCAACTGGGCGCTGCACGATCTGATGCTTGAGCACCCGGAAACACTGCTGATGGGCGAGGACGTTGGACGGAAGGGCGGCAACTATGGTGTCACGCAGAAATTGCATGCGCGGTTTGGTCCGGCGCGCGTCATCGACACCCTGCTGGATGAGCAGAGCATTCTTGGCCTTGCCATTGGCCTTGCGCACAATGGCTTTGTTCCGATGCCGGAAATTCAATTCCTCGCCTATCTCCATAACGCCGAAGACCAGTTGCGCGGCGAGGCGGCAACGCTGCCGTTCTTCAGCCGCGGCCAGTGGGCAAACCCGATGGTCGTGCGCATCTCTGCGCTAGGCTACCAGAAGGGATTTGGCGGCCATTTCCACAATGATAACTCACTGGCTGTTTTGCGCGATATCCCCGGCCTGATCATCGCTTGTCCCTCCTCTGGCGACGAAGCGGCTGCAATGCTGCGTGAATGCCACCGGCTGGCCCGCGAAGAACAGCGCGTCGTGATTTTCCTTGAACCCATCGCCATTTACCCGATGCGCGATCTGCTTGAACCAGGTGACGGCGGCTGGATGCGCCACTATCCGGCTCCGGACCAGCGTATTCAACTGGACACGGTCGGTGTACACGGAGACGGGACAGATATGGCCATCGTGACCTACGGCAACGGTCACTACCTCAGCCGACAGGCGCAGCACGATCTGTCACAAAGCGGCATCAATGCCCGCGTGATCGATTTGCGCTGGCTCGCACCCCTCCCGACAGAAGCGTTGCTGCAGGCCATCGGCAAACGCCCTGTATTGATCGTAGATGAATGTCGCCGTACAGGCGGGCAGGCAGAGGCGCTGATGACCGTGATGGCAGAGCATGGTTTAGCCAAATTCGCGCGCCTGACCGCCGAAGACAGCTTCATCGCAACCGGTCCTGCCTATGGGGCCACGTTGCCATCTCGCGATAGCATCGTCGAGGCGGCAAAGGCGTTGTTGTCACGCTGAATGCGGTCGGGGAAAATCAGGGCTGCACCAACTTTTTCTTTGCAGACCTCAGGACGATACCGCCTGGATGGGCGATAGCGTCCATGAGAAAAAGCGCATCTTTCTCAGATTGGCAAAAGGCGGCTCTGTCAGAAAATTTGACTGTGGAAGTTCCACCGGTATACGGACGTCGTCGGGTTGATAGATCTTCAACACTCAATGACAAGGTCGGGGTGCTTCAGGTGATGGTCGACTTTTGCGACGCCCTCGTTCAACGTGGCGTGAGTGCATTTTATGGGCAAGACTGGGGCACCACCTGTTTCTGTTGGCAAGGACAGTTGCGCCTAGATTGGCAAACGTAGTGGTGTGACACTTACCTATTCAAAACGCGGGAAGGTCGGCAAGGAGCGTAGCGATGGAAGAGCCAAGTCACGGATGGACATCGCGGCCCACGGTGATCTAACCGCTGATGTCACACGCTGTCCCGCATGAAACCGCCACACTCAAAAGACCAATAGCTATGTCAGCGAAACAAAAACACAGCGCAACGCGGTCGTTCAGGCGAAGGACCCCGCATCGCCTGAGGGTCGCTACGAATGCTGCCGCTTGTATCATGAGAGAGATGACCCGATGACACTCGTTTTTGACGGCCATAATGACGCGCTGGGTCGGCTTTGGTGCGCCAGCAAAAATCCCATTGCCGATTTTGCCAAGCCTATCGGCCATATCAATACGCCCCACGCGCAGGCTGGCGGACTTGGGGGTGGCTTTTTTGCCATGTACTCCCCTCAGAAACGCGCCCCATTTGACTTTAGCGCGTTCTCGGTCGGCGATCTCGACATTCCGCTGCCGCCCATGCTGGATGAAGGAAAGGCGTTGATTGCGGCCATGGGGCAGGCCGGAATTGCGCATCAGCTTGAACAAGCGGGGCACATCGACATTTGCACAGACGCCGAGACGCTGGCACGCAGCTTTGTCTCTGATCGGCTGGCTTGTGTTCTTCATCTTGAAGGGGCGGACTGCATCGGGCCTGACCTGCTTGCACTGGAGACACTTTACGCCCTTGGCATGCGTTCACTTGGGCTGGTCTGGTCGCGTCCGACAATATTCGGTCACGGCGTCCCGTTCCGGCACGAGAGCGACGGTGATACCGGGCCTGGACTGACCGAAGATGGGAGGCGACTGGTGGCGCGGTGCCTCGAATTGGGCCTGATAATCGACACCAGTCATCTGACCCTCAAGGGGTTCTGGGACGTTGCAGAAGCTGGTGCGGCCATGGTCGCCACCCATTCCAACGCCTGCGCCGTGGCGAATAACGCCCGCAACTTGACCGACGCGCAGCTGGCCGCCATCCGTGATACCAATGGTATGGTGGGGCTGAATTTTGCCACGGTGTTCCTCAGCGATACTGGATGGCGCACAGGCAAAGCCGGGATCGAAGACTGCCTGCGTCAGCTTGACCATATGATTGCGGTCGCGGGCGAGGATCATGTCGGCCTTGGGTCGGATTTCGACGGCGCCCCCCTGCCTGATGGAATTGCCCATGCGGGCGAGCTGCCGCACCTAATCGAGGGGATGCGCCAGCACGGGTATGGCGACGCGCTGATCGCCAAACTGACCCATGAGAACTGGCTTGATTTTCTGGACCGCCAGCTTGGCTGAGGAGAAATGATGCGGGCGCTGATTTTCCTAATATTGCTAATCTGGGCCGGTGCAGCATCCCCCCAAAGCTGGGAGGTCAGAACCTCCGACAATGGCGGGTATGCAACTGCGACCGCCGCCGTCTTTGGTACTGGGATGGGCATCACTTGCCACGCCCGGTCGCTTCAAAACCTGCCTTTGATCCAGACCGGCTGGCATGAAAGCACGATCGCGCCCCCTTATCATTTTCACATCGGTTTTTCTCAGGCGCTGATCCGTCCTGATCCGTATCGGCGCAATGACATCACGCTGTTCGTTGATCAGACAGGCTATCGCCTGCCAACGATACAATGGAGTGAACTGGTGGGCGAATGGAATCTGATACTGCCGGTGACCGACGCCATGTTCACGGCGATGCAGTCTGCCTCCCGGCTGGTGCTGCAAATTGGTTCCGAAACGGCATGGGAGTTTCCAACGCAAGATATGGGGGCGGCCTTGCAAGCCGTGCGACAGTACTGCGCGCCGATCTGGGCGCAACGTGGGTACCCTGCACCGGCAGGTTTCGCCCCGGTCCCGGAAACCGCACCACCGTCAGGAGGCTTCGAAATACCCACGCAGGTTCAGTCTTTTGCAAACCGCCAGTGCAACGGACCGGCACGTATTGGCGCGTCAGCTTTGCAGGCAGGAGACCTTGACCGCGATGGCCAGCCGGATGTTGTGATGGACTGGAGTGATGTACTGTGCCCCGGCGAAACGCGCAGCGGCTTTTGTGGTGCGGCCAATTGTTCGATAAATGTGTTCCTGTCCTCTCGGGGGTACGCGAACAGCTATGGTGTTCTGGGCGTTGGCGTGCGGATCAGGCCCCATCCGTCGGGTCTTCTTGGACTGGAAATCGGTGGGACGGCCAGCGTTTGTGCGCAGATCGATTGTTTTGCGGTGATGCTGTGGAACGGGACGGAGTTTGCCCGTTAGCGGCGACAATGGAAAAAAGAAATCGCCAAGGATCATCCACGCTTTTGGCATGGCAGGTCATGCTAGATGTCCAAACAGTTCCACCCTGTCGTGGCCGTTATTGATGACCTGGTGCAGCGAGGTCTGGAAGCGGCGTATTCGGGTCTTAAGTCTTTCAGAGTGTTTTCTGGGTTCGGTCAAAGCCATGTGTTTTGGTTGCAGGGTATTCTAGATGGCAG
>Ga0316197_10001151_pt1 | contig 18996 bp, 23 predicted proteins | sample OudBiesiAoxic_MG_FD_204939 | JGI IMG/M metagenome (GOLD analysis project Ga0316197, IMG submission 204939) | Coastal sediment microbial communities from Oude Bieten Haven, Netherlands - site A oxic | ecosystem: Environmental > Aquatic > Marine > Coastal > Sediment | place: Netherlands... | reverse complement strand
GTGAGCCGGTTCGAACGAGTCAGAAGGCCTGGCCTCGTGACGGTGGGATCAGTCCGGGTGCGGGAGTTGCTTGTAGATCTCTCGGGCGATGTGGCGGCGCAGGATCCGGCAGATCTCGCCGTTGGTCTTGCCCTCGGCTGATCGTCGTGCGAAGTAGTCACGGGTGCGTTGGTCGTAGCTGAGGCGAGTCAACATGATGTGGTAGATCGCCGAGTTCGCTTGGCGGTTCCCGCCCCGGTTGAGGCGATGCCGTTTGGTCTTACCCGAGGATGCTTCGATCGGTGCGACGCCACACATGTTCGCCCATGCCGCTTCGGAGTGGAGGCGTTCGGGGTTGTCGCCGGCAGCGACGAGGAGCTTGGCGGCGGTGTCGTAGCCGACGCCGTAGACGTCGAGGAGCCCGGGAGCGGTTCGGCGGATCAGCGGGCGCAGCAGTTTGTTCAACCGGAGGTTCTCGTCGTGGAGGTTCTTGGCTCGCCGGCCGAGCTCACGCATCGTGATCAAGGTGGTGTAGTCGACGACGTCGCCGTGATCGCGTGGCCGAAGACTCGAGGTCTGGTTCAACAACGATGTCGAGGCGAGCCCATGAAACCGGACTTGCCGTGGCGGCGCCGGGCCTGACGGTTTGAGCCCACCCCGTTGACGGTCGGCCGACGGAGTAGTGGGCTTGCTCGGCTTGGGCTTTCGATATCGACCAGCTGCCGATCACCCGCTGGTCCCGGCAGCCGGTGAGGGTTTGCGCCGACCCTTGGAGTCCAGGCCGACGGAGCGCACCGGTGCCGGCGTGTGGGAAGCCACTGAGGCTTACTGGGCCCGACCGAACATCTCAGCGCCGGCCCGGGCGTCGGCCCAGGTTTCCGTGCTGGTGTTGCGAGCGAGGTCCGCCAACGCAAACAGCGCCTTCGCCGCTTGTGGACTCACCTGGGCGCCAGCTCCGGCCCCCCAGGCCCCCGGCTCCGCGTCGGTGACCACGACGATCTCGTTCGGGTCGATCCAGTAGAAGCGGCTGTCGTTGACTCCCTCTGACGCACGAGCAGCTCGACACCACTCGAGCGCAGCAAGCGCCAATTCGTTTCGATCCGCCGACGAAAATCGTTCGAACTTGCCTACATGAAGCGGCATCTCGTGCCCCCAATTCTTGTTGTCGACTCTCAGCCGACCCGACCCCCCAGGTCAGGAAACCTGAGTATCCTCCCCCTCATCGGAGTTGTCAACGGCGGTGCCGCCTCGGGCCGATGCGAGATGGATGCCCATGCGAACCGGCCAGGTCGTGTCAGAGGTCGCTGGAGCCTGAATACGCACTTCACACCCCGGCCGGGAGTCCGACGCGGACCGCACATCCGGCGAAACTGTGGCGCCAGCCCATGGACCTGGCCATTGCACAATCACCCTCGCATATCTCGCCATCCACCAAGACGAGTTGAGTTCGGTGACGTCGGTCCTCCGACACCAGCAACTTCCTTGTCGTGAACTCGTGTGGGAATAGTCGCGAGACGAGTTCACGAGTTCGGTGGGCGCCGCCGGCGGCCGCTACGAGATTCGGCGCTGCGGTCCTCCGACACCGCAATCTCAATGCCTTGACCCCTACGCGCAGGCCAGGCGATTCGGGGGGAGCGACGACAACCGCGATCGTGGGGTGCTCTGCGGGCCGCTCCCGGATGTCATCTGACGGCACTCTGTGGGTGCTCGAGGCTCGGTGCCGACGAGTCGACCCGGGCCCTCGGGGTGCGATGCTGCCAGGGCCCCTTGTTCTGGAGTGCCGTTGGCCGTACGATCGGGTCCCCCTGCTCACCCAGGGGTGGGGGCACGAGGGGGTCGTAATGATCGTCGCCGCCGTGCGTCACCCTGTCGCTGACTACGACCGTTGGAAGGCCGGCTTCGATGCCTATCCACCAACATCCAACGGTGCACAGTTCGCCAGAGTCAACCGTTCCGTCGAGGACCCCAACGTCGTTGCAGTCGTGATGGGCTTTGGATCTGTCGAGGCTGCTCGGGGATTTCTGGACAGTCAGGAACTTGCGGCCAAGATGGAAGAGGCTGGCGTGTCGGGCCCGCCGCGGATCGAACTCTATGAGGAGGTCGCAGCCATCTAGCCTGTACTTGCTGGATGTACTCGGCCGAGACGATCGTGACATACGCGCACGCGTGAAGACCCCCGGGGCCTGGGCGTAGCACCTCTGCCACTGGATGGACGAAACCCGGCAATGGGCCAAGTCGGTCCCCTTCCTCGACAACGGCTTCGGCCGCCGCATGCGGGTAGGCAACGGCCGGGAACACACACAGGCCCCGGCGTTGATGGGCCAGGGCTGCGCCCGAGACTTGATGGCGGAAGCCGTGCTCCGGCTCCCCATCGAGGTCGTGCCCCTCATCCGAATGTGGGCACATGACGAGATCGTGCTCTCGATCCCCGAAGCCGAGGTCGACGCCGTCAGCGACGCCGTGCTCGACGCTATGTCGTTCGAGTGGCGTGGGGTCCAGATCCTCGGCGACGCCTCGAAGATTGGACCGTCGTGGGGGTCGGTGTGCTCGGGTCCGAATAGAGGCGGCGGCGATGAGCGGCGAGCGTGAAGGACACCGGAAGGACACCAGACGCGAAACAAGGACCTCCCGATCTCGGAAAGTCCCTGTTCAAAGTGTGGAGCTAAGGAGAATCGAACTCCTGACCTCTTCCATGCCATGGAAGCGCTCTACCAACTGAGCTATAGCCCCGAGACGACTCGGGTCGACGTGCGGAACCTGACGGAACCGGTGAACGATCGCTGTGCGAATCTAGCCCCTCGGCGAGCGTGCTCCAACGTCGATGGGGTCGTCCGGCCCTTTCGTCGACCCGGCCGGAGTGGCAGGATTTTCCTATGGACGCCAACGATGTCTTTCCTTCCGACGTCGATGCCGACGCCGAACGCTTCGTCGACGATGACGACGACGAGGTCGGCGTGCCCGACCATCTCGGTCGCCACGACGAGGGCTCCGAGGCCGACATCGCCGACCAGCAGCGCGCCGTCCCGATCGACGACGACGAGTGATCGATTCGGGTCGACCGACCGGTCAGCCCCCGATCGACTCCCAGTCGAGTCGCGGCGCGTCCATGTACAGCCGTTCGATCTCGTAGAACTCGCGCACCGACTCGAGGAACACGTGCACGACCACGTCGCCGTAGTCGATCAGGGTCCACTGCTGCTCGCGCACGCCCTCCGTGCGCACGGGCGACCGGCCGACTTCGGCCTTGACGCGGCTCTCGACCTCGTCGACCACGGCTCGGACCTGTCGGGGGTTCGACGCAGCGGCGATCACGAAGTAGCCGGCGATCGACAGAACGGGGCCGACGTCGAGCACCACGACGTCGGTTGCCTTCATGTCCGACGCCGTGCGAGCAACGATCACGGCCAGGGCCTCGCCACTGTCGGTTGCGGTCTCGGCGTCAGTCATGCGGGTCATCCATCCTCGACGACGGTACCGGTTGCCGACGGCGCCGTGCCGTCCGGCACCGTGCCGGGCACATCGTCGACGCCCACACCGACGCGCACCATCTCGCGGATGAGGTAGGTCATCCCGAGCGTGATCTCGAGGTCGACGCCCTCGAGCACGACCTCGGCGACGAGCACCTCGGCCCGGCCGAACAGCACCTCGGCGGCGGCCTGCGTCTCCTCGAGGCGTCGCGGATCGGCCACCACGATCACGGTGACCTCCGGGGCTCCGCCGCCGATCGTGTCGGCAGAGACGACGTTGTTCTGCAGGACCAACATCTGGTCGATGAACCCGCGGGCCACATCGGACGTCGAGTCGAACAAGCCCTCGGTCTGAGCAAGCTGCTCATCGGTGTACTGCGCCTCGACACGGATCTTCAGCCCAGGGTTCGGGGTCGACACGAGTGCGGGCGACACCTGCGCGAAGACCAGGGCCGCGTCGGCCCGATCGAGCACGAGCACGTCGGCGTCGGTCGGATTGATCGCAGCGCTCGGTTCGCTCGACGCGATGTCGCGCACTGCGACCTCGCCACTCAGCAGTTGGACCACCAGCTGTTCGACGGTCGCGGGCGGCGACGAGACAGCGTCGACGTTGCTGGACGCGCCGGCCGAGATCAGCGGGGTCGCATCGGTGATCGCCGACCACATGGCAACGTCGATGGGATGCTGTGCGCCGGCGCTCACCGAGTCGTCGATCGCCGTCAACACCACCGCCACGTCGTCTGGCGAGAGCGTCTGGGGCCCCGCGGTCACGACCACACCATCGACCACACCATCGACGGCATCATCGACGGCATCATCGACGGCATCATCGACGTCACCGTCCGGGACTGCCGCAGGATCGCTCGGGTCGGAGTCGATCACCGCATCGGGCAGCACCACCTGCACCGAGCCGAGCGGTTCGATCAACGACGCGAACTCGTCGGGACCAACGATCGCCGACCGCTCGAGCGTGATCGAGAGCATGTCTTCGACCGCGAGCACGAAGTCGTCGGGACGCTCGGGATCGAACAGGGCGTCGAGCGGGCGACGCTGCACCCCGAAACCCGCGGACGAGTCGGCGTTCGGTGGCAGTGTGACGATGCTTCCACCGGCCCCGCCGGGCAGCAGGGTCAGGACGACCACCGAACCCAGGCGACCCGTCTCGTCGGTGACGACCAGCAGAGCGTTCGGCGTCGCCGGGAAGACCTCGCGAGGCCGGGTGTCGACCCCGACCGCTTCGCCCTCCTGGGAATTCGACAAGGTGACGACACCGACGACGAACATCACGGCGGCGGCGCACACGAGGGCCGAGGCAGCCACGGCACCGGCGATCGTGCGCCGACGACGACGCTCGGCGATGGCCGTCATGCCGTTGCCCCGTAGAGGCCGCGCTCGCGGATCACGTCGAGCACCGGTTGCGTGACGAGGTAGTCGAGCGGGCGCCCATCGGTGAAACGTGCCCGCAGATCCGTGCTCGACACCGCGAGGCGAGGCACCTCCACACGAATCCAGTCGATGTCGTCGGCGAGGGCCACGGCTTCACCCGGCCGATCGACGACGACGAGCTGTGACTGCTCGACGACTTCCTCCCAGCGGGTCCAGGTTCGCAGTCCGGCCGCGGCATCGTCGCCGATCACGGTGAAGAACTCGGCGCCGGGGTACTCCTGCGCGAGCACAGCCAACGTGTCAGCGGTGAAACTGTTGCCGCCGAGGTCGATCTCCTCTCGTCCCGGCCGCAGCAACGCCACGTCGCTCACCGCCGCTTCGACCATGGCCAGACGATCGAGGGCCGGCGTGATCGGCCGGGTCCCCTCCTTCTGCCATGGCACGTTGGCGACCATCATGATCACGAGGTCGAGTTCGAGCGCGTGGCGGACGTTGACCGCGGTGACGAGATGTCCGACGTGAGGGGGGTCGAAGGTGCCACCGAAGAGCCCGATTCGGCGCAGCGACTCAGCGTTTTCGGGCACGATGACCCCACTTTATTGACCGAAGCGGAAAAACCGGCACAACCGACCATGTCCGGGGTTGACAGGCCTGTTACTGTGAATCGCTCCCCCATATACCCCCGAGTACACGGTTTACGACGGTTCCTCCTGGGAATCCCCTCGTTGTCAGCGTCTGCCGCTCCTCGATCATTCGTCGGTTTCGCACGTTCTGCGTGCGAATCACCCGCCGTTTCGATCCACATGGCCGACGCAAGTGTGTCGAACGACACAGCCTGGGCCCGGAATCATTTCGAACACGAACGGTTGTAGGAAACATCATGAACGACTCCATTGGTCTCTACCTGAACGACATCGGCAAGGTCCCCCTGTTGACCGCCGAGGACGAGCGCGAACTCTCCCGCGTCATCGAAGCCGGCCGCGAGGCCCAGGAACAGCTCGACGCCGGAAAGCGCAGCGCCGCCCTCAAGGCCAAGGTCGCTGCTGCTGCCCACGCAAAGGATCGGTTCATCCGCTCGAACCTGCGCCTCGTCGTGTCGATCGCCCGCCGCTACCCGCTGCCGCAGGGCATGGATCTGCTCGACCTCATCCAGGAGGGCAACCTCGGCCTCGAGCACGCCGTCGACAAGTTCGACTGGCGTCGCGGCTTCAAGTTCTCCACCTACGCCACGTTCTGGATCCGCCAGGCCATCGGCCGTGCGCTCGACCAGAAGGCCAGCCTCATCCGCATTCCGGGTGACCGTTCGGCCAGCCTCCGGGCGGCGCTGCGTCAGGCCTCCGGCGACGGCGAGACCCTCGACCAGACCAACGCCGAGCTCCACCGCCTCACCACCCCGGTCAGCCTCGACAAGACCGTCGGCGACGACGGCGACGCCACCCTCGGCGACCTGATGGCCAACGGCGACGGCACTCCCGAAGACCACGTGATGACGCTCGTCGACAGCGAACTGCTCGACGAACTGCTCGGCACGCTCGACGCTCGGGCCCGCTTCGCCGTCGAATCCCGCTTCGGTCTCGTCGACGGCGAGCGCAAGAGCTTCCGCGAGGTCGGCGAACAGCTCGGCGTCACCGCCGAGGCCGCTCGTCGCCTGGTCAGCCGTGCAGTGGCCGGCCTCCGCGACGACGCCGAACGCATCCTCGCCGTCTGATTCGCCCGCTGGCTGCGTTGCCGGGCCTCCTCGCCGACGGAAGTCAGCGTCGTCGTCCGGCGCCTGGCCACCGAACGAAGCAGATCGACGAGGAATGGAGAAGAACTCGATGGAGCGGCCGGGCAAACTGGCCGCTTCCATCGTTTTCGGGACCGGTAGCCTTGCGGCATGCCCGAGAGCCCCGGTCCGTGGTCGCCGTCGTCGTGGCACGACCGTCCCGTCGTCCAGCAACCCGACTGGCCCGATGCCGATGCACTCGACCATGCCCTGAAGCACATCGCCTCGATGCCGCCGCTGGTGTTCGCCGGCGAAGCGCGGTCCCTGCAGTCCGAACTGGCTCGGGTCGCCAGCGGACGTGCCTTCCTCCTGCAGGCCGGTGACTGCGCCGAGAGCTTCGAGGAGTTCTCCGCCGACAACATCCGCGAGAAGTTGCGCGTCATCCTGCAGATGGCGGTCATCCTCACCTACTCCGTCGGCGTGCCGATCGTGAAGGTCGGGCGCATCGCCGGCCAGTTCGCCAAGCCACGGTCATCGGCCACCGAGATGGTCGGCGAACTGGAACTCCCGTCGTTCCGCGGCCACATCGTGAACGACCCCACGGCGTCGGAGGCGGCTCGGCTTCCCGACCCCGACCGCCTCGTGCAGGCCTACCACCAGTCGGCGTCGACCCTGAACCTGCTCCGGGCCTTCACCAAGGGCGGATTCGCCGACCTGTCGCGAGTGCACGCCTGGACCCAGGAGTTCGTCGCGTCGAGCCCGGCCGGCGAGCGCTACGAGACCGTGGCCGCCGAGATCGAGCGGGCGCTCGCGTTCATGCAGGCGTGCGGCATCGACACCGAGTCGAACCCGAACCTCTCCCAGGTCGACATCTACACGTCGCACGAAGCACTGATCCTCGGCTACGAGGAAGCCCTCACCCGCGTCGACACCCTGACCGGTGGCTGGTTCGACTGTTCGGCCCACATGCTCTGGATCGGCGAACGAACGCGTGACCTCGACGGCGCCCACGTCGAGTTCCTGCGGGGCGTCAACAATCCCATCGGCTGCAAGATCGGGCCGACGACCACCGTGGACTTCGTGCTCGAGCTGTGCGAGACCCTCAACCCGTCACGCATACCCGGGCGCCTCACGCTGATCAGCCGGATGGGCGCCGACAAGATCGAGGACGGTCTGCGGCCGCTGCTGCGGGCGGTCACCGACGCCGGCCATCCGGTCGTGTGGGCATGCGACCCGATGCACGGCAACACCTACACCGCTGGCAACGGCCGCAAGACCCGCCACTTCGACGACGTGGTTGCGGAGATCGGCGGGTTCGTGCGCGCCCACCGGGCCGAACGAACCTGGCCGGGTGGCATCCACGTCGAGCTGACCGGCGAGAACGTCACCGAATGCCTGGGCGGTGGTGACGCGCTGTCCGACGCCGATCTCGACCACCGCTACGAAACGGTGTGCGACCCGAGACTCAACGCCCGCCAGAGCGTCGACCTGTCGTTCCGGGTTGCCGAACTCCTCCGTCAGTTCACCTGATCGGCCGAGACGGTGACGGCGGCGGCGGCACTCGACCTCACCGCCGACTGGCCCGTCCCGCACGTCTCCGCGGCCGTTCTCCGAGCAGGCGACATCGTCGCCACCGTCGGCGACCCGACCCGAATCCAGCGGCTCGCCTCGATCTCCAAGCCGATGGCGGCGTGGGCGATCCTCGTTGCCGTCGAGGAGGGCATCGTCACGCTCGATCAGCCGGTGGGCCAGCCAGGATGCACGCTGCGCCATCTGCTGGCCCATGCCGGCGGCTACCCGTTCGAGGGCGAGGAACCGATCGCTGCCCCGGAGGTGACCCGCACCTACTCGAACAGCGGCTTCAGCCTCGCGGCCCGGGCCGTCGAGGATGCCGCCGGGATCGCCTTCGCCGACTACCTGCACGAGGCGGTCTTCGCCCCGCTCGCCATGACCTCGAGCGTCCTGCGCGGTTCCGCGGCGAAGGGCGTCCGATCGAATCTCGATGACACCTGCCGGTTCGTGGCCGAAGTGATGCGACCCACGCTCCTGCACGAATCGACCGCCACCGACGCGCAACGCACCCACTACCCCACCCTCGCCGGTATGGTTCCGGGCGTGGGTCGCTACGCGCAGTGCCCCTGGGGGTTGGGGTTCGAGGTTCGGGGAGACAAGTCACCCCACTGGACCGGCACGACGAACTCGCCGCGCACCGTCGGCCACTTCGGCGGTGCAGGCACGATGTTCTGGGTCGACCCCGACCGCGATCTCGCGCTGATCGCGCTTGCCGATCGCGACTTCGACGAGTGGGCCGACACCGCCCTGCGCGTCTGGCCCGAACTGTCCGATGCCGTGATCGCCGGGAGTACGGCGACGTGACCACGTTCAGCCACGGCGACCGGATCCGCTACGCCACCACCGGCGACGACGGCCTCCCGCTGGTGCGCTACGGCTTCATCGGCGGGGTCGCCGGCGACGACGGCCCGATCGTGATCATGCTCGACGGGGAACTCGGCGGCGACGTCGTCGATCCCACCGACGTCGAGCCGGTGCACATCTGCAACGTCACGTTGACCCTCGGCGGCTCCGACCTGCTCGACGACCCGTCGCTGCGGCAGGGACTCGTCAACCTGTGGGCAGCCGAGGCCGAGAGCGCAGGCCTGCAGATCGCGGCGCTGCACTGCATCGGTACCGGCGTCCGGGATTCCAGTGAGGGCTACGCCCTCGCCGAGCTGTCGAGCGGCGGCGAACAGTACGTCCTGCGCGCGACGCGCTGCATCAAGCAGTACGACGCCGTCGTCGTCCATGCCGACCGTCCCAACCGCTGGGAGATCCTCTGATTACATCAGGGGTCAGACCCGCGATGTAATCAGCTCATTCGCTCGATGATCATGGCCATTCCCTGGCCGCCACCGACGCACATCGTCTCGAGGCCGATGGTCTTGTCCTGGTCCTGGAGGTTGTTGATGAGCGTGGTCATGATGCGGGCGCCGGTCATGCCGAACGGGTGACCGAGAGCGATCGCCCCGCCGTTGACGTTGACCTTGTCCAGTTCGAAGCCGAGATGCCTGGCCGACGGGATCACCTGTGCGGCGAACGCCTCGTTGATCTCGACGAGGTCGATGTCGTCGGCGCTCATGCCGGCACGCTCCATCGTCATGCGGCTCGCGCCGATCGGGCCGAGGCCCATGATCTCCGGGTTGAGTCCGGTCACGCCCGACGAGATGATCCGCGCCAACGGGGTGAGTCCGAGCTGAGCGGCCTTCGTATCGCTCATCACCATCACGGCGGCGGCGCCGTCGTTGAGCGGACAGGCATTGCCCGCGGTGATCTCACCGTCGGGGCGGAACACCGGCTTGAGCTGGGCGAGCTTCTCGGCCGTGGTGCCGTCGCGGGGGCCGTCGTCGGTGGACACGGAGGTGCCGTCGGGCAGCGTCAGCGGGGTGATCTCGTTCTCGAAGAACCCGCGCTCGACCGCGGCGACGGCACGCTGCTGGCTGCGAGCGCCGAACTCGTCCATCTCCTCACGCGTGACCCCCTCGACTTCGCGGACGTTCTCGGCCGTCTGACCCATCGCGATGTAGAAGTCGGGCAGGCCCTCCGGCGGTGTCCAGGTCGGCTGACCGCCCTCGGCGCGCCGGGCCGTGCGCTCGCCGGGTCCGGCGAAGATCGGGTTCGGGGCGGTGTCGCTCGCGCCGTTGCCGTAGCGACTCACGGCCTCGACACCGGCGGCGATGAAGCAGTCGCCCTCCCCCGACTTGATGGCGTGCGCAGCCATACGGATGGTCTGCAGGCTCGACGAGCAGTACCGATTGACGGTCACGCCCGGGACGTCGTCGAGACCGGCGAGGCCGGCAACGATCCGGCCGATGTTGAAGCCGGCCTCACCGGCGGGCTGGCCGCAGCCCATGATCAGGTCCTCGACGTCCGAGGCCGAGACCTGCGGCACCTTGGCCATGAGGGCGCTCACGATCTGCGCGGCCATGTCGTCGGGCCGGAGGTCGACGAGCGAGCCCTTCACGGCACGCCCGATCGGGCTGCGGGCGGTGGCAACGATCACTGCATCGGTCATGCCGACGAGCGTACCGATGCACCGAGCGGTGAGAAAATGGCGCACCGTCCGATCCACTCGCTCATCGCTCGTGCGAGCCCACCCGATGCGATGAGAAATCGGTCCACCCGTCGCCCCGTTCGCTCATCGCTCGGGTCGGACGGGGTAGGTTCGGCGGGCGATGGAGCAGGTGGTGGCAGCGCTCGACGTGGGCGGGACCTCGATCAAGTCGGGCGTGGTGCGCGGCGACACGGGCGGCGAGCCGACCGTGGTCGTCGGACCCGCGCTGCCGACGCTTGCACAAGCCGACGCCGAGACGATCCTGGCCCGCCTCTCCGAGATGGCCGAACACGCCCTGGCGCTGGATGCATCGGCGCAGGGGTTGGTGATCGCGATCTGTGGGCCGTTCGACATCGAGGCCGGCGAGTCGCAGATGCGCGGCGTCGCGAAGTTCGAGGACATCTACGGCATCGATCTTCGTCGCGTGCTCCGCGACCGGACATCGATCGGCGACCGGCCGATCCGCTTCGCCCGTGACGCCGAGTCGGCCGGCACCGGGGAAGCGCTCATGGGCGCCGGGCGCGGCGTCGACCGGCTGATGACCAACACACTCGGGACCGGTGTCGGCACCTGCGTGACCGACCACGCCTGGCCCGTCGAGTTCATCGACGGCTTCGGCGTCGAGCACCTGGCGATGCGCTCGACTCCATGGGGGCGAGCGGACGACGCTCTCTCCGCACGGGGCCTCGCCGAACGCCTCGGCGTGCCGATGAGCGAACTCCGGGCGGCGGTCGACGATCCGTTGAACGCGGAGGTCGTGTTCGACCACGGTCACCGGTTCGGCGAATTCCTGGCACCTGTGATCGGCGAATTCGACGTCGAGCTCGTCGTCATCGGTGGCGGGCTCTCCGCCGCCTTCGACCGGTTCGGCCCGGCGATCCAGTCACACCTCGACGTTCCCGTCCGACCCATTGCGCTCGGTACCGCCGGTCCACTCCTCGGCGCTGCCCACCTCACGTGGTCGAAACCGCCGCGATGAGAGATTGGCCCGACAGGTGGGCCGTTCGCTCATCGCCGAGTGTTCGGCGAGGGGTCAGCGGGTGTCGAGGACCCGGAACAGCTCGACGACGCGGCCCTCGGCGAGGCCCCGTTCGGCAGCGATCTGGGCGAATCGTTCCCGCAGCCGCTGCTCCATCGCGTCGGGGTCGACCAGCTGGCTGACGTGGCATCGCAGTGCCCGGAACTTGCGATCGAGGTGCGAGGTGATGTCGACCTCGGCGAGGTCGTCGCCGCCGCCCATCGGCCCGGCCTGCACCCAGACCTCCTGGACCTTCCAGTCCTCCAACTCCGCGCACGGTGTGCCCGGGAACGCGAACGGGTTGCGGGCATCGGGATACACCGCACACATCGTCGCCTCGCCCGTTGCGGTGTGATCGGGGTGCGAGCCGTAGGTCGACGCCAGGTTGCGGATCGGCGACTGGGCGATCACCACCTGGGGGCGCACCTGGCGGACCACGAGGCTGATGTCGTGACGTAGCTCCATCGTCACCTCGACGGTGCCGTCCATGAACCCGAGGAATCGCAGATCGGTCACGCCGACCTCGGCGGCCGCCTTGGTCTGCTCCTCACGACGGATCGCCGCCATCTCACTGCGCGGGATCGAGTGGTCGAACCCGCCGGCCTGACCGTCGGTCACCAGGCAGTACGTGACCTCGACGCCCGCATCGGTCAACGCCGCGATCGTGCCCGCCGAGCCGAAGTCGACATCGTCGGGGTGGGCGGTGACGACGAGGACACGTTCGATCTCGGAGAACTCCAGCATCCGACCAGTCAACGCCGGATCGCCGCGGTTCTCAACTCGGACGGGCGATCGGCTCGGCCCCGTCGGCTGCGACGCTCACCCGGACCGTCTCGTACAGTCGCATCCATGACGACGCTCGCACCGTACGACGAGGTCTCTCTCGATGACGTCGACCTGTCCGATCCGGACTTCTGGACGGCTCCCCGATCGTTCCGTGAGGGAGCGTTCAAGACGTTGCGTGACACGCCCGGTCTGGTCCACTACGACGAGCGCGAGATCCCCGACCTGCCGTTCCCGCCCGGGCCCGGGTACTGGGCCCTCACCCGCCACGACGACATCTGGCATGTGAGCCGCAACCCGAAGTTGTTCTGCTCGGGCCAGGGCGGGTCGAACATCGGCGACCTCCCGCAGGAGATGAGCGAATTCTTCGGCTCGATGATCAACATGGACGACCCGAAGCACTTCCGTCTCCGTTCGATCGTCTCGAAGGGCTTCACGCCGAGGGAGATCACCGCAGTCGAAGACGTGGTGAAGACGAAGGCCAACGAGATCATCGACCGCCTGCTGGCCGACTTCCCCGGCAAATCGTGCGATTTCGTCGAGCACGTTGCGGCGGCGCTGCCCCTCGAGATCATCTGCGACATGATGGGCATCCCATCGGACGACTACGCCAAGGTCTTCAAGTGGACCAACACGATCCTCGGTGGCGGTGATCCCGACTTCGTCACCTCGTACGAGGACCTGATGGGCCAGGCGCTCGAGATGTTCATGTACGCGCAAGCCCTGGGCGAGGCTCGCAAGGCCGACCCGCAGGACGACATCACCAGCGTGATGATGGCCGCCGAGGTCGACGGTGAACAGCTGACCGCCCAGGAGTTCGGATCCTTCTTCATCCTCCTCGTGGTCGCCGGCAACGAGACCACCCGCAACGCGATCAGCCACGGCATGAAGGCGCTCACCGACTTCCCGGACCAGAAGGCGGTCTGGTTCGACGACTTCGATGCGCATTCCAAGACTGCCGTCGAGGAGATCGTTCGGTGGGGCACGCCGGTGATCCACTTCCGGCGTACCGCCACTGAGGACACCGAGATCGCCGGCCAAACGATTGCCGCCGGCGAGAAGGTGGTCATGTGGTACAACTCCGGCAACCGCGATGATCGGGTCTTCGAGAACCCGTACACGTTCGACGTGCGCCGCGAGCCGCACCCGGCCCAGATCGGCTTCGGCGCCGGAGGACCGCACTTCTGCCTCGGCGCCAATCTCGCCCGCCGCGAGATCACGGTCATGTTCGACGTGATCCGCACTCGACTCCCCTCGGTGCGGATCACCGGCGAGCCCGATTACCTCCAGAGCGGGTTCATCAACGGCATCAAACGGCTGCAGTGTGCCTGGGACTGAGCTGACGCCCGAGCGCCGGGCCGACCTCGTGCGCAACCTCACGATTGCCGGGTGGCTGCTGCTCGGCGGGTCGTTCGGGTTCATCGCGTTCCAGCTGGAACGCGTCCGCGGCGTCGGCGAGCAGCCGTTCGCCAGCGTGTGGGACCAGCGCATCGAGGTCCTCAGCTTCCTGATGCTGCCACCGAACCTGACGGTGCTCGCTCCCCCGGTCCTCGTCGGAGCGGCCGCGGTGTGGTTCGCGGGACGCGAGCGCGATGCCTGGCTGTCGACGCTGCTGCGCGTGGCGGCCGCGCTCGCCATCACGTACGCCGCGATCGGCCTCGTGTCGATCGCCAGCATCCTGCTGTCCGACGAGCCGGGCCCCAGCGACATCGAGAGCGTCATGCTTCGGCTCGGCGGGGTCGCCCTGGCGGCGGGACTCGCCCTGGTCTGCCGCACCGTCGACCGCCTCGCGGACTGACCCGCTCCATCGGTCGGTCTCATCGAGAGACGTGGTCGGCCGGGTGCGACCGTTCTGTACGCGAGGCGTCCCGCTTTCCGGGACGGCTCGCGTGCAGATCGCCCGGTGACTCGGACCCGAGGTCTCCCAACGGCAAGCCGGCGCGGGCGGCGCCTCGTCTACTGTGGGCGTCGGGGCAGGCAGAAGGGGGACCATGTCGGACGAGGTGGACGCACAGCTGGAGGTCGCGCGGCGCCGCTCGCGGGCGTACTTCGCGCCCAGTTCACCGGCGATGGGATGCTCGTGTTCTTCAACGATCCGATGAAGCTCGACGACCCGGCCTGGAACGCCGTGCGGCTCACCGTGGCGATGCGCGACCGCACCGCCGTCGAGGACCGCGTGGAGTCGACGCCCCTCGGAGACACCGAGTTCAAGGGCCTCAGCCGCCCCGAGCCGATCCACGAGGTGACCGCGCTGCGATGAGCGCCCTCGGCTGGACGTGCCCCGAGTGCAGCCGGGTGTTCGGCCGCACGGGTCAGGGCCACGACTGCGCACCCGGGCTGACACTCGAGGAGTACTTCGACACCGGTCCCGCCCACGAACGACCGGTGTTCGACGCCGTGATGGCCCACGTGACATCGCTCGGGCCGGTGCACGCCGACATCGTCTCGGTCGGGATCTTCCTGAAGAACCCCCGCAAGTTTGCCGAACTCCGTCCGATGCAGCGGTGGGTCGCCGTGTCGTTCGCCCTGCGACGCGAGGCAGGACACCCGACGATCACGCGAAAGGTCGGCCACTACGGCTCGATGTACTGGCACACCGCCAACGTTGCCGCTCCCGAGCAGGTCGACGGTGCGCTCCGAGATCTCCTCACCGAGGCCTACACCGGCTGACGCCACCCTGCCCTCCCGGCGGAGCGCAGCTCGACGAGCTCAGGTGCCGAGGTCACCGGTGCGAAAGTGGGCCCGGCAGAGCAGCTCGTAGCGGACCGAGTCACCGAAGAGCGGAGCCTCGTTGCTGTTGGTGTCGCCGACGACGACGGTGTCGCCCTCGTAGACGACGTCACCGTTCACGACACGGGCGTTGTGTGTTGCTCGGGCACCGCACCAGCACCGCGCTTCCACCTGGAGCGGCGTGTGCTCGTCGGCGATCTCGAGCATCCGCTGCGTGCCGTCGAACAGACGCCCACGGAAGTCGGTGAGCAGGCCGAACGCGTACACGTCGACGTCGAGTTCGTCGACCACGCGAGCCAACTGGTCGCACTGGTCAGGGGTGTAGAACTGGGCTTCGTCGCACACGATGTAGTGGATCGGCCAGTAGCGGACCGCCAGAGCGTGCAGATCGAGATCAGGCGTCACCTCGATCGCCGGCGCAGCCACACCGAGCCGGCTCGTGACCTGACGACCTTCGCGATCGAGCGTGGTGAGCAACAACCCGTAGAGCTGCCGGTTCGTCAGGTTGTGGTGGATCTGCAGCGCCACGGTGCTCTTCCCCGAGCCCATGGTGCCGAAGCTGAATCGGAGCGTCGCCATGACGGACGTCGACCCTACCCGCGGCGCGGCGACCTGCCGCCGTCAGCCACCGTCGGTGACCGGCACCGTCTCGAACGGATCGAACGACGGGTCGACACGGGCCGGCCCGTCGATGCGATCGAGCCCGGGTGGCTCCTCCTGCTCATCCGAGCTGCACGCCGTCACGACCACACCGGCCACGAGGACCGACACCAGCACCCGACGACGTCGCGTCACAGGACCACCTCGTCACGGTGTCCGTACAGGATCAGCTCGTCGCCGTCGCCGAGGTCGATGTCCGACGGTGGCTCGCCGATGTACTCACCGCCGGGGCGGCGCACGCCGAGCACGGTCGCGCCCGGCAGCGCCTGCGTGAGACCCCGAAGACTCCGGATCGACTCGACCGGCGCCACGAGCTTGACCGACTGGACCGAGAACCGATCCGACAACACCAGCAGCTCGGCACGCTCGTCGGCCAGTGCCGGCGTCAGCCGACGCGACGCATAGCGCTGCCCCACCCGCACGAGCCACGCCGTCACCGGCCGGTTCAAGATCGCCATCAGGATCAGGAAGAACCCCGACACCGTGACGAGGAGCCGCTGCGTCGTCGACCCCGGCCCGGGCGCGATCAGCCCCACCAGCACCGTCACCACGAGCGTCGGCGTACCGAGACTGCCCACGAACATCGTGGTGGCGATGATTCGACGCCGGAGCGGGTGGTTCACGACGTTCTCGGCTTCCGTCGTCGTGAACCCGGCACCGCTGAACGCCGATCGTGCCTGGAATGCAGCCAGCTCGGGCGGCATCCCGGTCGCGACCAGCGCGCCGGTGGCCAACTTCGTGAACGCGATCGTGATCACGGCGACGACGAGAAATGTGGCGACGGCGTACATTGCCCGATCATCGCGCACGGAGTGTCGCACCTGGGGTCTGCCGACGGGTGCAGCAGGAACAAGGTCACAATCGGGCGGCCGTCCCGACTCGCCACCGACTCGACCGCTACGGTGGCTCCCTGACAGGCCCGGCAACGGAGCCGGGCGGCGACACTCCTGAGGGGGAGACCATGACGGACACGATCGATCGGCCGGGGGCCGACGGCGACAACGTCCTCGACCACCTGATCATTCGCTTCGCAGGCGACTCCGGCGACGGGATGCAGCTCACGGGTGATCGCTTCACGTCGGTGAGCGCATCGTTCGGCAACGACCTCTCGACGCTGCCCGACTTCCCCGCCGAGATCCGCGCCCCGGCCGGCACCGTCAACGGCGTGTCGGCGTTCCAGGTCAACATCGCCGACCACAAGATCACCACCCCCGGCGACGAGCCGAACGTCCTCGTCGCGATGAATCCGGCGGCGCTGATGGCCGACCTGCACCGCCTCGAGCCCGGCGGCACCGTGATCGTCAACGAGGACGCCTTCGAGGAACGCAACCTCGACAAGGCCGGCTACACGGCCAACCCGCTCGACGACGACACGCTCGCGAACTACCGCGTCCTGCGCGTGCCGATGTCGAGCCTCACCAAGGAGATCTGCGCACCACTCGGGGTCAAGCCACGCGACGCCGAACGCTCCAAGAACTTCTTCGCCCTCGGGCTCGTGTCGTTCATGTACACGCGGCCGGTGGAACCGACCCTCGACTGGATCGCCGAGAAGTTCGGCCGCAACGAGCAGGTCGAGGCCGCCAACAAGGCCGCATTCCTCGCCGGCTTCAACTTCGGCGAGACCACCGAAGCGGTCGGCGTCCGCTACGAGGTCAAGCCTGCCAAGCTCCCCGCCGGCGAGTACACCAGCATCACGGGCAACACCGCGCTCGCCTGGGGCATCGTCGCTGCGGGTCAGCTGGCCAAGCTGCCGATCACGCTGGGGTCGTACCCGATCACGCCCGCCAGCGACATCCTCCACGAGCTGTCCAAACACAAGCACTTCGGGATTCGCACCGTCCAGGCCGAGGACGAGATCGCGGCGATCGGAATGGCGCTCGGAGCGGCGTTCGCCGGCCATCTCGGCGTCACCACCACCAGTGGCCCGGGCGTCGCCCTCAAGAGCGAGACGACGTCATTGGCGGTCTCGATCGAGCTGCCGCTGTTGCTCGTCGACATCCAGCGCGGTGGGCCCTCGACCGGGCTGCCGACCAAGACCGAGGCCTCCGATCTCAACATCGCGCTCTACGGGCGCCACGGCGAAGCACCGTTGCCGGTCGTCGCCGCCTACACCCCGGCACAGTGCTTCCATGCGGCGATCGAAGCGATCCGCATCGCCCTCAAGTACCGCACCCCCGTGATCCTGCTGTCCGACGGCTACCTGGCGAACGGTTCCGAGCCGTGGAACCTGCCGTCGGTCGAGTCGCTCCCCGACATCTCCGTGCCGTTCGCCACCGAACCGAACCACGTCGACGACGACGGCAGCGAGGTGTTCTGGCCCTACCTGCGCGACGAGACCACGCTCGCCCGACCGTGGGCCATTCCCGGAACGCCCGGCCTGATGCACCGCGTCGGCGGTCTGGAGAAGGCCGACGGCACCGGCAACATCGACTACACACCCGACAACCACGAGCACATGGTCCACCTGCGCGCCGACAAGATCGCCGCGATCGCCGCCGACATCCCACCGACGGAGATCAACGGCGACGTCGACGCCGATGTACTCGTCCTCGGCTGGGGCTCGACATGGGCCGCGATCGACGCGTCGGTCCAACGCAGCCGTCGCGCCGGCAAGAAGGTCGCGTCGGCGCACATCACGCATCTCAACCCGCTACCGCCCGACCTCGGCGACATCCTGAGACGCTACGAGCGCGTGATCGTGCCCGAACTGAACATGGGCCAGCTCACCGCGCTGATCCGCAGCAAGTACCTCGTCGATGCCCGATGCCTCAGCAAGGTCCAGGGCATGCCCTTCAAGTCCCGCGAGATCGAAGCGGCCATCGACGAGGCCCTCGACTCGATCGCCAACTCGAACGGAGCAACCTCATGAGCACCGCCCAGGTCGCCGTCACGACGAAGAAGGACTGGTCGAGCGACCAGGAGGTCCGTTGGTGCCCGGGCTGCGGCGACTACGGCATCCTGCTCGCCGTCCAGACCCTGATGCCCGACCTCGGCATCGCCCCCGAGAACACCGTGTTCGTGTCCGGCATCGGTTGTTCGAGCCGGTTCCCGTACTACATGAACACCTACGGCATGCACTCGATCCACGGGCGCGCCCCCGCCATCGCGACGGGCGTGGCGGTTGCCCGTCCCGACCTCGACGTGTGGGTGATCACGGGTG
>Ga0316197_10001150_pt1 | contig 19001 bp, 17 predicted proteins | sample OudBiesiAoxic_MG_FD_204939 | JGI IMG/M metagenome (GOLD analysis project Ga0316197, IMG submission 204939) | Coastal sediment microbial communities from Oude Bieten Haven, Netherlands - site A oxic | ecosystem: Environmental > Aquatic > Marine > Coastal > Sediment | place: Netherlands... | reverse complement strand
GCAGATGCTTATCATTTCCCCATTTGATGGACGCTTTTTTTAACACATAAAATATTGAGAGAACGGCTATTAAAAAAAAAGATATTGCCCAAGCAGAAACAACGAAAAACAGATCATCTCTTTTAATGACAAACAGAAGCAACACAATATTTACATATAAAAACAAGGGCAACAGGCGAAATAGATTAAAGGCTCTAAAATGCTGAAGACCCTGCAAAATGGCGAGTGAATTTTGATGGATTATGGATGTCGGGATAAATATTAACGCTGGATATATGGCAATTTGAAACTCCTCCGGGCTTCCCCTGCTCCACAAGAAAAGAAATAAAAAAAAAGCAATAGTTAAAAGCACCATCTGAAAAATGGCTATACGATAAATTTCGCCTAATATCTGCGGCGTTTTTTCAGGTTGCCTGCTGATTAAATATGTGCACGCAACCGGTGCTCCCAAAGTTCCAACTCTTGAAAAAAGGACTGCCCATACAACTATGGTGGCTAGAAGACCTCGGCCTTCCACCCCCAGTAACCTGGCGACTAATGTTCCACTTATCAGAAGTAATAATTGTTGGATCAGACCTGTTGAAATGCTATATAATGCGGATTTAAAATTGGGTGACAACCAAATGTTTGATAGAAATGGTTTCATAATATATCGTAGGGTTCATGCGAAAACAAATTCACATTTTTAGGTGTTGAGGTTCCTAGCTGTCAAGGCCTGAAAGCGCTTTAATATCAACCATATGACGAAATTTCGTGAAGCCGCCGGACGGGATGTACGGACGGATAGGATAAAATGTGAAATTATGTTTGCGCGAACTGTAATTTGATTCAGTACGCTCCCTTGCCCCTTATTGCAATTGGTAACGATTTCATCAATATTACAATGTCATACCAAAGAGACCAGTTTCGTACGTACCAGCCATCTAGATATACACGTCGCTGATAATCTATGTCATTTCTACCACTGATCTGCCACAAGCCGGTCATACCTGGCTTTACTTCTAAATAATAGTGGGCTTGATCTCCATACCGTTCAAGCTCTTCTTCAACAATCGGCCTAGGGCCTACCAAACTCATCTCCCCTTTCAATACATTCCACAATTGCGGTAGCTCGTCCAGGCTGTTTTTCCTTAAAAACTGCCCGATTGGTGTTATTCTCGGATCAATTTTTAATTTAAAATTACGGTTCCACTCTTTTTGCGCATCTTTGTCACTTGCAAGCGTTTCTTTGAAAATCCTATCTGCATCTCGACTCATTGTCCTGAATTTATAGCATTTAAATGGCTTACCTTTGCACCCAATCCTTCGATGCCTAAAAAATGTTTTCCCCCCATCGCGTTTGATTCGCCATGAAAAAAATGCAAATAGGGGCAAAAGAATTACTAACAAAACTGAAGATAAAATAAGATCAAAGGACCTTTTTAGGAAAACAAGGCTTCGTCTTGCCAGGTTGTTTTGATATCGAAGAAGCAAAACCTCGTACCGGAATATATGAAAGACTTCCGTGCATAACAGAGGCAACCCTCTCATTGGTGGCACGATGCTCATATTAACCTGGCTGCTGGTTAATCTATTAATTAGTTCAGCATGCGTCTGATAATCTGCTGGGTCGAGGGCAAGAACAACGTAAGGATCTCCAAGTCTATGAAATGTCTCCAACGGGTCACCAATCTTGACAATTTTGTACGGACTACCCATCGTGCTATTTCTGTGTAGAAGAGATTTATTGGGGCTTTCTTCCTCTAGTTCAATCAACGCGACTATTTTCATCCCCAGCAACGGATCACTCTCCACCGCTAACGCGCTCTCAACAGCGTTGAATCCCGTACCGATTACAACTGTTGGATTAAACCATATGCCAACCTGCATCATCACTTTTTTGGCGAGTAGTCTTCCCAATGGCATCATCACGATTACAAGCAGCCATGAAGCAAAGAACCACATGCGAGAAAAATGTGATTTTACGAAGTAGAGGTAAATAATTACCATTCCAGCGGCGAATAATATTATTTTAAATAATTCAGCGAACTCGTTCCAAAATGGGCGAAATCGATTGTAATGTCCCTGGAAACCACTTCCGAGTATAATAAAAACACTAGGCAAACCAAATAGAACAGGCATTATTTTTTTTGCTCGGTCCCATTCCATTGGTAGAAGATCAGCGAAAAATAAGTTTTTAATAAACTCGGCCAGCAACCATCCGCCGATTACAGCAGAAGAGATCGATATCAGGTCAGAAGACAACAGGATATATCTCCTCTTTATAGTATCTCTTTCACGAGAGTTTTTCGTTTTTACCTTGTTCATGGGTTGTTGAAATTTAGTATTTCGATTGAAGGACATACCTATTCCGTCACTAGTTTGCAGAATTTCAAAACATCGCTAATAGACGATGCTCATGCAGCTATAGCTCCGCCCGGTGGCTTACTCGACGAGATCATTGAAAACGCACACTTATGAAGCTCTCTTTTATAGTTAAGCCACTTAATTATCAAGAACTTTTAATTTATTAAGAAAACGCCAGTTGATGAAGTCGTTATAAGTATCATGTCCTATCCAGTCGCCATTCGGGATTCATTAATCGTTCGAGGTCAACCACGGCCGTAATATTGTAATATCAGTCTGATCATCATGAGCACCGGATGGTAAGCTGAAATCCCGAATTGTTCATACCCTCAACAACACGGGGTCCGGCATGACGAAATTCCAACTTCTTATGATTTCACCATAATTAATTTACTTTATATTATCAGTATATTATAGTTATACAAATCGAAATATTTCTAAGTTCGATATCGCTAATTTAGTAGGCAAATACCAAAAAACTAAATTAATTTGATATTCCGCATTTAGGATGACCGGCTATTTTAAAGATATGATTACACTTGAAAGGAAAAATGAGAGGTTTTATCACAATTTTATGGAAAAATTGTCATATACCGTTATAATCACACCACGGAGTACGCCAAGCACAGACAAACAATGATCGTTTCGATCTCTGCCTATATATAACACCAGAAAAGCAACAGTCCCACTATTGGATCGACGGTAGCCGGGTTAGAGCTCTATCTGCCGTCATTGACAACAGAATTGAATCGATCCGTTATCCGATAGAAAAGGTCACCCCCATCCGGATCGATAGCGGATACAAACATGCCGACGTATTCTTTTCAGCGCTACCACATTATTCTGTATCTAATGGCTCGGGTTCCGGCTCGGGTTCCGGCTCGGGTTCCGGCTCGGGTTCCGGCTCGGGTGGTTCCGTTCCGCCGTTCCCCGATGATGCTACCGTAATCTGGACCGTAGCCGCCAAGGAATCAAGCCTTCCGTCATTCGCTTTAAAGGTAAAACTGTCATTGCCGACAAAATTTGTATTGGGGATGTAATTCAGATCGGGTGCGACGCCTGATAGGGTGCCATGCCGTGGTTGAGTGAGCACTTGGTAATTCAGAGAATCTCCGTCTACATCCGTAGCGGTCAGGGTGATATTCACAGAGGTATTCACCTCGGTAAATACGCTTTGGTTCTGGGCCACGGGGGCCTGGTTATCCATCGTCGAATAGGTAGTCTCGCAACATAAATCGGTACCTTCGCCCCACCGGAAGGTTTGCGCAAATCCAGCGCTGTTATACCAGTAGGTCAGGGTATTGACACCGTTCTCAAAGATCAATTCTTGGTCATCGGGCACTCCCCGTTCGTCAACCAGATCGTCGATTTGCTTTTCACAATCGCATCCGCTTAAATCGAAATCTTCACAGCCAGATAAAAATCCCAGCATGAATATAACGATAATAATTGCGAGGATAGATAAACTACGTTTCATTTTTCCGCCCATTCTTGAAATTTCGGTGATAATTGCTGGCCAGGGTGATTGATGATATATTTAAAGAATTAATTGCCACATAATAGGGGTAACTGTCAAGACGCTTGCAAAGGTGCCGGTTGGGCCGAAAAAATTCAAACGGTAGATGCGTCAAGATCCGCCATTTTACTTTATACAGTTTTTGCATAGCCCATCCAACCGAACTTCGACTTTGTCGATCCGGCCGGGAAATGTTTTCCAGAGGAGATCGGTATCGATCGCCAGGCTTTCTGGATCGAGGCAATCCATCTGGCCACAGTTTTTACAATAAAAATGCGGATGGGTGCGGTGATAATCATTGGGGGCCAGGCCGTAATAAAATGCCCTGCCACCGGTACTTAGCCGTTCAACCACCTCACGATCCACCAGTAAATCGAGAATACGGTAAACCGTCACCCGGTTGATGGAAGGGCCCCGTTCCAATATCCTGTAAATATCTCCGGCTGAAAGCGGGTAGTCGTTATTCCCAATCGCTTCGAGAATGCGCAGGCGGTTTTCGGTAACCGCCAAATCGGATGCATTTAACAACGATTCATAATCACATTGATGACACATCAGGGCTCCTTCGGTGGCCGGCAATAATTTCGTCCTTATCGGTGGCCGTGATTGTTGGCTGCCGTTTACGATGAAGGCCCAATCGCTCAAACAGCAAAGAAAGAAAAAAAACGGCCCCCGCCACCATGATAATGGAAGCACCCGAGGTGAGATCAAAGGCATATGAAAGCCATAGGCCACTGACGGTAAAGACGGCACCCAGGAGGCTGGAACCGATCATCATTTGAATCAGGGATCGGGTATGCCTTTCCACGATAAAAGGCGGAATGGTTAACAGGGCGATGACCAGAATCAACCCCACGACCTGAATCACCATGACAACGGTCACGGCCAGCATACCGATCAGTAAAAAATACAGGGCCCGTACGGGAACCCCCCGAATCCGGGCGAATTCCTCATCGTATGACATGGCCAGCAGATCCTTATAGTAAAAGATCACCAGGCCGCTAATCACGACCCCCGCTATCAGCATAATCCATAAATCCGATGCCGGTACGGTCAGGATGCTACCGAATAAATAGCTCATCAGGTCCACATTATATCCCGGCGTCAAATCGAGCAAAATGATACCGCAAGCCATCCCCACCGCCCAGATGACACCGATGATCGTATCAGCGCGGTGTTTGGACCTTAGGCTGACGGCGGCCATCACCATGGCGGCCACCAGTGAAAACCCGATCGTTCCCACGAGGTAGGGCCAGCCGAAGTAGAAGGCGATTCCGATTCCGCCGTAGGCGGCATGCGCGATACCGCCGGAGAGAAAGACAATGCGGTTGACTACGACCAGAGTGCCCATGATGCCGCATATAATACTGGCCAGCACTCCCGCCATCAAGGCGTTGCGCATGAATTCAAACTGGAGGGCTTCAAGCATCTATTCGCCGACTCCTTCGTGATCGGTTAATACCCGATGTGGCAGTCCATGGGCCACCAGTTCAACGGGGCAGATAGTTTCGCCTGTGGATGGATACATGGTTTCCAGCATTTCCCCCGTAATTTCAGCCTGGGGATGATAGTGCAGGTGCTTGTTGACGCAAGCCACGGACTTGACATAGGTCGAGATCACCAGCAGGTCATGGCTGACGACGATAATGGCCATCTCTGTGTTCAATTCTTTCAATAATTGAAAAAATTCAGCCTGTCCTTTGCTATCGATGCCGGCTGTCGGTTCGTCCAAGAGCATTAATTTCGGCTGGGTCACCAAAGCTCGGGCGATAAACACCCGCTGGCGCTGTCCCCCGGAAAGCTCACCCATTTTGGTATCCGCGTAGGCCGCCATCTCCATTTGCTTAAGGGCATGGAGAACAACGTGACGATCTTTATCAAGGCTTTTTTTAAACCGTTTTCCCGATTTAAGCCTTCCCATCATCACGACATCTATGACGGAAATGGGAAAATGACGGTTTATGTGAACATCCTGGGGTACGTAGCCGATGTCGTGGGATGCCTTTTCCGCATGTTCTCCCAAAACCCGGATCGAACCCATATTTGGCTTGAGTAGTCCCAATATCAGTTTCAGGAGGGTGGTTTTGCCTCCGCCATTGGGGCCGATCATGGCGATAAAATCGTCTGGCCGCACCGTCATACTCACATTCTCAAGAACCTTCTGGCCGTTATAGGCAAAGGTCACATCTTCAATTTTAACAACCGTATCGTTCATTTTCTACCGATCATTTCAAGGGTGAAGCTGCTATTAATTTCCCAGCCACCTCCTTTAGATTTTCAGACCAGTTCAAGGCCAACGAATCCGCTGTGACCACCTGCCCGCCAATTTCCCTGGCAATCTGCCGGGCACTTCTGGACGAAAATTGCGGTTGAACAAACACCACTTTAATATGCTGCGCCCTGGCGTATTCGATTAGTGCTCTCAGTTGTGCGGGCTTTGGATTTTTGCCCTCGATTTCGATAGACACCTGTATTAATCCATATGAACGGGCAAAATATCCCCAGGATGGATGAAACACCAAAAATTGAAGATCTTGTCTATCCGCAAAGATAGTTGTCAATTCCATATCCAGCCAATCTATTTTGGAAATGAAGACATCGTAGTTGGATTGATATTCCCGGGCATCGTCGGGATCAACTTCTATCAATGTTTCAAGGATAGTCTTAGCTTGCTTTTTGACCAGAGGGGGGGACAGCCAGATATGGGGGTCCAGGATGCCATGATTGTGGTGATCTTTGTTTTGGCCATAGCCCCCTTCATGTTGCCCCCCTGATTCTCCATCACTCCCACCCGGCTCATTGTGCGATTGTTTTTCGTCGTGATGTTCATGTCTGACATAGTTATAAATGGGCGCCATGGAAATTTTTTGAATTCCACGGTCGGTATGGCATAACTTCATGCTTGAGTTGGCAGCAGAAATTTTTCTCAGCCACACTTTTTCAAACGGTGCGCCAATAGAAAAATAGACGTCTGCTTTGGAAAGTGTCACCATCTGTTTGGGTTTGGGTTCGTATGTAGCCGGGCTGGCGCCGGGTAAAACCATGACATGAACATCAACCAAATCCTTGCCAATTTGTTGCACAAAGAATTTTTGGGGAAGGATACTAACAAAAATGGTTAATTTATCTCCGGCAAAAGCATCAACTAGCTGAAAAGTAAATAATATCGGTAAAATGGTAAACAATCTCCAGCACCACCGCATACAGGCTTCCTTCTGAATCAATTAAACTATCCCATGCAACTAAATTGCAGGGGATAGTCTAATTCTCATATTGCCGATTGTCAAGCGGCATAGTCAAATTTGAATCAAATGATCTTTTGGGAAAACATGTGCAGAAAAAGAGCGCCCATATGGTCAAGGAGATTGTCGCGGGAATCAAATCCGGAGTGGTGAGCAAAGCCGAATTTTGAATAGACATTAAGGCAATAATATCCACACTCAATATTTTCCCGTGTGGCTGGATAACAGTGGAGATTGTTTGGTGGCGCTTTAACTTTCCCAGGCGCTCGGGGCGGTACAAAAACTAAGCGGAGAAAAATGATTGCTCTGAATCCAACAGCGCTTCCAGTTCATTGAGGCGATCGATATGGGCAACGGCCGTTAATGAACGGTTTTGATAAGCGACCAGCGGCATCCCGGCCGCCTGAGCAGCCTGTTGATCCAGTTCCGAATCTCCGACATAAACGGCTTGATGTGGCCTGATATTGAAATAATCGGTCACCTTTAACAAAGGATCGGGATAGGGTTTGGGGTGGGCTACATCCAAGGAACTTACCACCAGATCAAAATATCCATCCAGCCCGTGGACCTCCAGGACCCTGCCAATCGTATCACTCCGATTGGTGGCAATGGCGATTTTAAATCGCGGCCCGATTTTTTTTAAAAGCGGTATTAAATGCGGCTCGATATCCATTAAACTGTAAAACGGTTCGTAACCCATCATGTTTCGATAGGATTGCGCCGCCTGAACGGATTCATCATCCCCAAATAGAAAGGAAATGCTTTCGCCCACCGTGTTCATCTGGATAAAATCGAATTGCGCCGGTGTCAATTCGGGCTTGCCAAAATGGTTTAGGACCCGGTTGTAGTAGGCGGTATTGGCCTTGACAGTGTCGAACATGACACCATCACAATCAAATATTACTGCTTTTGTCATATTCATTAATCATGATCGTTGAAAAATATGATTTTTTTTAAGTTCGAGTCGAAGATCCCAGGCTTTGAGAAGGGGAACGAAATATTTATAGAATTAAATTTAAACCATGACCTTTCTGCGTGCGGCCAGGAATTGGACAAAAAAAAGTATTTTCAAAGGTCTAGATTCCCGATAGATGGTTTCTATTCATTCTTTGTCCCGGCTCCCGATCCAGCCGATACGTCTACCTTCACATCCCCTGAAGCGCCTTTTTTCAAAGGAGCCGCCTTTTCAGCCGGCTTCTGATCCGCAACCGGTTTTTTCGGTGCCGCTTCAGATGTCGCTTGATCCTCATTTTTCGGCTCGATAATATTTCCGTAAACCCGGATCTCAAGCTCGGATTTGAATTTGCTGTCGGTCATCAAGACAATGGTATCTTGATACCGACCGGCCTGCCGGCGGATATTCTCAACGATAAGCTGATATTCAATCCCGGTATCTCCTTTTTTTTCTTCCAACGCGAATTTGATATCATTGCCCTGCTTAGCGGTTGTTTCGATAATATGAAATGAATATTCCTTTTCGGGTATGATGGCCACCGTTTGGCTAATCTCGTCATCTATCGCCCCTGTCAGTTGGACACGTTTGGGACGAATCGTGGCAAACTTTTTCACAAATCCCTTTACCACCAAAGTCAGTTTCTGTTTTTGGAGATCGTTGGTTTGAATCACGATCCGTTTGGCAACCTGTCGTCCGCCATATCCCTGGGTGGACACTTTGGCTGTTAGGGTTCCCTCGCCGCCGGCGGGGATCTGCTTCGTGTATGAAGCCGCCGTGCACCCTCAGCCCGTCCGCACTTTTAATATTTTCAGCACGGCCGTCCCCGTATTTTTAATAATAAACTGATGGGTGACAATGTCACCTTCAAGCACCGGCTCAAACTCAAAAACCGGTTTTACGGCAACGGCTTGGGCGGTTGCCTTGGCCGCCCCGGTTGAATCAACCGGTTTCGCTTCGGCTTGATTTTCTACCGACGTTCCGGATGCGGCCGACGGTTCGGTAGCCTGATCACCAAGGCAATCAAGGCTAAAAAAAATTAGCACCAGGCACAGCGCAGCGCTTAAAAATAAAGGCCTTTTGATAATCATATCTAGAAACTCCTTTGTATTACCGTTTACGACGTCCAGATTCGCTATACAATAACCTGGCATTTGTCAAGATTTAGCATGTCCTGATTCTGCAACCTTATTCACGTTGATCACATCATCAAATACGGGTCCACATCTATGGAAACTCGCGCCGTTCGATCATTACTTAACATCGGTTCAGCGGAAAATAGCTGTCGAAGAAAACGATGAAGCTTGCCGGAAGTCTGTCCCTTAATGAGAATTTGCCAGCGGTACCGGTCGGAAATCTTTGCCAGTGGCGCTTCAATCGGACCAAGAATGGTAATGGTATTTGAAAAAGCGACGTTGGAAGATTGCAGGCCGTGGCATGCCTCTCCGATCACTTCCGTTCTTTTTCTTGTCCTGACCTTATCCCGACCTGAAATCTTTAGCTGAGCCAAAAGCGTGAACGGTGGGTAATCGAGGGCCTTGCGGTAACGAATCTCGCGTCTATAAAACCGCTGGCAATCCTGTGCCCTGGCGGCCTGAATGGTGAAATGGTTGGGATTGTATGTCTGTAAAATCACCCGCCCCACGGCATCGCCCCTGCCGGCACGACCGGCCACCTGGGCCAGGAGTTGAAATGTCCGTTCGCCGGCCCGAAAATCAGGAAAATCAAGGGAGAGATCGGCACAAATAATACCTACCAGAGTAATATTCTGAAAATCGTGTCCCTTGGCCACCATCTGCGTGCCCACAAGAATGTCAATTTCACCGTCTTTTAATTGTTTAAGGATACGTTTGACGGACCCTTTGCGTATCGTTGTGTCCCGATCCATCCGCCCCACCCGTGCCTTGGGAAACAGTTTTTTTGTCACCGCTTCCACCTTTTCGGTACCCATACCCAAGGCCCGGATCGTCGAAGCACCACACGCACCGCATTGAATGGCGGCCGAACGGGAATATCCGCAATAATGGCATTTAAACGCATTGTGTTTCTGGTGAAGGGTCAGGGCAATGTCACAATGACGGCAACGCACCGGTTCACCGCAAGCCAGACAAACCGGATTACCGGCAAATCCCCGGCGGTTTAAAAAAAGAAGGATTTGCTCGCCGCGGTCCAGGGTTTGACGCATGGCATGATGAAGTGGCTGGGAGATTATCCGCAACAGGCCCCGCATTCCCTTGGCTTTACGAAGATCAATGATTTCTACTTGGGGTAATGGCCGTTGGTTAATGCGGCGGGGTAGTTCCAGTCGTTTGAACTTCCCTCTTTCGGCGTTAAAAATTGTCTGTACCGAGGGTGTCGCCGAACCGAGTATTACGACGGCTCGACTCTGTTTGGCACGAACAATGGCCAGATCCCGGGCATTGTATCGGAGACCGGTTTCCTGTTTGAATGCCGTATCGTGTTCTTCGTCGACAATCACAAGCCCCAAACGCGTTAAGGGGGCAAAAATAGCTGAACGGGCGCCGATAACAATGGGTGTCTTGTTTTTGGCGATCCGCTGCCACTGATCGTAGCGCTCGCCGGAGGACAAGCTGCTGTGCAGCACGGCCACTTGATTCCCAAAGCGTGCCCTGAACCGACGCTCCACTTGAGAAATCAAAGCAATTTCCGGAACCAATACCAGCACCTGCCCATCCCCAACAAGAACTCGCTTGGCCAGGGTCAAATACACCTCTGTTTTACCGCTGCCTGTTACACCTGCCAGTAGATACGTCTGAAACCCGTGACCCAATTCGTTAGCCACTGCTTTAAATACGACTTGCTGATCGGCCGATAAAGCCGGCGGCCGATCAGGCCGAATCGGTTCCCCAAAGGGGTCCCGGTAGACCGACTGATTGTAAGTTGTTACGGCCCCCACCCTTACCATTCCTCTCACAACAGCGTCGGCGGTGGGTACAATTTTTTTAAGTTTGACCAAAGACTGATCACCCCGCTGAATCAGGGCATTAATAATCTTTTCACGAGGCAAGGTCATGGGATTTACTTTAGGCTGAACCAATCGTACAACCCGCTCGGTTTTGCACCGGGTTTGTCCGGGAGAAAGCCGTCGCTGAAAATCGATCCAGCCGCTTTCTTTCAGCTTGCCAAAGACCAGTTTCGGGATCCGTTGTCCGACCTGTCGCTCAAGCAGATGCCGTTTGCAGGGTCTCGATTCAAGCCGATTTAAAATTGCCCTCATCAGTGGGGGCGTAGCGGCCCGGGTAAGGGCCGCTTTCCCCGTTTCCGTGATGACGACCTCGGTATATTCGTAAAGGCTCAGGCCAGCCGGTAACGCGGTTTTAATGACCAGACCGATGGGGTGTAAATAGTAGGCGGCCATCCATTGAAAAAATGGGATCATCTCCTTGGGGAACAGGGGCGCTTCGTCTAAAATATCGAGAACCGCTTTAACCTCATCATGCGAACTTTGCTCCACAACCGCCAGAATGTATCCGGTCAACCGTCGTCGTCCGAAAGGGACCAGAACCCGGCAGCCTACGGACATCCGTGACAACCAGCCCTGGGGCACACCATAGGTATAGGTCTTGTGAACAGGCAGGGCCACGGCCACATCGATATAGGCGACAAAAGGGGACATAGAGATGGGATTATTTGTGAGAAGCCGGATTACTTTTTCCGTACGAGGTATTCTTCAATTCGGTTTCCCCGCACCCTTTTCACCACAACATCGAACCGGTCCAGTTCAATGATCTCTTTTTCTACAGGGATTTGACCGATTCGGTCCAGAATATACCCAGAAAAAGTATCATACTCGGAGGATTCCGGTATATCCATCGAAATTTTTAAATTAACCACTTCGATATCCGACTTACCCGGCACGAGCCATTCGTTGCTTTTAATTTTGATAATATGGGGCTCATCCTTGTCAGTTTCGTCGCTGATCTCACCCACCAGTTCCTCGATCACATCTTCCAGGGAAATCAAACCGGATACACCCCCATGTTCGTCCACCACGATGGCCAAATGACTCCGTCGTTTTTTAAACTGAGTCAGCAGGGTGTCGAGCTTTTTATTTTCAGGAATGAAATAAGGATCCCGCATAACCTTCCGAATATCGATCTGATCACGACTAGCAACCTGGATACCAAATAAATCCTTAATATTAATGATACCCACAACATGATCGATATCTCCGTCGATAACCGGCACCCGGGTGAATCCCGACCGGCTGATGGCCTCAAGGTCCAGCGGTTTTCCCGCATCGATCACAAACATATCTGCTCGGGGGGTCATAATTTCCGATGCATTGGTATCGTCGAACTCGAAAATATTGTAAATCAAATTTCGTTCTTCTTGCTTGATCTCACCCTCTTCCTCGACAACATCCACAAAGGTCATTAACTCTTTTTCGGTGGCGGCAGGAGTTCGCTTGATCTTTCCCGTCAAACGCGGAATAAAATTCAGGAAAATTAAAACGGGGTAAAAGAGCACGGACAACCAGTAAACAGGATATATTGTCAGGTGGGCAATCAGAATATTGTTCCGGGTGGCGACGGACTTGGGGAAGACTTCGCCGAAAACCAGGATCAAAAAGGTCATCACTCCGGTGGCCACCCCTACCGCATAGGAAGGGGCAAATTTCATGGTCACAACCGTGGCCAAAGCCGAGGCACCGACGTTGACGACGTTATTCCCGATTAAAATCGTGGTCAACAACCGGTGGGGATTGTTTTTCATCCGCTGAATCAATATATCGGCCCTTCTTCCTTCCTTGGCGAGGTGTCGAATTTTGGTTTTGCTGATGGAAAACATGGCTGTCTCGGCAGAGGAGAAAAAGCCGGAAAGCACAAGTAATACGACCAATAAAATGATCTCGTTAATCATGAGAACGCCCAGCCGTAAAAAACGGGATACCGTTTTTGATACCGGAATCCCGTTTTATATCAAACCGTTGGAAACCAAAATTGTTTTTGCTGCAAGAGCAAACAGGAACCATATTGGATCAATAAATGATTATTTGGGATGACATTGAATACATCCGGTAGGACCGGTGGATTTCACCTGCTTTTCAGAGCCGCCCATGGTCATGGCCACCTTTTTATTCAAGGTCTTGATCTCCCGGTGGCAGCCAATGCACAGACCGTGAAAGGCGTTTTTATAATATAAGACAGCATCATCGCCGCTATCCGGTTCGGGCGGTACATCCAACTCATGACAGCCCGATGTCCCGCATGACTGGATCGGTTCTTCTTCGGCCGCCCATTGATGATGGCATTCCATGCAGGCAAAGTTAAAATGAAGGGCGTGGGGAAATGCAACAGGCGATCTTATCGCCTCCACTGAATCCGGGGGTTCAAGGGACAATACGCCCAAAGGAATACACATGGTTTCCTCATTACTAGAAGTGGCTTCATCACCGGCCATCCCTAAAGAAATACCCCCTACCACCAAGATTATCATGCATAATAAAGCCGTTAAGATCTTATGCATCCTCGCCCCCCCTGTTGATAAATACTTTGTCGCAATAGATAATGAGCCATTTTTCAAGGGTCTCATAGTATGCCCTGAAAAAACATGCAATATTTTTTTTCACGGCAAGGACTCTATAAATACCGTTAAACTGTCCATGAAGGCTTCCGGCTTTTCAATGGTCATCATATGACCGGCTCCTTGTATCAGGCAATATCGGCTATTTTTAATATGTTGGTTTAGATAAGCGCCGTACTTAGGTGGCGTCAGGCGATCATCGGATGCCGAAACGATCAACGTCGGATAGGGTATAATGCCGACCTGGGACGCTACATCAAATGCATTACAGGCAACAAAATCACCCCGGGTAACTTCGGGGTCGGTATCCAATAAGGCCTTCCGACTCCCATCAATCAGCTCTTTGGATGCATCCGTAGCGAATGCCCACCGACAGATCAAATCGACGGTTTTTGGATAATCCTGGCCGATTCCGTTCAGAATGTCCGCATGAACCCGAAGGCGTGCACCGGTCCCTACCAGCACCAGACCGACCAGCCAAACCGGCTGTTTAAGCGCCAATTCTAAAACAATGGCACCGCCCAGAGAATGTCCGGCCACAATCACCCGGTTTAGACCCATGGCCGACACAAAATCGTCGATAAAATCCGCATATTCAAGAACGGTGCTTCTTCCCGAGCCGGATGAGAGGCCGTGACCAGGCAGATCCATTAGTACTACACCGATCTTTCCAAGTGACCGGAGACAGTCCGGCCAGGACTTGTGGTTTCCGCCGGAACCATGGATGAACAATAATACGGTCAAAGCCTGATCGTTGGTTCGGGTATAGTATATGGATTCGGTTCCGATTTGGATGCGTGCCATAAGTTAAATCTTCGATGATAATACTTCGGTTTCAAATTGGAGTCCGCTGTCGAATTATAAAGCAAGAACTCTTAGGAAGAGATTGCGTGGGCAAGAATTCGAACAATTTTAGGCCGATAAGCCGCTGATCGGGCCAGGCGATTCCCCTTTGATTTCATAAAAAAAAGCGCTCCTACAAAAAAAATGACAGCCCCCACGGGAGACATCCATGCCGGGTTCAGGCCGGCGACAACTCCCGCACCCTGACCCAACACGGCACCGGCAACCATACAAAGGATCGGAAATACATAAATCAGGAAGGATGCTTTCAGCAGGGAGGCGGTTTTCACATTTAACAGGATCCGATCGCCCACCCTGGCATGGATCGGGTTTTCCACTTCCACCACGGCTTCCTGGTTGTTTTGGGGGTGGCAAGAATGCCTTGAAGAGCAATGTTTGCATCCGCTGCTTCGGTTCGTTTTGACCCATGCGGTCGTGGATGTCACTGCCGTAACGATTCCTTCTTCGGTGGCCATTTCACCATTCCCAAACCCTTAGCGACGATTAGTCTGCCGGCAAGGATGCGACCACCGCTTCCTCAGCCTCGGGTTCCGGTGAGAATGCAGCAGTATGTTGATAGCAAATGAGCCCGCATTGCAGACACCGACGCGCCTCTTCCTTGGCCATGTTCTCGGTGAATCCCGCCTCCAGTTCAGCACAATCCGGTTCATTGCAGAGGGGCATGATCTTCCTGGGATCCGTCCGTACTTCCTGAACGGCATCCACATTCTGGATTATAGACATAGGATTAAGCACGTTGTCCGGCAGGGTCAAGGGTAGCCCATACATCGATTGATGAATCGCGGCGGCGGCCCGGCGCCCAGCGCCGATGGCCCGAATGGCACCGGAAAAGTCGCTCAATACATCCCCTTGCGCCAACAGGCCCACCTGATCGTAATGGGTAGGATCCTTGTAGGGTTCAAATGCTTCCCATTGTAAAACGTTATTCGCTGCGGTATCGGTCTCTTCCGATTTGATTTCAATAGCTTCCGACTCACCTTGGGTCTCTTCTGTTTCCAATTCGGGTTGGGTCCGGGTAAAAACCAGTTGGGGAAATCGACCGGCGGCGATGATTAAAGAATCAGCCGTCATCGTTTCTTTTTGGAGCCCCCAGTCGTCGGTATATTCAAGATGAGTCAACTGATTCTTTTCACCACGCAGTCGGGTAATACCGGCATTGAAAAACACCTCAACCCCATCTTTGCTTAAGGCGTCAACCTGTTCCGTGGTCAGCAATGCGTCTTCTTGTTTTTCCCGAAACATCACGGTAATTTTTCCAACCCCCAGCTGCCGGCTCTTCGCCACCGCCTCGATGACCGATGTTCCCCCGCCGGCAATGACTACGTGAGACCCTAAATTAATTCCGGAAGAAGCATCATCTCCAAACCGGAGCAGGTCAATCATGAGCCACATTCCCGGTACCGGGCTTTCCACAGTTGCGCCGGCTCCCCGGGCCAATCGGCTGTCCCACCCGCCGGTGGCCAGAAATACGGCTTCAACATCCCCTTCGAGAAGGGACTCGACAGAGAAATCACGGCCCAAAGCCTTTCCCGTTTCGGCCTGGACGCCCATTTCGATGACACCTTCAATGTCCCAGTTGAGGATATCCATGGATAGCCGATTGGCGGCAATGGCACTCCGAAGCAGCCCACCCAGCTTGTCCGTAGCTTCGTAAACGGTGGTCTCATGCCCGAGCCGGGCGGTGAAAAAGGCCGTGGACAATCCTTCCACTCCTCCGCCGATCACGGCCACCCGGCGACCCGTGTCCGGCGCCTTGTAAGGTAGGATCCGTTCGCCAATCGTTCTTTCGTAGTCCGCCACAAACCGCTTGAGAAAATTGATGGCCACGGGTTCATCCGTTAATTGACGGCGACAATCATCTTCACAAGGTCGGGGGCAGATCCGGCCGATCACCGTTGGAAAGGGGTTACGCTCCTTAATCACTTGGATTGACCGATGGTAATCACCCAAAGCGATTTGATGAATATATTCACAGATATCGATACCTGCCGGACAAGCTCGCTGGCAGGGGGTCGTACAATCTTCGGTCGTGTATTCCCGCATAATCCGCCGAGTGACCGATGACAGGCTGATGATATGCTTGGGGCACACCCTTTCACAGGCCCCGCACCCAGTACACCGTTTCTCATTAACGACGGGCAAACCCTCTATCCCCATACTTAAGGCGCTGAATTGACAAACCTTTACACAACTGCCGAGTCCCAGACAGCCGATAGAGCAGATCTTCATTCCGCCGCTTAAAAGGGCTGCGGCCCGACAATCACTCAATCCATCGTAAATATATTTAATATCAGCGTCTTTCACGCCGTAGGTACATCCCGGTTTGGCGATATCGGGCTCCTTGGCCTCAACGCTCATCCCCATGATGGCGGCAATGGCTTCGGCCACATCCGAACCGGCGGCTACACAAGAATTGGGCGAGGATTTGCCGGCCACAATGGCTTCAGCATTGGATCCGCACCCTGGATATCCGCACCCACCGCAATTGGCCCCGGGAAGGGCATCATCCACAGCTAAAATTTTAGGATCTATGTAAACGTAAAAAACCTTGGACGCCACCGCCAGACCAATACCGACCACGACTCCCATGATTCCCATAATACTGATGGCTACAACCATGTTATACGCTCCTGTCTGTTCTATGTATATCGATGGATAGAATCACACATGCTCGGCATTCATACATTAAATGGAGGGCAATATCAAGCAACGAAATCGCTTTTTTAATGAGATCGATGGTTCGGTGAGGTCGTCCGCGGCCGGTGATGAGGCTTGACAAACCACGTTCAATAAATTGTAAAAGGCGACTGAATCATTCAACTCGGCAATGTGATGGTGAAAGCTGCAAGCCATGCGATAAGGAGTGACAATGAGCGCTGATCGCAAGACGTATCGTATCCAAGTTGAAGAGGCCGCCGCCTGGCTTCGCAATCAATCCGATATCCAGCCGCGAGTGGGATTATTAACCGGTACCGGCCTTGGAGAAACCATCAAGGACATTAAGATCAAGGCCGCCTTCGATTATCGGCAACTTCCCCATTTCCCAATTTCCACCGTACAAAGTCACTCCGGCCGGTTATTGGTTGGAAAAATGGGAGGCGTGTCGGTTGTTGCGATGCAGGGACGATTTCACCTGTATGAAGGATACACACCTCTTGAAGTGACTTTTCCCCTGAGGGTAATGCAAACGCTGGGGATCGAATATCTGATTTTGACCAATGCGGCCGGCGGCTTGAATCCCGATTACAACTCCGGTGATATCATGCTGATCACCGATCACATCAACCTGACCGGCGCCAGTCCGCTGATGGGGCCCAACGAGGACAGCTGGGGCATTCGTTTTCCGGACATGGGCTTTGCCTATGATCAGCCCCTGGCCCGGCGAACCGAGTCTGTGGCTGCAAAACGGGGGATAGCCCTTCGAACCGGAGTTTACGCGGGATTACCGGGGCCGTCACTGGAAACACCAGCCGAAATTCGTTTTTTAAAAATAATTGGTGCCGATGCGGTGGGATTCTCTACGGTCCAGGAAGCTATCGCGGCTGTTCATGGCAATATCAAGGTGCTGGGACTTTCCACCATCACCAATGTCCACAACCCGGCCAAACCGGTACCGGCTGATGTGGAGACGATTATCATCGTCGCTCAAAAAGCAGCCCCTGTCCTGGGCAAGCTTATTTATGCCGTTGTGACCGAAATAATGGATAATCGAGATGTCAATTAAAAATATGGAGCAAAATTCGTCTCGAATTATTCCTAAATTGACACTCATCAATCTGGATCATCTCCCAATTAGTTGTAGCTATACTTGAAAAAGGCTGATAATCTTACTCAAATACGTCTGATCGCATAGGGTTCAAGGACTCGAGGGGTCAAGGATCCGAGGGATCCGCCATAAAACAGGCGGATAAAAACATTAGAATTCAAACACTTGAATCCTTGACCGCTTGGACCCTTTTTTTCAACTAAATTGGAGATAGTTATCGGTAGCCATAAATTGTCACCGGAAATATGGTATCCTTTCACCCCGGTATTTTACCTAAATTTTTTAAGGAGGATTTCTTGGTGCAGGCAATATTTTCAATAACTGTCCTTTTGATCGTATTGATCTCCCCGACAGGATCGTTATGGGGGGCTGAATTCTGCGTTGATGATGCTTCGGCACTGCAGACTGCCCTTAGTACAGCTGCGTCAAATGATGAGGATAATATCATCAAAATTGCACGGGGGATTACTTACGTAGGCAATTTCTTTTATGCAACGGATAAGGGCAAGGAAATAATAATACGGGGCGGTTATGACAAGTCGGGATCGGTGTGTACCTTCCCGACCACCCCTTCGTCGCCCTCCGAAACGATTTTAGACGGTAATGGCGCTGGCCGGGTTCTTAGAGTTAGCGATGATGGTGACGGCAATATCGTGGTGGAGAGGTTGACTTTCCGTAACGGCAACAGTACCGGTGATGGAGGCGGGCTCTTGGCCAGTTCTATCAATGCTTCAGGTGATTCAGGCGATGTGAGGATTTCTTACAATA
>Ga0316197_10001149_pt1 | contig 19008 bp, 17 predicted proteins | sample OudBiesiAoxic_MG_FD_204939 | JGI IMG/M metagenome (GOLD analysis project Ga0316197, IMG submission 204939) | Coastal sediment microbial communities from Oude Bieten Haven, Netherlands - site A oxic | ecosystem: Environmental > Aquatic > Marine > Coastal > Sediment | place: Netherlands... | reverse complement strand
CCCAGCGGGGTTTCCGGCACGAGCCCAAGCCCCACTTCGTTTGAGACCAGCACGGTCGCGTTTTCTCGCATGTGCAGCGCTTGTTCGAGTTGACCCATGGCACGGTCGATGTCGAACGGCACATGCATGATGTTGGAGAGCCACAAGGTCAAACAGTCCACGAGCACGATGGCCCCTTTGGGTGCCGCGCGTATCGCTTCGGCTAATTCGTGCGGCGCCTCGATGGTCTGCCAACCTGCCTCGCGACGCGCCTGGTGTTCGGCGATCCGCGCGGCCATCTCGTCGTCATGAGCCTCGGCCGTGGCGACGTAGACCCAAGGCCGCGGAAGAGACGCGACGAAACTCTCTGCGAAGTGGCTTTTTCCGGATCGGGCGCCGCCAAGAACGAAGGTGATCCTCTCGTCCTCGGGTTTCGCAAGAGCCGTCATCTAAGCCTGCCCGATGAAACGCTCGCGGGCATACCCCGCGAGCCCCCCGAGCAGGCCCCAGAACACCAGCGTGGTCATGACAACGGCCACGACGAAGCTGTGATGAAGGTTCTCCGGGATGAGGCTTTCGTGGCTGGCGGGTTGCGGCGCCCCGATTACATGAGGCAAAACAAGCAGCGCAAACGCCAAAACCGTCGCCGGCAGCGACCGCACATAGAACAGCAGCCACAACGCCGCGGCCGTCGATACAACGGTCCCGAGCCACCAGAGCTGGCGGGCACCAAGCTCCGCGGCCGGCATTGTTGGCAGTTCCGGCGCAAGTCCGAGACCTGGCGCGAGGGTGAAGATTACAAAACCCGCAAGTCCCCAGAAGACGCCTTGGCGCCACCCGGATAGGCCACCGAGCAGCTCGCTGGCCGCGACCAGGAGCAAAGCGAATCCGATACCCGTCACCACATTGGCGAGAAGCGTGAAAAAGGTCCGCTCGGCGCCGTCCGCCGGGCCCCAGCCTTCACCATGGTCATGGGAATGCCCGGTGGCCTCCGCCCCATGTTCGTGAGCTGCCTCAGCAGCAGGCGCGTCGACGGCCGAACTCTGCTCTTCAAAGACTTCTGCCTTTAAGATCATCGGGACGGTGACGAAGTGCTGCGCGATTGTCATGCCAATGCCCGCAACGATGCCGGCGATGGCTGCAACGAGGATAATGTTGCGAAAGTAATCCATGACTGCTTCTCCCTAGTGGCAGGGGAAGGCCATGGAATGTCGGTAGTCGTGAGCCGCGTTGTGCACGGCCCCAATGTTAGAGAAGCCCACACCACCGACGATGAAAATGCCAAGCAACGCCGCCATGAAAATCGGAACGGCCCGATCAGCCGTCAGGGCAACGGCGCGGTTGTCGTTCGACGCAGGTTTGCCGGAAAGAGTCGTCATCAGGTTTCCTTTCGTCGCCCTCCACCCGAGGGCGCGTTTCAAGGTTGATGCCGCGGCAGGTTTCCTGACTTTGCGGGTCGGTGCATCCCCTCGGCCTTCCCGGAACCTGCGCTCCAGTGGCCAGATGAGGGGTACTCACCGCTTACAGTTGCGGGGGCAGCCACGGAATCGGGAAATCCCTCACCGTGTTCCCTTCTTGCGTCCCGCCTCATGCGAGAACCATCGGCGTCCCGACTATAGTCCGCAAAAGGCGCGCCGCAAGAGGGAACCCTGGCCGCCGGCCCATCACAAGCCCCTGCGACGCATTGACAAACGCGGGCTAGGGGCTCTTATGTGCCTCATTGACGGTTGCTCATTTCGAGCGAACAGGGAACGCGGTATGGATGAAACTCCAAATCCGCGGCTGCCCCCGCAACTGTAAGCGGTGAGCCCAAGCCAAAGCCTTGAAAGCGGTTTTGGGCGCCCGAGCCATTGCCACTGGGAATAGCCCCGGGAAGGCGGCGAAGGGTGAAACCCGCGAAGCCAGGAGACCTGCCGTCGATCTAGTCGTCCGCCGGGCGGGGTGCCTCTGCGGCGGTTGGTTTTTTTGGCCCGATTCGCATCGTGGCCGTCCTGCACCCTTTATTTGCCGCGGCGTCTGATTCGGGACCGCCAGAGGATTTTGAGGGTGACACTTCCCGAGACTACCAGTCCCGAGACCGCCAATTCGGAGACAGCCGAGACCCGGACGGACGAGGCCCAGCATGGGGCCACCGTTCAAGGGCCTATCGTTTTTGTTTGCGTGACCTGTCGCAAGGCAGGCGAAATCGAGGATGGCCCACGCTCAGGCTCCTTGCTTGCCGCAGCCGCTGCTAAGGCCGCCCATGGGACGGGCGTCACCGTTAGGGGCGTGGAATGCCTCGGCAATTGCAGCCGCTCGCTCAGCGCCGCGATGCGGACGCGCGATAGCTGGACCTATGTGTTCGGCGGTCTTGATGCCGCCAACGACGCGCCGGCCCTGATCGAAGGGGCGCGGCTCCTCGTCGACGCCGCCGACGGCATCCTGCCCTGGCGCGGCCGGCCGAACGTCTTGAAGCGCGGCCTGATCGCCCGCATCCCGCCACTCCACTTCACCCCGACCCCGGAGGACCCTGAATGACGTCTGTTGCCCGCGTTCCCTGCACGATAGTGACCGGCTTTCTCGGCTCTGGAAAAACCACTCTCATCCGCCATGTTCTCGCCAACGCCAACGGGCGGCGCCTCGCCGTGATCGTCAACGAGTTCGGCGATGTGGGCATTGACGGCGAGATCCTCAAAGGCTGCGGCAACGAGAACTGCTCGGACGAGAATATCGTCGAGCTGGCCAATGGCTGCCTGTGCTGCACGGTCGCCGACGAATTCGTGCCCGCACTCGACGAGATCCTGGCGCACGAACCCCAGGTCGACCACATCGTCATCGAAACCTCCGGCCTCGCGCTGCCAAAGCCGCTCGTCCAGGCGTTCCACTGGCCGGCGATCAAGAACCGCGTCACCGTCGACGGCGTCGTGGCGGTGGTGGACGGCGCCGCGCTGGCGGACGGCCAAGTCTCTGCCGACCTCGAAGCCTTGTCCGCGCAGCGGGCTGCCGACGACGCGCTCGACCATGACGACCCCATAGAAGAGGTGTTCGAAGATCAGGTCGCCTGCGCCGACCTCGTCGTGTTGAACAAGCGCGACCTGCTCGACACGGACGGACTTGCGCGCGCCATGAAGACGGTGACTGGCACGCTTCCGCGTGGGATCGGCGTCGTCACGGTCTCGGAGGGCAAAGTCGATGCCACCGCCTTACTCGGTCTTGGCATCGGCGCGGAGGACGATATCCAAAACCGCATGACCCATCACAACAACGAGGAAGATCACGATCACGACGACTTCGACACGTTCGTGGTGCCGATAGCGGAAGTCGCCGACCCTGCTGCCATCACCGAGCGAATCGCCGACCTGGCCGAAGCCCACGACGTCTTGCGCGTCAAAGGCTTTGCCGCCGTAACCGGCAAGCCCATGCGGCTTCTCATCCAGGCCGTGGGCCCGCGCGTGACCCATTACTTCGACCGCCCTTGGGGCCAGACCGAGAACCGCCAAGGCAAGGTCGTGGTGATCGGCCTGAAGGGCCTGGACCGCGACGCCGTGGCTAAGTCCCTGGCCGGATAACCTGTAGGCACCGACGATGCACCTCCTGCAGACAAGCAGCACGACGCTCGACGACATCGCCGAGCCGATCGACCTGGGTCAGACCCCCGGCGACATCGTGATCTTGTCGTTCACGGACAGCGATCTCACCGGGATTGCCGCGGCCTATGCGCAAGAGCAGGTGCATCTGCCGTCGGTTCGGCTGGCGCATTTGCGCGATCTGCGCCACCCGATGTCCACCGACCTTTGGCTCGAGACCGTCGCACAACACGCCCAAGTCATCGTGGTGCGGCTCTTAGGGGGACTCGACTGGTGGTGCTATGGCGTCGAAAGACTGGCGGCGGTCGCCCGCGAGCGCGGGATCGCGCTGGCCGTTCTACCGGGCGAGGACAGGGACGATGCGCGCCTGTTCGAGCAGTCGACCTTGGACGAACCAGAACTCAAAACGCTGCTGACCTATTTTCGGGAAGGCGGATCGGCCAACTTGCGCGCGCTCCTACGGCACCTGGCCTGTCTCGGGGGCACGAAACTGGAGGCGCCGTCACCACAGCCCTTCCCCCGAATGGGGGTTTACCGGCCGGGCGAGGGCGTTGTCGATTTCGATGCCTTCTTGGCGCGCCACCATCAAGACGCGGAGCACGCCGGGGACCGGGCAACAGTTCCAATCCTTTTCTATCGCGCCTCGCTTCTCGCTGCCGACACCGGCCCCATAGACGTTCTGTATACGGCTCTTTCCGCGCGCGGGATCCAGCCCGTACCGCTGTTCCTACCCAGTCTGAAGGTTCCAGAATCCATCGCCTTCGTCGGCAGAGCGTTCGAAAGGCTCGGCCCGTCGGCGATTGTCACGACGACGGCCTTTGCTGCTGGTGACGGCGTCTTCGAAGGGTGCGACGCCCCCGTCGTGCAGGCGGTCATCGCCAACACAAGACGCGAAGCCTGGGCCTCCAACCCGCGCGGTCTTGGGCCGGCGGACCTGTCCATGCATGTGGTTCTGCCCGAACTCGACGGGCGCGTGCTGGCGGGAACGCTCGGCTTCAAGGATACGCAGGACAAGGACGATGCTCTAGGCTTTGCCGGTTGTGTCAGCCGCCCCGAACCGGATCGCATCGAGGCGGTCGCCGATAAGATCGCAGCGCTCGTTCGTCTCAGGCATTTGCCCCGCGCGATGCGCAAGATCGCGATCGTTCTACCCGACTATCCGGGTGCGGGCGGACGGGCGGCCTACGCTGTAGGACTCGACGTGCCTGCAAGCGTGCTCGGCGCCATGACCGATCTCGCTGCCGCCGGTTACACGGTCCAGGGCCGTCCCAGCGACACGCGCGCACTGCTCGCGCGCCTGCGCAGCCAAAACAGCCGTCCGGGCCTGGCGCTTGAGGACTATGAAACGCGCCTGGCTGCGCTCCCCGAGGCCGTCGGAACCGCCATGGATGAGGCCTGGGGGAGGCCGGAAGACGATCCGGATTTTCACGACGGCGCTTTTCGCTTTCAGGCCGCCATGTTCGGCAATCTCATTGCCGCGCTCCCGCCCGACCGGGGAAAGACGACGGACCGGCGCGCGGACTTCCACGATCCCGAACTGCCGCCCCGCCATGCGCTTCTCGCCTTCGGACTTTGGCTGCAGCACGAGATCGGCGCCGATGCGGTGCTGCATCTTGGCGCGCACGGTACGCTGGAATGGCTCCCGGGGAATGCGGTTGCGCTCACTGCCTCCTGCTTTCCCGAGGCCGTGCTCGGCGCGTTGCCGGTGTTCTATCCGTTTATTGTCTCGAACCCGGGCGAGGCCGCACAGGCCAAGCGGCGCGTGGCGGCGGTGACCATCGGCCATCTGCCCCCGCCCCTCACAAGCACGGAAATGTCGGGCACGGCGCTGGAGCTGGAGCAGCTTGTCGACGAATATGCGATTGCCGACGGCCTCGATACGCGGCGGCGCGACCGGCTCGCGGGACTGATCGTGGACAAGGCGCGAGAGACCGGGCTCGCCGACGAGGCAGGGCTTTCCCAGGACGAATGCGAACAAGAGGCCTTGCGCAAGATCGATACCTGGCTCTGCGATCTGAAGGACGTGGCGGTCAAGGACGGTCTTCACATCTTCGGCCGAGACCCGCATACGGACGATGCCGATTGGCTGGCTTGCGCGAGCGCCGAGCGTTCCGCGCTCCTGGCCGCGCTCGACGGCAAGCGCGTGCACGCCGGTCCGGCCGGTGCGCCGTCACGAGGGCGCCGCGATGTGCTGCCCACCGGGCGCAATCTCTACACGGCCGACCCGCGCGTGTTGCCAACGCGGACGGCCATGGAATTGGGCGCAGGTGCGGCCGATGAGGTCGTGCGCGGCTATATGCAAGAGCATGGGGACATGCCTCGGTCGCTTGTCATCGATCTGTGGGGCAGCACGACCCTTCGAACCGGCGGCGAGGAGATCGCGCAAGGGTTTGCCCTGATGGGGTGCCGCCCCGTTTGGGATCTGGCCACCGGGCGCGTCACGGGCGTCGAAGTGATGCCGCCCGCCGTCATGGGTCGGCCGCGCGTCGATGTGACGTTTCGGATCTCGGGGCTGTTCCGGGATCTCTTCCCGTCCCAAATTGCCCTTCTGGATGCGGCCGTGAAGCTTGTGGCAGCGCGCGATGAGGACGCGCACGACAACCCGCTCGCGGCTGTAATCAACGAAACGCAGAATGCCATTCCAGAGCGCATCTTCGGCAATGCCCCGGGTGCCTATGGTGCAGGGATCGAAGATCTGCTTGGCGCGCGGGTGTCCGACGAAACCTCCAGCGAGGTATCCGATGAAACTTTGGGAGCAGCCTATCTCGCAGCCACCTCGCATGTCTATGGCGGTGCAGACGGAACGGGCACCGCGCGGCGCGGCGCCTTTGCCGACCGCGTGGCTCGCGCTGATCTTCTCGTTCACCTGAGCGACGATCCCACCCGCGACATTCTCGAGGGCGCCGAGGACGTGGCCCATATCGGCGGGTTCGCCGCGGCTGCACGCTCGCTCGGCGCAAAGCCCGACCTCGTCGTGCTCGATACTACTAACCCCGAGGCCCCGAAGGCGCGGCTTCTCCCGCAAGCTCTCGCCCGCATTGTCCGGGCCCGTGCGATCAGCCCGGCCTTCATCGAAGGTATGATGCGCCATGGGGCGCGCGGTGCGGCGGAACTAGCCGAAACGGTCGACCGGCTCGCGGACTTCGCGGAAGTAACCGATGCGGTCTCGGGCGCATTGTTCGATGCGATCCATGGCGCCTATCTTGCGGATGCGACTGTGCGGGACTTTCTGGTGCGGGAGAATCCGCAGGCAGCGCGCGCGATTGCCGAGCGCCTGGAGGATGCGCGCCGGAGAGGCCTGTGGCATCCCAAACGCAACGATCTTGGGACGGATGACCTTCTTGGCGTCGCGGAGGCAGCGCAATGAGTACGCGGCCAATTCGAGATATCAACACCGGTGTAACCCTCGCGCGCGGCGCCTGTCCTACCCTATCGGCTCCTATGGAGACCGGCGATGGGCTGCTCGCGCGCATCGTGCCGTCCGGATCGATGGCCATCGATGACTTCGCCGCACTGTGCGCGGCCGCCCGCACCCATGGCAACGGGCTCATGGAGATCACGGCGCGGGGCAGCTTACAGATTCGCGGACTGACGGAGATCTCGGCACCGCTTTTCGCAAACACTGTCGCGGGCCTCGAAATTCCCTTCGACGACAATGTACCGTTGTTGGTGTCGCCGCTGCCCGCGCACCCCAGAGCAGGGTTTCAGCCGCGCGACCTTGCCGCCGAGATGCGTCAGGCAATCGCCGCGCGCGGGCTGGACCTTGCGCCAAAAGTCTCGGTCGCGATCGATGATGGCGGCCCCATCTCGCTAGACGAACTGGCCGCGGATGTCCGTGTGCGTACCCTGGACGGAGACGCCGTGCAGCAGCTCTTGGTGAGCATAGGCGGCGACCACGAAACCGCAACCCCGCTGGGCGTGACGCGTATAGAGCACGCGGTAAGCCTGATCGTCGACCTGCTGACGGCGCTTGCCGAAAGCGGTGCCCACGTGCGGGCCCGCGATGTGGTGGCGCGCGAGGGGCTAGACCGGTTCTTGCGCGCGGCCGGAAACCGGATCGCGACCGCGCCCAAACCCCCCGCCCTGCGAACCACCGAGACCATAGGACTGCATCGCCTGCTCGATGGAACTTGTGCCATCGGGGTGGCGCTTCCGTTCGGTCAGGCTCACGCCCTCGGCCTCATTGCACTCGCCCGCATAGCCGGGGCGAATGGCGCGGACTGGGCGGCGCTCGCGCCGCAACGCACGCTTCTGCTCGGGCCCATCGATGAAATGACCGCGTTCGCGCTCGGAACGGCCGCCGATACGCTCGGCTTCATTGTGGATGCACGCGATTCAAGGCGGCGTATAGCGGCTTGCGCCGGCGCGCCGGCTTGTGCCTCGGGGTTCATCCCATCGCGCGAGCTGGCGGCGCAAATCGCCGAGCGTCTTCCGCAAGGCAGCTTCGCGCTCCATGTATCGGGATGTAGCAAAGGTTGCGCGCATCCTCGGCCGGCGCCGCTGACAATTTTGGGTACGGCGCAAGGAACCCGCATCATCGAGGGTGACCCCGTTCTTCATCTGTCGGATGGCACTCTGTATACAGATGATGCGGTGGCCGAAACGGTATGCAGGATTGTCGCGGAGAACGAGAATGCTTAAGCACGACTATATTCGCGATGGCGCGGCGATCTACGAAAGGTCCTTTGCGATTATTCGCGCCGAATCTGATCTTTCGCGCTTCACGCCAGAGCAAGCGGACATCGCCGTGCGCATGATTCATGCCTGCGGACGCGTCGACGCGGCGGAGTTCATCGCCTTCGCCGACGACTTCGTTCCGGCAGCGCGGCGCGCGCTACAGAACGGCGCGCCGATCTTTTGTGATGCGCAAATGGTGGCGCACGGAGTCACACGCGCGCGTCTGCCGGCAAACAACGACGTGGTCTGCACTTTGAGGGACGAGCGCACGTTCAAGCTTGCCGAAGAGCTCGGTACGACCCGCTCGGCGGCGGCACTCGAGCTATGGCCCGACCGGCTCGAAGGCGCGGTGGTTGCGATCGGCAACGCGCCTACGGCCTTGTTTCATCTCCTTGAGATGATGAGCGCAGGCGCACCGAAACCCGCCGCCATTCTCGGCGTGCCAGTTGGCTTTATCGGCGCGGCCGAATCCAAGGATGCGCTTGCCGAACGGTCTTGTGGCGTCCCGTGGCTTATCGTGCGGGGACGCATGGGCGGCAGCGCCATGACGGCAGCGGCGCTGAACGCACTCGCCAAGAAAGGCATATGAGGATGAGACTATGAGCCGCATGACCGGCCGATTGATCGGCGTCGGCGTCGGACCCGGCGACCCCGAGCTGCTCACGGTCAAGGCGCTGAATGCGCTGAAATCCGCGGACGTCGTCGCCTATTTCGCAAAGGCCGGTAATGTCAGCAATGCGCGTCGCATCGTCGAGGGTCATTTGACTGGCGCCGAGGAATTGCCGCTACTCTATCCCATCACCACGGAAATCCCCAAGGAGCAGGCTGCCTATCGCGATGCCATCGCCGACTTCTATGACGTGTCGGCGGCGGCGGTCTCCTCCTATCTCGACGACGGACGGGATGTCGCTGTTCTGTCCGAGGGCGATCCGCTATTCTACGGCTCCTACATGCATATCCATGTACGCCTCGGTCGCCGCTATCGGACCGAGGTCATTCCGGGCGTAACCGGCATGTCGGGTTGCTGGTCGTCGGCGGCTGCGCCGATCACCCAAGGCGACGACGTCTTCACAGTGCTACCGGGGACCTTGCCCGAGGCAGACCTGGAGCGGCGCCTGAGCGATTGCGACGCCGCCGTCGTGATGAAAATTGGCCGACATCTGCCGAAGATCCGCCGCGCTTGCGAGCGGGCCGGGTGCCTCGACCGGGCGATCTATGTGGAGCGGGGAACGATGACGAATTCGGCGGTGATGAAGCTCACCGACAAGCTCGATATGACGGCCCCCTATTTTGCCATCGTGCTCGTACCGGGCTGGGAGGAACGGCGATGAGCGGGTGTTTGACCGTCGTTGGTCTTGGTCCCGGCGATGACCGCTTTCTCACGCCCGAGGCGCGCAAGGCGCTTGCCAGCGCCCAAGCCCTCTACGGTTACGGGCCCTATCTCGACCGCGTCCCGTTGCGCGATGGCCAAGCCCGTAATCCGTCCGGCAATCGTGTAGAGGGCACAAGGGCGCAGGTCGCGTTGGCCCACGCGGCGTCCGGCGCTCATGTGGCCATGGTCTCAGGCGGCGATCCTGGCGTGTTCGCCATGGCGGCAGCCGTGTGCGGGGAAATCGAGGACGGCCCCGAGGCCTGGCGCGCGCTCGACCTACGCATCGTGCCGGGAATCACCGCCATGCTCGCCGTCGCGGCGAAAGCGGGTGCGCCGCTCGGCCACGATTTCTGCGCGATCTCGCTGTCGGACAATCTCAAGCCCTGGGAGCTGATCGAACGGCGGCTCGATGCGGCGGCCTCCGGCGGTTTCGTAATCGCCTTCTATAATCCTATCTCCACGGCGCGGCCCTGGCAGCTCGGCCAGGCGTTCGCGCGTCTGGGGCACCATCTTTCGCCAACCACTCCCGTGATCTTCGGGCGCGCCGTCGGGCGCGACGACGAAGCCATCACCGTCACAACCTTGGACAAGGCGGCCGAAACGCACGCGGATATGGCGACGCTCGTCATTGTCGGCTCTCCCGAGACCCGGGTCGTCACGCGCAACGGCCAAACACCGCTGGTCTACTCCCCGCGTATGACCGCGCCGGTGAGCGCATGATCACACCACGCCAGAGCGTCTTCGATCGTCTCGGCGGACGGCGTATCCGGCAGAGCCGGCCGCCGTACCATGACGACAGGAAGCGCGAGCGACCGCGCTGCAGCAATTTTGCCATAGCTGGCCTCGCCGCCGCTGTTCTTGGAGACGATGATGTCAATGCGATGCTGCTCCAGAAGCGCGCGATCCTCCGCCTCGCCGAAGGGCCCGCGCGCGGTCACATAGATCGCATCGGGGACGGCGAGCGGCGGATCGATGGGATCCACACTGCGGATGAGATAGGTGTGTTGCGGCGACCCGGCGAAAGGCGCGATGTCTTTGCGGCCGAGTGTGAGGAAGACGCGCGCAGGCTTGGCGCCAAGCGCTTGTGCCGCGTCGGTGACACTCCCGGCCTCCGTCCAGTCGTCTCCGGCGTGTTTTTCCCAGGGCGCACGGCGCAGGGCCAGAAACGGGACCTTGGTTTCACCCGCTGCACGGAACGCATTTGCCGAAATCTTGTCGGCATAAGGATGGGTCGCATCGATCAACAGACCGATCTCTTCGGAACGCACGAAGCGTGCAAGTCCTTCTGCCCCGCCAAAGCCGCCGATGCGGGTCGGCACACCTTGAGCGCGGGGGTTCGTGGTACGGCCCGCGAGCGACAACGTGACCTTCATGCCATCGCGCGTGTCGAGTTTCCCCGCGAGCTGCCGGGCTTCCATTGTGCCTCCGAGAATGAGGATCTTCATGAGCGCTCCTAATCCGTTTGCGGCGGAGCCTGCCCCAACGCAGCGGTGGCTGTCCATCGTGGGGATTGGCGAGGACGGCGTTGACGGGCTTGGGCGCGGGGCCCGAGACCTCATCGAGAATGCCGAGATCGTCTTCGGGGGCGCGCGTCATCTGGCGTTCGCAGCGCCCTTGATCCGGGGCGTAGCCAAACCGTGGCCGTCGCCGTTCTCACTGGCGCCCGGCGAGGTCATGGCTTTGCGTGGCCGGAGCGTCTGCGTGCTGGCATCGGGCGATCCCTTCTTTTATGGAGTCGGCACCACGCTCATAGACCATGTTCCGCCCGAGGAGACTTGGGTCATTCCCGCGCCCTCCGCGTTCAGCCTTGCGGCAGCGCGCCTGGGCTGGCCACTTCCAGAGACGACATGCTTGTCGCTGCATGGGCGGGCGCTGGACAGGATCCGGCCGCACCTGCATCCCGGAGCGCGGATTCTCGCGTTGACCTCGGACGCCGATGGCCCTGCCGCTCTGGCATCACTGCTGTCGGACACAGGCTTCGGCCGGTCGCACCTAACCGTTCTGGAGGCTTTGGGGGGTGACCGCGAGCGCAAACATACGGCCGATGCGCGAAGCTTCAACGTGACGGACATCGCGGCCCTGAACACTGTCGCCGTAGAGGTTGCAGCCGCACCGCACGCACGCATCCTCGCTTATGCCCCGGGGCTCGACGATGATTTGTTCGACCATGACGGACAGATTACCAAGCGCGAGATTCGCGCCATCACCCTCTCTTCGCTCCGGCCCCAGTACGGCGAGCTCCTCTGGGACGTGGGTGCCGGTTCCGGCTCAGTCGGGATCGAGTGGCTGCTGGCCCATGCTTCGCTGCGCGCGATCGCGATCGAGGCGGATGCGGCCCGCGCCGCGCGTGCTGTCCGCAATGCTGCTGCCTTCGGTGTGCCACATCTCGATGTGATGGAGGGCTGCGTGCCGCAAGCGCTCGCCGATTTGCTGCCACCGGACGCAATTTTTGTCGGCGGCGGGGGCAGCGGGGACGGCGTGTTTGAAGCCTGTGTCGCAGCGCTCAAGCCAGGCGGACGCCTGGTGGCCAACTCAGTGACGCTCGAGACCGAATCGGAACTGATTGCGCGGCATGCCGCGCTCGGCGGCACGCTCGCCCGCATATCCATCTCGCGGGCGGATGCTGTCGGCGGCAAGACCGGCTGGCGTCCTGCGATGCCCGTGACGCAATGGAGCTGGGAGAAGGTATGATTGTTGCTGGGATCGGCTGCCGAAAGGGCGCCACCGCCGCGGAAATCGAGGCAGCGATCGAGGCAGCCCTGGAGGAGACAGGGCAGACCCGGGATGCGCTGACTGCGCTTGCGACGTCCGACGGCAAGGGTAGCGAGCAGGGCCTCATTGATGCGGCGGCGGCGCGCGGTCTCGAACTGACCCTTGTGAAGCCTGCAGCGCTTGAGGCCGCTGGTCCCCGGAGCAAGTCGTTTTCGCCCAGGGTAAAAGAGATGTTCGGCGTACCGTCGGTGGCTGAGGCCGCCGCGCTCGCCGCCGCGGGTCCCGATTCGGCGCTACTCGCCCCCCGCACCATTCTTGGCCCCGTGTCCTGCGCGCTCGCAGGCGCAGTTCGCGAGACATGACCGTCCACTTCATAGGCGCAGGACCGGGCGCTGCGGACCTGATCACCGTCCGTGGCCGAGATCTGATCGCGCGCTGTCCGGTGTGTCTTTACGCTGGATCTATTCTCTCCGAAGACCTGCTCGCCTATTGCCCGGCGGCCGCCCGAATCGTGAATACCGCGCCCATGGCCCTCGATGAAATCGAAGCGGAGTACGTGGCAGCGCACGAACAAGGGCAGGACGTGGCGCGGCTTCATTCCGGCGATCTATCCGTCTACAGCGCCGTGGCCGAACAGATGCGTCGGCTCGACGCGCGCGGCATCCCCTATACGCTGACGCCGGGCGTACCGGCTTTCGCCGCGGCTGCCGCCACGCTGGGCCGCGAACTAACCGTACCTGAGATCGCGCAGAGCGTGGTCCTGACACGCGTGTCAGGACGCGCCTCGAAGATTCCAGTCGGCGAGAGCCTCGAAGCCTTCGCCGTGACAGGGGCCACACTCGCCATTCATCTTGCGATCCATGCGCTTCCCAAAATCGTCGAGACTTTGCTGCCCTTTTATGGCGCGGACTGTCCTGCCGCCATCGTCGCGCATGCAAGCCGGCCTCAAGAGCGCATCTTAAGCGGCACACTCGGCACGCTGTGTGCGCAGCTGGACGCGAACCCGATCGAACGGACAGCGATGATCCTGGTGGGCCCCGCACTCGCGAGCAGTGACTTCAGAGAGAGCGCTCTCTATGACGCCGACTATCGCCGCCGCTATCGCGGAGGCCCCGCATGAGCGAACGGCGCGCGGCCGACAAGCTGACCCTGTCGGTCGAACACGACTACCTCAACCGCGACCGGCTTGCCCGCGACCACCTTGAGCGCGGTCTGTTGAGCAGCGCGCGCCACTTCGTCGCCAAGGGGAACACCCTCGTCCGCCGCAAGCCCGAACGCTTCAGCGGCCGTGTTGGCCCCTTGGATACGTGCGGGCAGATCGTCCGAGCCCCCAGCTGCCTGCGAGAACGCCGCCAGCGTCTCAAGGTCGACGGCCCCGCGCTTCGAGTGAAGATCCAACAGACCTTGCGCGAGCTTGGTCATCTTGGCGACGCCGCCCGCAATGGTCACCTGCGGCACCGGATGCGTCTTGACGTATTTGAGCGTACCGCCGACGAAATCGCCCATGTCGATCAGCGCGGTTTCCGGCAATCCGTACAGCTCCTGCACAAGCTGCTCGGACGCCGAGCCGGTGGAGGCGGCGATATGGTCGAGCCCCGCCGCGCGGGCCACGTCGACGCCCCGGTGAATGGAATGGATCCAGGCCGCACAGGAATAGGGAACGACGATGCCCGTCGTACCGAGTATCGACAGACCGCCGACGATTCCCAGACGCCCGTTCAATGTTTTCGCTGCCAGCGCCTTGCCCTTAGCGACGCCGATCTCGACCTCCACATCGCAGGGCACCCCGTGGGCGCGGGCGACTTCGACCAGTGCTTCCGCCATCATCCGACGCGGCACGGGATTGATCGCGGGTTCCCCGGGCGGCAGAGGCAGACCGGCCCGAGTAACCGTGCCGACGCCCGCGCCCGCGCGGAACATGACGCCCGCCCCTGGGCGCCCGCGCCGGACCGTCGCCAGAATCAGCGCCCCGTGCGTGACGTCGGGGTCGTCGCCCGCATCCTTCACCACGCCCGCCGTGGCCTGCTCGGCATCGGCGGCCGTGGTAGCGAGCGCAAAGGCCGGACGCTGACCGCCGGGCAGCGTAACCTCCACGGGGTCGGGGAACGCGCCAGTGAGCAGCGCCGTGAAGGCTGCTTTGGTGGCCGCCGTGGCGCAGGTTCCGGTGGTCCATCCCTTCCGGAGTGGACGGTCCTCTTCATTCATGACACCCGCTATAGAACGCAATTGGCGCGGCGTCACGGGAGGTCCACACGTTGAGTGCTCCCGGGATCATCGTCGCCGCACACAAATCCGGCGCAGGAAAAACTACCGTGACACTGGCGCTGCTTGCCGCGCTGAGACGCCGGGGACGTCAAGTTCACCCAGTCAAGGCGGGGCCGGACTATATCGACCCTGTCTTTCATGCGCGGGCGACCGGCCATGGCAGCATCAACCTTGACAGCTGGGCCATGCCGCCGGGCTTGCTCGACGCTTTGATGTCGGAGGCTTCCGCCACCGCCGACATCGTCGTCGTTGAGGGCGTCATGGGGCTCTTCGATGGGATTGCGGGCTCTCCAGGCCGATCGGGCACTACCGCCGATCTTGCCGCGCGGTTCGGGCTTCCCGTGATTTTGGTGATCGACGTCACCTCGCAAGCGCAGTCCGCCGCCGCGCTCCTGCGTGGCTTTGCAGCCCATGATCCGGCCGTGCAAATCGCGGGCGTGATCCTCAATCGAGTCGCGAGCGAGCGGCATGCCCGGCTGGTGTCGCGGGCCGTCGAAGGCTTGCGTATTCCAATTCTTGGTATGTTGCCGCGCGACAAGACCGTCACCCTGCCCGAGCGTCATCTCGGCCTCGTCCAGGCGGATGAGCATGACGAATTGGAGGCCAAATTTGAGGCGCTTGCGGGGCTCGCCGAAGCGCATCTCGATCTCGACGCGATTCTCGCCCTGGCGCGACGGCCGCTTCTACAGGGCGAGCATGTCTCGGGCCGTCTGCCCCCGCCGGGGATGCGCGTTGCGATGGCGCAGGACGCGGCCTTCACCTTTCTCTATCCGCACCTCGTCCAAGGCTGGCGGGAGCAAGGCGCGACGCTCGTCCCGTTCTCGCCACTGGCGGACGAGGGACCGGACGCAGATTGCGATGCGTGCTGGTTGCCGGGCGGCTATCCCGAACTCCATGCGGGGCAGCTAGCCGCCGCGACCGGCTTCAAGACAAAGCTGGCAGAGTTCGCACAAACACGGCCCGTCCATGGCGAGTGCGGCGGATACATGGTGCTGGGCCAGGGCCTCGTGGATGGGGACGGCACCCGCCACGCCATGACCGGGCTCTTGAGCCACACCACAAGCTTCGCGGACCGGGGGCTGCATCTCGGCTATCGGGAGGCGCAGCTCTTGGAGCCTTGCGTGCTGGGGGACGCTGGAGAGCGCGTGCGCGGTCATGAATTTCACTATGCGCGCGTGATCGAGGATGGGGACGATTCGCCGCTCGCCGAACTAGCCGATGGCGAGGGGAATGCGCTCGGGCCTACCGGGGCCCGCCGCAGCCAGGTCACCGGCACGTTCTTTCATGCGATTGCGGGAGCCTAGGCGGGCCGCATTAAGACGAAAATTTCCCGGAGACCTGCGCCTCCTCGAAGGTCGCCATGCCGGTGTGGCAGGCGAGTGCCGCCCGCAGCACGAGAAGTGCCACGGCCGCGCCGCTTCCTTCGCCAAGCCGCATGCCGAGATCCAGCAGCGGCCTCATGCCGAGCTCCTGCAACAGAAACTCATGACCGGCATCGGCGGATTTGTGGCCAACGCGGGCATGGTCCAACCCATCGTCCCGCAGCGCCTTGAGCGGGGCTACGGCAGAGGAGGACACCATGCCGTCGATCAGTACGGGCGTCCGCTTGTGACGGGCCGCGAGGCATGCGCCCATCATCGCGGCCAGTTCGCGTCCCCCTACAGCGGCAGCAGCCCGCAAAGGATCGCCGAGAACGTCGGAGTGGTAGAGCAGCGCCTGTTGGATCACGGCACGCTTGCGACCGAACCCATCCCTGCCAACGCCCGTACCGGTGCTGGCAAAGCGTGCCCCGCCCCCGAACAGCGCCCCGGAGATCGCCGCCGCCGCCGTCGTATTGCCGATGCCCATTTCGCCCAGCACGACCAGGTCGGATTCGCCGGTGACCTGGTCGTACCCGATACCGACCGCGTCCAGAAATTCGGCCTCTTGCATGGCTGGCGCCTCGGTGAAATCTGCCGTGGGCCGGTCGAGATCGAGCGGCGTCACACGAAGGCGCGCGCCGTTCGTCCGCGCGAGCTGGTTGATTGCCGCGCCGCCTGCCGTGAAATTCGCCACCATTTGGGTGGTCACCTCGGGCGGGTATGCGGAGACGCCTTGCGCGGCCACGCCGTGATTCCCTGCGAATACCAAGATCTCGCATGTGCCGAGCGTGGGCGGCGTGCGCCCCTGCCAGGCCGCGAGCCAGGCCGTGAGTTCCTCCAGCCGGCCGAGCGAGCCCGGCGGCTTCGTTAGCTGGGCCTCGCGCGCGGCGGCCGCATCGGCGGCGGATTGGTCCGGCGCGGGCAGGTCTAGACAGGCTGCACGCAACTGTTTGAAGGAAGAAAATCGGGACATTTCAGCGTAGTGTCACAAAAAGACGTGTGGCGAGAGAGAAGGACTTCAGTTGCATGGGCGGCATTAGCACGGACCTCAAGGCGGGCCTAGCCTTTTGCACGCGGCTGCCTGTCACGGTGCTCGACGGCACGCGGCTGGCCGATGCTGCGTGGACGCTTGCTCCTGCCGGCGCCGTCGTCGGTCTGATCGGCGGCGCGATCCTGTATGTGGGCTTGGCGGTTGGCCTGCCGCCCTTTGCGGCGGCCACGCTCGCCGTCGCGGCGACGGCCCTGGCAACGGGATGCCTACACGAGGACGGGCTGGCCGATATGGCCGACGGTTTCGGCGGAGGACGGGAGCGCGCGCGCGTTCTCGAGATCATGCACGACAGTCGAATCGGTACCTATGGCGTGATCGCTCTTATCGTCAGCTTTCTCTTACGCATCGGCGCCCTGGCGAGCCTTGCCGCGGGCGGCGCGGGGCTGCCCGTGCTCGCGCTGATCACCGCGAATACGGGGGCCAGAGGCGCGCTGCCCCTGTTCATGCGGGCGGTCCCGCCAGCGCGTGCCGACGGCTTGTCGGCAAACGCGGGCCGGCCAAGTGCGGGCTCGGCCGCGGGCGCAGTCGCCATCGCGCTCTTCGTGGCCTTGGTTTGTGTCGGGTTTGGCACAACCCTAGTCTCGGCGCTCCTGATCGCCGCCGCCCTCGCGCTGCTCGCCCGCATGGGTCTCCGAAAGATCGGCGGTCAGACGGGCGACGTATTGGGCGCCGCCGAACAGAGCGGCGAAATCCTGATCCTGCTCACGGCCGCAGCCCTTCTCTAGGACGCTCACCGGGTCCCGGCACGTGTGCGGGTCAGGAAACAGCTAGGATGCGGGTGAGGTGACAGAAAGCGTGGCGTGCTAGGATAATCGCGGAAATGGACGACAGCGGCCGTCAGTATTGGGGGCCATAAGGAATTCTGTCCCATGCGTATTGCGATCGCCATTCTTGTCTAATTTGGCGCGTTCTGGGCCGCCGCCAGCCCTGCGGGCGCTGCTCCCGTGCCACTGGCCGGAGCCGCAGCCCACGCGATCTCCGAAAACACCGGCTCGCTGGTGGAGACCGCTGCAAAGCGGACGCGCAAGGCCGCAACCCGGAGCGCCCGGAAATGCAGCTGGCGATGCAAACGCTATTGGCGTCCGTATCAGTACCGCTATTGGAAGTTCTACTATCCCCATGGCGGCCCGCTGTTCTCGTCGCGGCGGTAACCCAGTTCATCTCCCCGCAATAAAAGGGTGACACCGCAGCACTGCCTTGTGGCAGAGTGCGCCGCGTGACGCTGCCGAGACCCGCCATAACTGCCCGTGCGATCGCGCTTTTCGAGGCTGCCCGTCAGCAGCCCGGCGTGCCGGACCCTCTTCCCGAGCGTCTCTTCCTCGTCGACGTCGAGCGGCAAACCGCGACGCTAATCGAGAACGGCGCGGCCGTCGCGGCATGGCCAGTCTCTACGGCGCGCAACGGCATTGGCGGCGAGAACAACTCCTTCAAGACGCCGCCCGGTTGGCATCGCATCGATGCGAAGATCGGGACGGGCGCGGGTGCAGGCACGGTGTTTTCCTCGCGGGAACCCACTGGCGAAACCTGGCAGGGCGAACCTTGCGAGACCGATCTCATTCTCACGCGCATTCTGACGCTGGACGGTCTCGAGGAGGGCATCAACCGGGGGCCGGGCTGCGACTCGCGCCAGCGCTACATCTATATTCACGGATCCAACCACGAGGCGCTGATTGGACGGCCCATGTCGTGCGGCTGTGTTCGCATGTCCAACGCGGACGTGACGGCGCTGTTTGACCAGGCCCGCGAGGGCGACTTTGTCCTGATCGCACCGTCCGATCCGCGCGCGATCCCGGATCCGTCGTCGGGACGCTTTCACTATGCGGGCCTTGGCGGCTCTGGCATGAGCGCCATCGCCCAATTCCAGGCGATGAAGGGCGGACGCGTCAGCGGCAGCGACAGGGCCTTCGACCACGGTGAACGGGCGGCCGTACGCGCGCAGTTCGAAGCGCTGGGGATCGGCGTGTTCCCGCAGGATGGGAGCGGAATCGAAGACGACTGTGCCGCCCTTGTCGTATCCACCGCGGT
>Ga0316197_10001148_pt1 | contig 19014 bp, 15 predicted proteins | sample OudBiesiAoxic_MG_FD_204939 | JGI IMG/M metagenome (GOLD analysis project Ga0316197, IMG submission 204939) | Coastal sediment microbial communities from Oude Bieten Haven, Netherlands - site A oxic | ecosystem: Environmental > Aquatic > Marine > Coastal > Sediment | place: Netherlands... | reverse complement strand
ATCCCCTGTCCCTCGGGACATCCGGGTTCGACTCCCGGCTCCGGCACCATTTGTTTTCAGTGGGTTAGAGCGACGACGGAGAAGGGGCGATCGACACGATTCGGCCAAATTGTGTCAGAACTGTGCTAGTTCTCGCGTGGAGCCCTTCATCGTGCGTTAGTAGACAGCGTCGTCATCAAGTCGTCGCGACTCCGCTGGCCAAGTTGATTCCCGTCGAGAATCTCGCCGGATACGCCGTGGTGGAACTTCTATGGGTACGTGACTCAGGCGGCGAGGTGGTTGACCGTCGTCGCGAGGTCAACCGCCGATGGGCTGGCCGCGCTCCAATCACCCTAACTGGACAGTACCTCGTCGGCGATAGGTCGCCGGATGCCCAGTTTCTTCATCCTTGAATGCAACGTCGTCCGCTTGAGCCCCAGGCGCTCGGCCGCGCCGTCGTTACCCCGAACCTTCCACCCGCAGTTCTCCAACGCCCGCAGAATGTGCTCTCGCTCAACATCCTGAAGACTCTTTTCGCGAGTCGCAGGGGCGACCTCCGGCAGGCGCTCCACGTCAGTGTCGACTAGCTGGATGTTGCGGAGTTCGAGCGCCGGTCCTCGGGAAAGGATGACTGCGCGTTCGAGCACGTTTTGTAACTCGCGGACGTTCCCGGGCCACCCGTAGCTCTTCAGCTTGTCCATCGCCGATGTCGAGATCGTCTCGACGGATCGTCCGAGTCGGCTTCGCAGCTTCCCGAGGAAGTACCAGGCCAGTAAGGGAATGTCCTCGGGATGCTCGCGAAGCGAGGGCATACGGATTGGGAAGACATGCAGCCGATGGAAGAGATCTTCGCGGAATGCGCCCTGCGCAACCAGCTTCTCGAGCTTCCGATTTGTCGCCGCAACCACTCGGGCATCGGTGGTTATCGTTGTCGACGATCCGACCCGCTCGAATTGTCGATCGTGAAGGACCCGCAGAAACTTGGCCTGAAGGTCCAACGGAAGATCACCGATTTCATCCAGGAACAGCGTGCCCCCAGCGGCCAGCTCGAACCGCCCGATCTTCCGTGCGACGGCGCCGGTGAAGGCTCCTCGCTCATGGCCAAATAGCTCACTCTCGATGAGCAAGGCCGGAAGCGCGGCGCAGTTGACGGTGATCAGTGGCCGGTCCGCCCGCCGGCTGGCGAGGTGGACCGCGCGCGCAACCAGCCCTTTACCGGTACCGGTCTCGCCGACGAGCAGGACCGCCGAGTCTGTGGCGGCGACCTGCTCCACTTGGTAGCGGACGTCTTCCAGAACCGAGCTCCGGCCGATCAAATCCTCGTGTTCGAAGGACCGCCGGATCTCCTCACGAAGGCTCCGGTTCTCGGCCTCGAGGCGATCCTTAAGCGTCCGGATCTCCAAGTTGGCGCGGTTCAACGCAACGTCGGCCTTCTGCTTCTCGATGGCGCTGGCGAGTACCTGCCCCACGAGGCGCAGCTGCGGCAAGACACGCTTGGACCATGACCGCTCTCGGTGAATGGTGTTCAGGAAAACGTGGCCTCCGAGCGTAGCCCGCGTCTCGTACGGCACGGCCAGCATCGAATAGATGCCGATTCGCTCACAAATCTCGCGCTCGGCCGCCGCCTCAGGAGGGAGATCATCCAATGACGAGATTATGACCGGATTCCCCTCCTTCAGCCGTGCGGACAGCCAGGGGAATTCGGCAGCGATCACCGTTCCGCGGAAATGAGGTTCGCCAGCCTGGGGTGAGCCCCACTCGTGGCTGATCATCAAGCTGTTTCTCGACGAATCGGTCCATTGCGCCAGCGTGGCGAGGTCGACATCGAGATGCTCGCAGACACGGCCCAGGGCAGTCTCTACTTCAGCGTCAATCGGCTCTGCACCGCAGTTGACGAATCGTGCCGAGATTTGGGAGACGACCTCGTCAAACCCACGAGACTTCTCGATCTCGTTTCTGATCTCTTCGCGGTGCAGGGAACCCAGTATGAGCGCGCCTAGCAACTGGAGTTCCTGAACAACATTGTCGGGCCATTCGATTTCGGTGCGTAACGAATCGAGCGCCATGGCTACGAGGTGCGTGCCCGAGTGCCCGAGAATTGCCACCGCCGAAGCCCCGATCCCCAGCCGCCTTAGCGCCTCGCGCTCTTCCGGCCAGTCTGGCAAATCATCGAGCCGGTTGAAGACCAGGGAATGTTGCAGGGTCAGATGTGCCGCGCACCCTGGCATGCGGGGGAGCCCCATGCTGAGCCCCAGGCCTTTGGCCGTCCAGTCGTTCGAGACCCAAACTCGGATTGGCGCCCCGATCTCTCCACTGCGCGCGACGGGCGCGATGATGACCCGATCCGCATCAAAGTGGTCGCCGATCCGCTGCAGACTGCAGGCGACAAACTCGTCGTCTTGACCCGGCTCCGCGCCGGCGAGGGCCGCCGCGGTCTCCTGGGCGAGTGAACGAACGCCACCATGTCCGATCCGTTTCGACATGAAATGGAAGCCTACCATAGTTTGGACGGTATTTCGTCCGCAATGGACGAGTCTGAAGCTCGATTGACCATATATCGTCCGGTCTGGGCTCGAGGCAGGGAAATGCCCCGTCGGCCGATTGTCTCAACCTGCTGCAGTGTCAAGACTTGTGTCCAGACTGAGTGGCCACCAGAAGTTCGGCATTCTCGTTGCAGTAGCCGCTAGAGCATGGGCGTTCGAATCGAATCCCAATTCGAAGGACCGGTCACGGTTCTTACGATAGCCGGTCGGCTCGAGGCCGACGGCGTCGTGGAACTTGACAAGCTATGCCGTTCAAGTAGGGGGGCGCTGGCTCTGGATCTCTCAGGATTGACTTCCGCCGACATCGAGGGACTGGATGCACTTCGCGACCTGGAGGAGCGAGGGGTCGAGTTGCGTGACGTCTCGACCTTTGTCCGGCTTCTTTTGTCCGGCGATTCTGAAAGGGATCCACCCATCCGAGTTCCATAAACGGCGGGCATCGATCGAGCTGACGATGCGCCACAACTGAGAGACAAGCAAAGGAGGCAATGGGAAATGGAATACAGAAGCAAGAAGGACGCGAAACAGTGGTCCATGGAGAAGTTTGGAAATGGCAGGGGCGGGCTAATCGGAACCATCCCGACACCGTTTCACGACGACACGCTGGAGGTCCATGAGGAGGATCTGAGAAACACCGTCAGGTACGTGATCGACTGCAAGAACGACGGGCTGTTCTTCCTGGGGAACGTCGGGGAGTTCTACTCGATGACCCGAGAAGAGCGGATGAAGGTGACGGAGATCGTGGCCGATGAAGCCAAAGGGAAAATCGCCATCATGCCGCAGACGGCCCATCACTCGGCGAGAGAGGCGATCCTCCTGTCTCAGCACGCTCAGGAAGTCGGCTGCGATCACGTGGTGCTTCTCTCTTCGTATTTCCAGTGCGCCACTCAGCAGGGCCTCAAGGAATGGTGGCACGAGACGTGCGCCGACTTGGACATCGGGGTCGTCTTCTACGACAGCCCCCTTGCCCACCTGGCCACCTCGGATACCATCGCAGAGCTCTCCAGGGAGATTCCGAATATTGTCGGTGTCAAGGATGGTCGTCCGGACCTGATGTGGTGCCTTGATACCGAGCGGAAGGCCGACAACAAGATCTGGGTCAGCGATCCGTTGGAAGACCACTGGCCGCAAGAGATGAAGGTGATGGCAAACCCGGTCCATTGCACCAGTTGGCACACCTGGCTCCTGCAGACGCCCGACGACACGCCGATGCGTGACTACACAGACCTGATCATGGCCGGCAAGTGGGAGGAAGGCCTCAAGAAGTACAACGAGATGGAGCCTGGCCGGCAGCTCCTGAACGAGTTCTTCTGGCCCAACTACCGCAAGGGTGTCTACGTCGTCGCCTTCTGGAAGTACTGGTTGGAGCTCAAGGGCGTCGTCAGTGGCCACAAGGTGAGGTCACCCCTCTTGAACCTGACCGAGGAAGAAGAGGCCTGGCTGAAGGGACGCGTGGAGCTGTTGGCGAAGGGTGAGGGGCCAACGAGCATGAAGCCGCTGACGCCCTACCCGCTACAGGTGAGAGACAGCTCGCCTTCCGGGCCGATGGGCATCTAAGAGAGCGTCTTGACGGAAAACAGTTCTTGAAGCGTGGGGGCGAGGATCGCCCCCACACTTCCACTCATCCTGTGTGGTTCCCACCGCCAAGGTTCACTGGAAATGGCTGACCACCTGACGACCGTCATCCTGATCTCGGTCATCTTCATGATGCTGGGCGTGGGTCTGAAGACCCCCCTGCGGGAAGTTCTGGACGTTGCCAGGCGGATCGGGCTCGTAATGCGCGGGGTGCTGGCCAACTTCGTCATCGTACCTGTCTTGGTCTGTCTGAGTCTCATCTGGCTGCCCCTGGACCCGGACGTCAAGCTCGGAATCCTGTTGATGGCGGCGGCGCCGATCGCGCCCATGGTTCCGCCGTTCGTGGACATGGCCAAGGGCGATGTCGCTTATTCCGTGGGTCTCATGATCATCGTGGCGCTGCTCAGCGTGGTCCTCACCCCGCTTATCCTGGGCCTTGCCATTCCCGAGAGCGTCGGTGACGTCGCGCTGAATCCCCTCGAAATCGTCAAGACCCTGCTGATCGCTCAACTGATCCCCATCGGTCTGGGGATGGCGATCCGGAGCCGGAGCCCGAGGTGGAGTGAGAGGCTGCTCCAGTTCGTGCCCAAGGTCGGCCAGTACGGCCTGATCCTGGGTGTCGGTCTGATCATGGTCTCCCAGGCGGCGCAGATTCTGTCCATCAGTTTGCTGGCCCATCTGGTGATCCCGCTCTGGGTCGTCGCCTTCCTGTTCATCGGCGACTGGATGCTTGTCGGCGAAACCGCGCCGAGGCGCCGGGCACTGGCGGTAGCGACGGCCATTCGCAACGTGCCGCTCGCCTTTCTTATCGCGGGACAGAGCTTCCCGGGCACCGTCGTTGCGCCGGTGACTCTGCTGATGTCGGCGTACGTGATGATCTTCTCGATCGCGTACGGGAGGCTGATGGAGCGTCGGGGCACCGCATTGCCGCGCTGAGGAGAAGATGCACGAAATTCCTCGGGACCCCGAGATCGCATCGGATCTCTGGGCGGACATCCTCCGCAAGACGCTGATCGTGGTGATGGTAACGATCACCGTCTGGGCGGTTTGCTCCCTGATGCGGCGGTTGGCGGAGTCCGGGACCGGGCGACTCTTCGAATCGGCGGAGGAGCACGCATCAACGGGTGCCCTTCTGGGCGCCGGCATCATTTTGGTTGTATTGCTCGTCGCGGGTGTTGCCCGGGGACTGTTGTTGCTCCGTCCCGCGTGGAGAGACGCCGAGGGCGACGGTATCGACAAGGCGCTTGTTCGGATTCGTCAACCCCATGAGGGGTACGAAGAGAATCCATCGGGTCGCTACACCGAACCGACGTTTTGGAACGCGGCGCGCAAGGTCGTCCTGACCACGCTGACGATCGGTGCGGGTGGCAGCGGTGGCCTCGAGGGGCCCGGGGTATACGTGGGCGAATCCGTGGCCGCCGGGTGGAGCAGGGTCTTCAAGCGGCCCTCGGCGGACGAGCTTCGTCTCTATCAGCTCGCCGGGATCGCCGCGGCCATCGGTACGCTCCTGCAGGCACCGTTCACGGCGGCGCTGTTCGCGGCCGAGCTCGTGTACGCGGGTCGCATCATCTACCGGAAGCTCGCCTATTGTCTGATCGCAGGGGTGCTCGCCTACGAGTTGAACCACCACCTGCTCGGTTTCGGCGCGTTGTTCGAGTCGCCCGAACACGGCATGACCTTCGTGTGGCAGGAATACGTTCTCGTGGTCATCGTCGCCGTCGGGTTCAGCGCACCCGCGGCCATCGCACTCGGTCCGGTCTTCAGGAGCGCCGGGCACGTGTTCGGCAAGCTCCCGCTCGTAGTCCGGGGGGCGGCGGGCGCACTGGTCACCGGGGGTGTCGGCGTCGCGATGTGGTTGCTACTTGATGTGCATCCGAAACACATCCTCGGTGTCGGCGAAGAGACGATCAACGACGTTGTCAACGGCACCGGACCAGCGGTTCTCCGAATCTGGTGGATCCTGTTACTCGCCGTGGTTGCCAAGACCCTGGCCACCGCGGCGACGCTCAAGTCGGGTGGCAGCGTGGGAATGCTTTTCCCCGCGATGTACATGGGTGCCCTGGTCGGGGGCGCCGGGTATTACCTCCTCGGCGAAATCGGCCTGTACGCAGGCCCGTCGGTGACGGTTTTCGCTGCTTCGGGAATGGCGGCGGCGTTGACCGCCGTGGCCGGGGTACCGTTGGCCTCCATCGCACTGGTGTTGGAGGTCTTCGGTTCCGATTATGGTCCCGCCGCCGCGATCGCGTGTGCCATCTGTTTCACAGCGAGCGGCCGGTTCAGCCTGTACCTCCGGCCGAGAGCAACCCATGCCGTGTAGCACGCCAAGGACCTCAGAGGAGGATTGCTCGACATGAATCTTCTCCGCTCTCTTCTTCCGATCATCACCTGGTTACCGCGCTACGAGCGTTCGTGGCTGCGCGCAGATGTCATGGCGGGGCTTGCGGTCTGGGCGATGATGGTGCCGCAGGCGCTCGCCTACGCCGGGATCGCCGGAGTCCCCCCGATCTACGGGCTCTACGCCGTGCCGCTCGCGATGGCAGCCTACGCCGTCTTCGGCACCTCGCGCACCCTGTCCGTGGGTCCCGAATCCGCGATCGCGATCATCTCCGCGGTCACGGTTGGCGGGATCGTCGCGCAGGACCCGGCCGAGTTCCTGGCGTTGACTTCCCTTCTGGCCCTGGTCGTCGGCGTGCTCTTTCTGGTCTTCGGGCTTCTGCGGTTGGGGTGGGCAGCCAACTTCCTGTCGCAGCCCGTGTTGCAGGGTTTCACGCAGGGCATCGCGCTGATCGTGATCATCGGGCAGATCCCCGTACTTCTCGGGACGAACGCCGCGGTCGGCGAGATGGTCGGGGACCTACGGAACTTGCCACAGGTCATCGGTCTGAACATCGATTACGCCGGCTTCTTCGTGCAGGCCTGGGCCGCGCTGGCAACGATCGGGAAGGCCAATCCGGCCACCGCCGCGGTGGGGGTGGCGAGTCTCGTGATGCTATTTGCCTTAAAGCGCTTCCGGCCAATGGCGCCCTCGGCCCTGATCGCGGTCATCCTGGCCGTCCTCGCCGTCTGGATCCTGGGGCTGTCCGAGCGCGGCGTCAGCGTTATCGGCGAGGTGGCGACGGGGATGGTCAGTCTGTCGCTGCCCGCACTCAGCCTCGGGAAAGTGGCGGCCCTGCTGCCGGGTGCGCTGGCCATCGTGCTCCTGGGCTACTCGGTGTCCCTGAGCGTTGCCAACGTGAGCGCGCAAGCGACCGGTGAGGAGATCGACCCGAACCAGGAACTGGTGGGGCTGGGCGTCGCGAATCTCGGGGCTGCCGTCAGCTCCGGTTTCGTTGTGTGCGGCAGTTTGTCGCGGGGCGTGGTGATCCGACGGGCGGCCGGCCGGACGCAGGTGGTCTCGCTGATCAATGCCGGGCTCGTCGTCCTGACGCTCGTCGTCGCGCTGCCGATGTTCTACAAGCTGCCCCAGGCAACGCTCGCGGCGGTCGTGGTTGCCGCGATGTCGGGGCTCCTGGACTTCGCGTACCTTCGGCGGCTGCTGCGGATCGACAGAGGTGAGTTCGCCTATGCGATGACCGCTCTATTCGGAGTGCTCGTGCTGGGCATCCTGCAGGGCGTTGCGCTGGGAGTCGTGTTGTCGTTGGCCCTTCTCATCCGTCGTGTCAGCCGTCCTGCCACGGCGGTGCTTGGACGAATGCCCGGAACGGACGACTATCGCGACGTTGCGATTCATCCGGAAGCCGAGACCCTACCGGGGATGCTGATCTACCGATTCGACGCGCCGATCATTTTTGCCAATGCCTCGTACTTCGCCACGGAAGTCCGGCGACTCGTTGCCGGCTCCAAGGCACCCGTGCGCGAGGTCCTGGTCGCCGCGCAGCAGATCAACCAGCTCGATTCGACCGGTGCGGAGCAGCTCGCAAAACTAGGAGCCGAGCTGGAGACAAAAGAGATCGTGTTCTCCCTTGCCGAGACGAAGACATCACTACGTGAGGCGATTCGTCGCAACGATCTGGAGGAAAGACTAAGTGCCCAGCACTTCCACGAATCGATCGAAGCCGGCGTCCGGGCGTTCGTCGAGCGCCAGCAGAAAAGCGCGAGATAAGGCATGGAGCAACGGGACGGCCGCCCGGTGGACGATGATTCGAAGGGGCACGAGGCGGACCACATGAAGGCCCCTGTCAAGTTCCTGTCGAGCCTGGCGTTGATCCGTACGGTGTACTCCTCCGAACGATCGCTAATGGCCTGGATCCGCACGTCTGTCTCGCTCTACACGTTTGGATTCTCGATCAGCAAGTTCATTGACTATCTCGAGCTGCAGGAGAAGGGACTCCAATTTCCGGCCGGTTTCCGTCGATTGGGCCTTGTGTTGATCGCCATGGGAATCGCAGCTCTCGTGTTTGCCATGTTCGACCATCTCAAGAGGATCCAGAGAATGCGGCAGCTGGGACTGCCGTCCACCGTGCGGTCTTTCCTGTCGCCGGGTGCTGCGACCGCCCTACTGTTGACTGGGATCGTGATGCTGATCGGCGTCTGGTCTAGCTGAAGAGAGGTCATCTCCATGAACGATGTCGACCGCGACCTTCGAATTCCTGCGGCACTCGTCCGCACGGCGCTGTCGTCAGAGCAAACATTGATGTCGTGGGTTCGAACGTCCCTGTCAATGTCCACGTTTGGATTCGCGATCGCCAAGTTCTTCCAATACCTGGCGGGGCAAGCCGACTCTCCGATGGCGGCGGGCCCCCGTCGTCTGGGCATCGCGCTCATTCTCCTTGGGGTCCTGGTGCTGACCGCGGCTGTCATCGAACACTTGTTGAGAATTCGTGGACTGAAGAAGCAGGGGCTGCCGGCCGACGCAAGCTCCTTCCTGCCACTTGGTTCAGCGGGCGCAATGCTCGCCATTGGGCTCGCGGCGCTCGTGAGTGTGTTCCTGAAATGGCAGTTCTGAAGATGGTAAATCAAGAGATGTCAGTTCTAAAAACGGTAGCCCTGATCGGTTTCGTTGCCATTTGCTCCGCGTCGGCTCTGTGCTGGGCGGACTCACCGGCCGAGGAGGATCCGCTGCCGGCGGACGCAGCCGACACGGAGTTGGGCGGCGAAGAGGAGTCGGGGGAGTCGTCCCGGAAGGAACCGGAGGAAAGCCCCGAGGGGGTCTTCAAGATTCCGAACAGCAAGGCCACCATCGGGATCGGCGGCTTTGCCAGGCTCGACATGATTCACGATTTCGATGCCATCGGCTCCGAGGACGGATTTGACCCTTCGACCATCCCCACCGATGGTACCGAAGGCGAAAACACTCGCCTCCACGCCAAGTGGACCCGCTTCAACGTCGACTTTCGGCGCCCGACCCGACGCGGGCCGGCGCGAATCTTCGTAGAGACCGACTTCTTCGACAGCGACAAGGCGCTACGTCTCCGCCATGCCTATGGCTCCGTGGGCCCGCTTCTCGCTGGGCAGACCTGGACCACCTTCATGGACGAGGACGCGATTCCACCCACGCTCGATCTCGAGGAACCACGTGTTTTCGTTTTTGTCCGACAGGCGCTGGTCCGCTGGAGCTGGAACAAGAAGGGTGATCGCTGGCGAGGGGCGGTCGCCCTCGAGGATCCCGGCGCCGAGATCGAACCGCCCTCGGGCGTTGCGGGAAGCACCGAGAACGCAATGCCCGACCTTACCGCAAGAGTGCGTGGGAGCTGGGGCTCGAGCCATCTCCAGCTCTCGGCATTCGTCGGTCAGGCTCGTTTTCGCGCCGAGGCAGGACCCACGAGCGACGCCACGATCTGGGGCTCGAGCTTCACGGGCAAGGTAATGACCACGAGTAGCGACGCCCTGAGGTTCCAACTTGCCTACGGTGACGGCCTGGCCCGTTATCATGGTGGCCTGGCGGCCGCGCCGGACGTGACCGGCCAGCTCGAGGCGATCCCGGCCATCGCCACCATGGTTTCATACCAGCACTACTGGAACGAGCGATTGTCCTCGCACATCGTCGGCAGCTACGGGAAGGAAGACAACACTGCGGGACAGAGCGCCGAAGCGCTCCACGCGGTGGGGTACGCGGCGCTGAACCTGGTGTGGGAGTTCGCCGAGAGAATATCGTTCGGGGGTGAGTATCTCTATGGCTCGAGGGAAGACAACGACGGCGCCTCGGGCCGCGCTAATCGCCTACTGTTTGTCTTCAAGTACGACTTTTTCTGATAGCGGCGAGCTACAAAGGAACATTCATCGCTATCCATTTTGCGGAGTGCATTCCATGAGATCACCTCTGAAGACGATGCCCGGCGTCTCAGGCGCCGTTTGTCTGTTGTTCGTCATGCTGGCCCTGACGTCAGGCTGTCAGCAGGACGGCGAAGCCGCAGTGGATTTCCCCGCGGCGCCCGATGAACAGGACCCACTCTCACCGGAAGAGCTGTTGACTCAGATGGCCGCGTTCATGGCGGCGCACGACGATTACTCCTTTGAAGCTCTCGTTACCTACCAGAGCTTGCAGGAGTCCGGCCAGACACTGCACTTCGACATGGTCGAACGTGTGGCGGTAAGCCAACCTGACCGGCTCTTCTGGACGACCCTGAATGACGACGCCAGCAGCGACCGTGCCTGGTACAACGCGGGGCAATTCTCCATGCTCAAACAGCCGGACAACATCTACGGCCAGATCGATGTACCGGCCGCCATACCGGAGATGATTGACGTGGTGACGAACGACTACGGAGTTGTCGTCCCGTTCAGCGACCTACTGGCAAGCGGTGATGAGTCCGTGTTCCTCCAAGACTTGCAGGCCAGTGAGTACGTCGGACTGGCTTGGGTCGAGGGTGGATGGTCGCATCATCTCGCATTACGGAATGAGCTGGTTGATTTTGAAGTGTGGATGCAGGCCGAAGGGGATCCGATTCCGCTGAAGCTGGCCATCACCTGGAAACTCGAGGAAGGCCTGCCGGGATACGTCGCGCGGTTTCGAGAGTGGAATTTCTCGCCCGTATTCGACGAATCACAGTTTGACTTCGACGTGGCGGACGGTGCTGAACGGATCGATATCCTACCTACGGATGTGGCATGGGAGGTGGAGCCATGAGCCAGGACGTAAAGCCTCAGGCAGCAGGACGTCGGCGGCCTTTCTACCGAGGTCTGTTGACCATCACGATGATCGCCTTGTCACTGTGTCTGATAGTACCGGAACTCGTGGATCTGGCTTACGCAAGGGGGCGTGGTGGCGGACGCTCCGGAGGCGGGCGGTCCGCCAACCGGTCGGGGTCGGCCAGGTCTGGTTCTGTGAACCGAAATACACAAAGCCGTAGCAAGAAGTCTCGTAACTCGCAATCCTCAAAGTCATCCCGTGGCACGCAACCATCACAGTCCGGGCGCAATTCGCAACAGTCTCAATCCGGTCGGAGCCAGCAAGGGTCCCAAGCAGGTAGAACTGGACAGTCGGGGCGGAGTGCCGGTGCTTCTAGTGCAGCGGCAGGGGGGCGCGGTGCGCGGACAGCGTCGACTCGACGGCCGGCGCGCGCCGGGTCGAGGCGCACATCCCGTCGACATACCCACCGGCGCGGCGGCTATCGCCGGGGACGTTGGGGGCATCACCGGTTCTGGCGTCCAGGGGGTTTTTATCGTGGCTATTGGTGGGGGCTTCGATTTGTCACGTTGGCTGTGTGGGCAACCTACACACCGCGCACGTACGTGGTCTACGACACGACGTACTACTACAACGAGGGCGTATGGTACACCCGCGCACTTCAAGAGGGTGAGACTGTTTACGTCAAAGTGTCCGCGCCGGCGGGTCTCGAGGTGGAAAGCCTACTAGGCGAGCCTGAGGTCATGGAAGTGGATGGTCAGACCTTCTATCTGAGCGACAATACCTTCTATCAGAGAATCCAGAGAGACGGCAAGGACTTGTACGTGGTGGTCGATGCACCGGCCGGTGCCCAGGTGTCGTCCGTTCCGGACGACGTCGTTGAGCATGATGAAGGTGGAGAGAAGGTGTATCAGTACGATGAGACCTTCTATACCAGTGCCACGGACCAGAGTGGGAAGCAGGTTTATGAAGTGCAACCTGTGCCTGCGGAGGAAGAGATCGACGAAATCCCGGAAGGCACCGTCAAATTCGTCGCCGACGAAGAGACGTACTACTACGTGGCCCGTGCCTTGTATGTGGCGGCAGAGGGCGGGGGGTACGTGATGTCCGAGCCTCCCCTGGGCAGTGTGGCCGCAAAGCTACCGGATGGAGCCACTGCCATCAACGAGGGAGGGAAGACCTACTTCCAACTCGATACCGTGTTTTTTGAACCCACGGACTCGGGATCAGACACGGTCTATGAGGTGGTTCCGTCACCCGACGGCTCGGAGATCGTGGAGGAGGACGCAGAAGTGACCTAATGACTACGAACAAGCGCAAGAAACCGAGCCTCGCAACGCTTGTCCTGATCGGGTTTGGGCTGGGCATCGCGACCGGAATCTTCTTCGGCGAGATCGTCGAGCCGCTGAACGCCCTCGGCATGGCCTTCATCCGGCTGCTGCAGATGTCGGTGTTGCCCTACATCACTGTTTCCCTGATCCGGGGATTGGGCCGGATGAGCTACGCGAAGGCGGGCAAGCTGGCCCGCAAAGCGGGCCTGATCATGGTCATGCTTTGGTCGCTGGCCCTGATCGCCGTCGCGCTGTTTCCGATCGCATTCCCGAACTGGCAAACCTCGGCCTTTTTTAGTACCAGCACACTGCAACTCGCACCGCCTCCCGACTTCGTCGCGCTGTACATCCCGTCCAATCCGTTCCACTCGCTGGCAAACTCGGTGATTCCCGCTGTCGTGGTGTTCAGCATCGCGTTGGGAATCGCGCTGATCGGGGTGAAGAACAAGGAAGGGCTCCTGGACAACCTGGACGCCATCGGTGAGGCCCTGGGGCGCATCACCGCATTCGTCGTCCGCCTGGCGCCCGTGGGTGTGTTCGCCATCGCGGCCAGCGCCGCGGGCACCATGGGTATCGACCAGTTGATTCGCCTCCAGGTCTACCTCATCACTTACGTTCTGGTTTGGGCCGTGATGGCATTTTGGGTGATTCCGGCGCTGGTGACCAGCTTCACGCCGCTGCGCTACGGAGAGGTGATCGGCATGACGCGGGACGCCCTGGTCACCGCGTTCGCCACCGGAAGCCTGATGGTCGTCATCCCGATCCTCGCCGAGAAGTCTCGACAGATCCTGGGCAGGCACGACATCGCCGGCGAGGAAACCGAATCGGCGATCGGCGTCATCGTGCCCACTTCCTTCAGCTTCCCCAGTTCCGGTGCGCTGCTCTCACTGGCGTTCGTGCTTTTTGGTGGCTGGCTGGCCAGCGCACCGCTCTCGGTCGCCCAGTATCCGGTGCTGGCCTCGGTGGGACTGGTCAGCTTCTTCGGTTCGCCCACGCTGGCCATGCCGTTCCTACTGGATTTGTTTCGCCTACCTGCGGACCTGTTCCAGGTCTTCATCGTCGCCGACGTCCTCATCGCCAGGTTCGGCACACTGCTCGCCGCGGTCCACGTTCTGGTGCTCGGACTACTGTCGGCGTGCGCGCTGGCAGGTAGGGTGCGCGTGCGGGGCAGGGCCGTGGTGCGGTACGCGGCGGTGACGGTCGCCCTGCTGGTCGTCGCGGTCGGAGGCTCGCGCCTGTTCTTCACGTACGTGATGAAGGAGGAGTACCGCAACTACCAGCTGTTCATCGAAATGGAACTGGCCGGCCCGACGGTGCCCACGGTCCATCACGAGACACCGCCGCCGCCCGACGCCGATCCCTCCATGCCGGCCCTGCAACGGATCCGTGAGCGTGGTTCGATTCGGGTCGGTTACTTCAAGGACGCCCTGCCGTCGGTCTTCCGCAACGCAAATGCGAATCTCGTGGGCCTCGACGCGGAGCTCGCGCACCGGCTGGCTCGGGATATGCAGGTGAATCTCGAATTCGTGCTCATCGATTACTTCGAGATCGCCGAGAACCTCGACGCGGGGCACTGCGACGTCGTGATGTCCGGTGTACCGATCACCACGGACCGCTCCTTGAAAGTCGACTTTTCGAGTCCGTACATGAGCGAGACCGTTGCCTTCGTCGTCGAGGACCACCGGCGAGATGAGTTCAATAGCCGGGACGTCGTGAGGGCACACGAAGACCTTCGTGTCGGCCTGTTGGACCGTCACTACTTCAAACGCTGGCTCGAGGAGTATCTCCCCGACGCGACAATCGTCCCGCTCGACAACTTGCGGGATTTCTTCCGCGCCCCTCCCGGAAAGATGGACGCCATGGTCTACAGCGCCGAGGCCGGGTCCGCGTGGAGTCTCATTTATCCCGACTTCACCGTCTCCATCCCCAGGCCGGACATTATTGAAGTGCCGATGGCCTTTCCCGTGCGTCGGGGAGACCCGGAATGGGTCGGCTTTCTTAACAATTGGATCGAGTTGAGGAAGCGGGACGGCACCGTTCGCGCCGCCTACGATCACTGGATCCTGGGGAAGGCCACGCAAGAGGACAATCCGCGTTGGTCGGTCGTCCGCGACGTGCTGCACTGGGTGGATTGAGCGGCGGGCGCGAAAGCGGTCAGTTCGAACCCCACGAACTGCCGCTCTTCTTGAACCGCTTACGCGAGCCTTCGCGGATGTGGAAGGCAAGAGGGCAGAGGGTTTGCGTTCGTTGCGAGGATCCGCCCGACCGTCGCGGCCGAGGAACTCGGAGACGTGATCGGAATGATCGCCGAGTTCGTCGGGCCGGCTCTCGTTGTGGCGGCAGGAGATCAACGGTACCCGTACCGCTGGGGCTCCGGGGGCCCCTGGACATCATCCAGGTGAGCAGCAAGGCAGACACACACCTGGCGAGGGGTTGCGAACCAGGTGTCCATCCGGCGTATCCATGGCCCTCGGACTGTAGAGCACTCCTCGTGGACGAGAAAGGACAGCGAGAGGGAGCGCTGTACTGTGTCACAACTGTGTCGGAACTATCGTCAACCATCGTCAATCAATGACAAAACAGCCTTCTCGAGAAGCCCATCTAAGTCGCGTCGTTTGTACGATGTATGCCTATAGTCTCGCTTTTCAGCCCTATCCGCGAAGGACTTAAAATCCCCTGACCGCAAGGTCGTCCGAGTTCGAGTCTCGGCTCCGGCACCAAAGCTCGTTGCCGATTGGCCGCCGGTCGTGCGAAGCGGAACTGCACCTCGATCTCTTGGTCGACGAGGACACGGTCGACGAAGACACCGCGTGACGAACCAACCGCGCTCAGGTTTTCTCGTCGGGGTCGGAGTCGTCGACCATGGTGCCGCGAACTTTCATCTCCCGGTAGACCTCCTTCTTGCGTCGACGCGCGACCTCCTGCATGTCGACCGCGGAGTCGCTCTCGTCCACGATCTCCTCGCCGATCAACGATTCCAGCACGTCCTCGAGAGTCACGATGCCCGAGATGTCGCCGTAGCCGTTGACCACGCCGAAGAGGTGCGTGCGCCGCTTCAGGAAGGTGCGAAGTAGCACGTGTCCGGGCGTGTCTTCCTCCACAAAGGAGAGCGGCCTGCAAAACTGACTGATCGTCGCATCGTGGCGGTCACTGGCAAGAGCCGCGAGCACGTCGCGGGCGAAGACGAAACCCTTCCAGGTATCGGGATCGGCCGCTTCGTAGACAGGCACGCGGCTGTGGTTCCATTCGGTGACTTTCTGCGAAAGGCTGCCCAGCGTCGTGTCCGACGCGAGTTTGAACACGACCGGCCGCGGCGTCATCAAGTCACGTGTCTTCACGCGGTCCAGGCGCAGCACGTTGGCGACCATGTCGGCCTCATGCTGCATGATGCTGCCTTCCTCGGCGCTCATCATGGCGAAATGGTGGACCTCCTCTTCCGGCGCGATGACCGAAGCGTCGGGCTTGAACAAACGCGCGACGTGTTGTGTGATCCAGATCAGCGGAAGCAGCAGCTTGATGCCGAAATCCCAGGGACGTGCAATCAGCATCGCGGCGGACCGGTTGTAGACGACCCCGACGACCTTGGGGATGATCTCGGAGATGAACAGGACGGCGAGCGTGAAGAACACGGAGAACCAAATGAGGGCCGACTCGCCGAACAGAACGCGCGCCTGGGCGCCCGCGACGGCAGCACCGGCCGTGTTCGCGGCCGTATTGATGATCAGGATCGCAGCGATCGGCCGCTCCATGTTCTCCTTGAATCCGGCGAGAATGATCCCGGCCCGATTGCCGGTTTCCGCGACTTGCCGAACGTAGGGCAGGCGTACGGCGTATATCGCCGCCTCACTGAGCGAGCAAAAGGCGGAGGCAATCAGGACGATGGCGATCGATACTGCGAAGATAGTCATAATGGTTCGTGCGTCTCCTCGGGTGGCAACCCGTCACAAGTGCGAACAGCAGTATCCATCACACGGCTAGCGGAGGTAGGGCGAACCCGCCGACGCCCCACTGGACAGCGGATCGCACCCCGGGGTGACCGGGAACTCCTAGCGCCGGGCGCGGCTGAGAAAATAGAGCAGCGTCAGCAGGGTCGAGACCGCTGCTGCGACATAGGTCAACGCAGCGGCATTCAGGACTCGGCTGATGCCTTCCCGTTCCTGACTCGTCACGATGCCGTGCTCGAAGGCCAGCACCTTGGCCCGCCTGGACGCGTCGAACTCGACCGGTAGGGTCACGATCTGGAAGACCAGCACCAGGCTGAACAACACCGCGCCGACATAGACCATTCCGGGTCCGATGCTCGACATCATGAACAGACCGATGAGCATCACCCAGTAGCCCAGCTTGGAGCCGATGTTCGCCGTTGGGACCAGCGCCGATCGCAGCCACAGCGGGGCGTAGTGTTTGGCGTGCTGGATCGCGTGCCCCGCCTCGTGACAGGCGACGCCGACGGCGGCAACGGAGGCGGAGCCGTAAACCGGCTCGGACAGTGCCAGCGTCTTGTTCAACGGATTGTAGTGGTCCGAGAGGACGCCACGGGTCGGGACGATCTTGACGTCGGCGATGCCGGCCCGCTCGAGCAGAAGGCCCGGTGCCTGCGCGCCCGTCAGGCCACGGAGGGTTTGGACCTGCGAATACTTCTTGAACGCAGATTTGGTGCGGAAGCTGGCCCAGAGCGACAAGACCAGCGCCGGCCCGACAAACAGGAAGTAAACAGGATCGAAGAACATAGTTCAAGTATCATATCACCTCGGAACAGGTCGGCGACGAGTTCGAGCTGTGATTGCGACTGGGGTCGCTGGTTCGAGTCAGGACGGGCCGGCGTTCCCGATACTTGAACCCAAGCAAGGAGCCTTGTCATGCAAGATCGAAAGCAAGTGATCGACCGCCTTCTACGCGAGATCGAGGAGTGGGAAGCGAAGCTGGAACCGCTCAAGCTCAAGGCAAAGCTCGGTGAAATGGAAGCCCGCGAGCGCTTCGAGGCACTGGAGCAGACGGTTACGTCAGCGACCCGCCCGATGCGGACCAAGCTCCATGAGCTCAAGAACGAGACAGGTGAGGCCTGGATGGATATCGCCGGCGGGTGCGAAAGCTCTTGGAGCGAGGCCAAGGCATCGATCAAGTCCGCGATTGCTCGGTTCACGGACTGATCGGTTCACCTTGAAGACCACAGGCCGTCGGCTCCGTCGGGTCGCCCGATGACCATCGTTCTCGTCCTCTTCGGGGTGCTCGAACCGGACGAGGTATTTCTCGGATTCGCTGGTTCCGCGGTTTAATCGCTGATGATCGCCCTGGAACTCATCGCCGGTCTCGTCTTGCTCGTTTTTGGAGCTGAAGCCCTCGTACGGGGCGCTTCCAGAATCGCGGCGGCGCTCGGCATCACGCCGCTCGTCGTCGGTTTGACGGTGGTTGCCTTTGGCACCAGCTCCCCGGAGCTGGCCGTCAGCGTCATGGCCGGCCTGAACGGCCAGCCGGGCCTCGCAATCGGCAATGTCGTGGGCAGCAATATCTTCAACGTGTTGTTCATTCTCGGCGTGTCGTCCCTCATCGCACCGCTGGTCGTCGCGCAGCAACTCATCCGGTTGGACGTTCCCTTGATGATCGGCGCATCCCTGCTCACCTGGGGTTTCGCCCGGGACGGGAATATCCAACTCTGGGAAGGGCTCGTGTTGCTGGCGATCGGCGTTGTTTACACGGTCTTTATCATCCGCTCGAGCCGAAAGGAAACAAGCCGGGAGGTGATAGACGAGTACCGAGGGGAGTACGGCAAGGCCCTGGACCAAGCGGCCGGTAAGACGTGGCATTCGGTCCTGTATGTGGCACTCGGGTTGGCGATGTTGCTGATCGGTTCGCGCTGGCTCGTGGGCGGCGCCGTGGTGATTGCCAGGAATCTAGGTGTCAGCGATCTCGTCGTGGGCCTGACGATCATTGCCGCCGGGACTTCCTTGCCGGAAGTAGCCACTTCGGTGATTGCCAGCATGAGGGGCGAGCGGGATATCGCCGTAGGAAATGTCGTTGGCAGCAACATCTTCAACCTGGTCTTCATCCTTGGCTTCGCGGCCCTGTCCGGAGCGGGTATCCCCGTGGAAGCATCGGCGATCCGGTTCGACATCCCGGTGATGGTGGCGGTGGCGGTGGCCTGCCTTCCGATTTTGTTCACCGGGAGGAGACTCGACCGCTGGGAAGGCCTCGTTTTCCTCTTGTACTACGCCGCCTACACGGCCTATATCGTGCTGGCAGGCATGCGGCACCGCTCGCTCGAGGCGCTGTCAATGGCAATGGTCTGGTTTGTCTTACCGCTCACGTTGCTGACGCTGAGCATCGTGGTGGCGAGGGAGGTCAGGTCGAGAAGGGCGTCAGCGCGGTCGGGCGTGGTTTGAGCCGCAGGTTCAGGTGTCCACGGGGGTGTCCGTGCGCCGGCAAAACCGGCGAGGTAGCAGCGAATGGAAGTTTCGTACGGTGAAGGGCTAGCGACCCACACCGGCCCCGAGTCATGCGCCGTCGATCGCGAGGTCGGGGG
>Ga0316197_10001146_pt1 | contig 19016 bp, 16 predicted proteins | sample OudBiesiAoxic_MG_FD_204939 | JGI IMG/M metagenome (GOLD analysis project Ga0316197, IMG submission 204939) | Coastal sediment microbial communities from Oude Bieten Haven, Netherlands - site A oxic | ecosystem: Environmental > Aquatic > Marine > Coastal > Sediment | place: Netherlands... | reverse complement strand
ATCCCACCCCGCTTGAGAAGGTTTGCCATGCATCGCGACGGTGGCGTCTGCACCGTTGCGGGCTGTGTGAGCAGGTATCGCCTGCAGATCCATCACATCGTGCCGTGGTCCCAAGACGGCCTGACGGATCCGGAGAACCTGACCACCCTGTGCTGGTTCCACCACCAAGTCGTGATCCACGGCCAAGGCCACCGCATCGACCCCAACTCGCCACCCCAACGAAGACGCCTGCTACACCCAAGAATCCACGCACCCCCCGCCAGGACGAGTCCGAGAGTCGCCTGAAGAAGTAGCCGAGGATCTGAGGAGCGGAGTCGTGCGGGGTCGTGTCTTTGCCTCTCCCACGGAGTGGGAGAGGCGGCCCGAACTTCGTTCGGGATGGAGAGGGCTGCCTGCTTGGAGAGCGTCTCAAACCTGAAGATGGCGCCAGTTTCCGCCAGACCTCATCCGCGCGATCCGATCCCCAAGGCCGCCCCCTCTGCGATCGAGCAGCCGCTCGATCGCGTCTCCCCCACCTTCGGCGGTGGAGACAATGAATCGTCTAACTCCCAGCTGGCGACTGGCGCGAAGAGGGGGCGCCAAATATGGCGCCCCCTCTTCCTCGTCTGTGGTCCTACACGTCAGCTGCAGCCGGTGGTGTCTCCGCAGGTGAGGCAGACGTAGCACGAGCCGCTGCGCACGGTCATGTGGCCGCACGTCGAACAAGCGGGTGCGTCACCCATGAGGTCACCAAGCGACGCCTCAGCGGCCGACGTTGCCGCCGCAGCCGCGGTCCCGGGTCCATCTGAGATGCCTGCCGGTGCGCGGGCCGGCGCAGGTGCATGCGTCGTCTCCGGCATCGTGGTGGTGTCGTCGTCAACGAACTTCGCTGCGGCGACCTGGGCGTCGATGTCGTTCTCCATGGCGGCGTCCGTCAGGTCGAGTTGGGTCCCGGCGTCGACGGCGATGCCTTTCGGCGGCTCGGGCAGCTCACCAGACCGGTCCGGTGGCACCTGAACGAGTTCGTCGCGAGCGAGGTACTCAACGCCAAGCGCACGGAACACGTAGTCGATGATCGAGTTCGACATCTTGATGTTCGGATGTCCCTCGACGAAGCCGCGCGGCTCGAATGTCTGGAACGTGAACGTGTCGACGAACTCCTCGAGCGGGACACCGTATTGCAGGCCCTTGGAGACAGCGATGGCGAAGCAACTCAGGACTCCGCGCAGCGTCGCGCCTTCCTTGGCGAGATCGATGAAGAGCTCTCCAAGCGTTCCGTCTTCGTACTCGCCGGTGCGGAGGAACACCTTGTGTCCTCCGACCCGGGCTTCCTGTGTGAAGCCGGTCCTTCGGGAGGGGAGCAGGAACCGCGGCCGGGAAATGTTGTCGTAGGCCGCCGTTGGGGAGAGGCCAGGGCTGAACATGCCGGCGTGGATCATCACCTCGCGGACGATGGTCTCGGTGACCGCCTCCGGCTCGTCCTCGCCCGCGAGATCGTCGGTGGTCGACTGCAACGGCTGGGATGCCTTGGAGCCATCCCGGTAGAGCGCCATCGCCTTCAGGCCGAGTTCCCACGACATGCGATACGAGTCTTCGATGTCCTCGATGGAGACCTCGGAGGGCATGTTGATGGTCTTTGAGATGGCGCCAGAGATGAACGGCTGCGTGGCGGCCATCATCTTGATGTGACCGCTGTAGTCGATGAAGCGCTGGCCGTAGCGACCGTTGCGGTTCGCGGTGTCGAAGACGGGGAGGTGCTCATCGAGCAGGCCCGGGGCACCTTCAATCGTTTGACGACCGCAGACGTAGTCGTTCGCATCCCGGATCTGCTCATCTTTGAAGCCGAGTTCGTGGAGCATCGAGAACCCGAGACCGTTGTACTGCTCAGGCGTGAACCCGAGGTTCTGCATCGTCTCCTCGCCGAGCGTCCATTGATTGAACGCAAAGCCGATCTCGAAGACCGATGGCAAGACGGCCTCGATTCGGTCGATGTCCTGTGCGGTGAAACCCTTCGTCATCAACGTAGCTGCGTTGATGTGGGGCGCCCGCTGGATGCTCATCGTGCCGATGACGTAGTCGATGATCTGCTGAGCACGCTCCTCGGTGTACCCGAGGCGCGCCAGCGCAGGAGCGATCGACCGATTGGCGATCTTGAAGTAGCCGCCACCGGCCAGCTTCTTGAACTTCACGAGTGCGAAGTCCGGCTCGACGCCGGTCGTGTCACAATCCATCAACAGTCCGATGGTGCCGGTCGGTGCAAGGACGGTGGCCTGGGCGTTGCGATAGCCGTACTTCTCGCCGAGTTCGACGGCCGTGTCCCAGGCTTCGCGGGCCTCGGCCACCATCTCCGGTGGTCCGAATGCCGGGTCGATCCCGGTGACAAAGTGGCTCACGCCGTCGTAGTCGCCCTGGTCGGTGTTGTAGGCGGCCCGGCGATGGTTGCGCATGACGCGCAGCATCGACTCCCGGTTCTGCTCGAACTTCGGGAACGGTCCAAGAACACCCGCCATCTCAGCCGAGGTGGCGTATGCGTCGCCGGTGAGGATCGCCGTCAGGGAACCGGCGATGGCACGACCCTCGTCCGAGTCGTACGGGATGCCGATCCGCATCAGAAGCGATCCGAGGTTGGCGTAGCCGAGGCCGAGGGTCCGGTAGTCGTAGGAACCCTGCGCAATCTCCTTGGCGGGGAACTGCGCCATCGTCACCGAGATCTCGAGCACGATCGTCCAGAGACGGATCGCGTGGCGATAGGCGTCGAGGTCGAACACGCCCTTCGCGTCGTCGTAGAACTGACCGAGGTTCAGCGACGCCAGGTTGCATGCCGTGTTGTCGAGGAACATGTATTCCGAGCACGGGTTCGAAGCGCGAATCTCACCCTCGGCCGGTGACGTATGCCATTCGTTGACCGTGGTGTGGAACTGGACGCCGGGATCGGCGCTCGCCCATGCAGCCTCGGCGATCTGGCGCCAGAGGTCGCGGGCACGGATCGTCTTCATCGAACTGCCGTCGGTGCGGCTGGTCAGATCCCAGTCGGCATCGTCGATGACCGCGTCGACGAACTCGTTGGTGAGTCGGACCGAGTTGTTCGAGTTCTGGCCTGCCACGGTGGCATAGGCGTCACCGTTGAAGTCGGATGAATAGCCAGCGGCGACGAGCGCCCTGACCTTGTCTTCCTCTTTCGCCTTCCATGCGATGAACGTCTCGACATCGGGATGGTCGATGTCGACGATGACCATCTTGGCGGCGCGCCGTGTGGTCCCTCCGGACTTGATGGCGCCCGCGGCGCGATCGCCGACCTTGAGGAAGCTCATGAGGCCCGACGACTTCCCTCCGCCGGAGAGTGGTTCGCCCTCGCCACGGATGTGTGAGAAGTTTGCGCCGGCGCCGGCACCCATCTTGAACAGGCGTGCCTCTCGGACCCAGAGGTCCATAATGCCGCCCGGGTTCACGAGGTCGTCGTCGACGCTCATGATGAAGCACGCATGGGGGGCGGGGCGACTGTAGGCGTCGGGGGCTTCGACGTTCTCGCCGGTCTTGGGGTCGACGTACCAGAAGCCCTGAGCCACACCTTCGATGCCGTAGCGGTGGTTGAGGCCCGTGTTGAACCACTGCGGAGAATTCGGTGCTGCCATCTGGTGAAGGAGCATGAACGCGATCTCGTCTTCGAACGTCTGTGCATCGTCGGGTGATGCGAAGTAGTCGTTCTCTTCACCCCACCAACGCCATGTGGACGCCAGACGATCAATCACCTGTCGGGCGGACGTCTCCGGACCGAGGACTGCGTTGCCGTCTTCGTCGAGGAGGGGGTTGCCGTCGCTATCTCGCTGGGGAACGCCGGCCTTTCTGAGATATTTCGACACCAGGATGTCGGCGGCGACCTGTGACCAGGTGGCAGGAACTTCGGCGTTCTCCATCTCGAAAACGATCGAACCGTCGGGGTTGGTGATGCGGGAATCCCTCCGAACCCACTCCACCGTTTCATATGGATCGACCCCAGCGGTTGTGAACCGCCGTTCGACTTGGAGCCCTTCCGTCATTGTTCCTCCTCAAGCGGCGCCACCACTGACGCACGATATCCACAGATCTATACACACCCACTAGATGTTGGGGTGGGATAGCGGCCTACCCCCTACATCTAGCACGGTTTCACGAGTGTAATTACACGCGTGCCATCCGTCAAACACTCAGCGTTTTGGGCCGATGTGCGCTGAAAACGGGTCGTCGCACCCCCCAATCAGACGGCGTTTCTTAGTTCTAGAGGTCCGAATGGCCAACGGCAAGTCCGATCGGCATGAGGTTTTCGCGGAGCCTCGATTGTTTTCGCGAGGCACGTTCAGGTGCCGTCGACCGACCGTTCAGAGCGTGCGGTCAGCGTGGCGGCGACCTCCGCGATGTCGCCCGGCGCTGTCTTTGATGCCTTCCAGTAGCACCAACCGGTGGGGAGGAAGAAGAGTTGGAACACCGAGAGACCGACCGCCCAGTTGAACGGCGGTGGCACGGCGCGTTCAATCGCAGAGGCAGCCGACGCGGTGAGCGCCGCACCGGCCGAACGGCCGACACCGTTGACGAAGTTGCCGAGACCGAAGACGGTGCCGCGATGCTCCGGCAGATTGACGTCGGAGATGAGAGCGAACCAATTGGGCGAGTCGGCCGACGTCAAGGCGATCGCCGCGATCGCTGACAGGAATGCCAGGGCAGCCCACGGATTGGTGGCGATGCTCAACAGGACCTCGCTGAGCAGCGTCAGCGTCCCGGCGCCCTCGGTGACATCGAGACCGCGTAGCGGCACCCAGAAGAAGACGAGGAACATGGGGACGGCTCCGAGGATGCCGACGGCGCTGAGCAGCGCTCTGCCTCGAGGTGTCCTGCGTTGGAGCCGATCGCCAAGATGCCCGAACAGGATCGAGAACAAAGCCCCGATCGTGAACATCGCAGCGAAGAGCCCACCGACCTTGGTCCCGGTCGCTTCGCCGTATCCCTCGGCAATCACCTTCTCTTGATAGAGGAGCGGGATCCAGAGCAGCGATCCGTACGCGAACTGCGCGGTGAGTCCTTGGAGGATCAGCCAGAGATTCGTCTTGCGATGGAGCAAAGCCGGGATCTGTGCCCGGTCGATCCGGTACTCGTAGTCGCCGCCAGACGCGTACAGCTCCGCGAGTTCGGGTTCCCGGAAACCGCGCGGTGCCTCGTAGGTGGTCAGGTACAACAAGGCAAACACCAGCCCTGCGATCGAGACGACCACGAGCGGTATCCGGAAGCTCTCTGCCCCCAACTGCGAGGCGAGCAGGCCGCCCACGAGGCTGCCGATGCCCTGGGAGAGGCCCCAGAAGCTCATCGCGAGACCCCGTCGCTTCGGCCCCACGAAGTCGGAGATCACGGAGAAGCCGACCGAGGCAATCGCTCCCAGACCGACCGCCGCGATCACCTGCCAGAGCAGCAGCATCCAGAAGGTGGTGGCCGTCGCCGATAGGAGCGTCGCCGCCGACCAGATGATCGTCCCCCAGAACAGCAGCGGCTTTCGGTTGGTGGCGTCACCGGCATAGCCCCACCCCACCGCGGTGATCGCCGTGATAAGGATCGTTGCGCCGGTGAGGAAGCCGATAGCGCCAGACGACGTGTCGAGAGCATCGGAGATCGGGAGCACCATCGACGGGATCATGAAGATCGCGGCGTTGTCGAGCGATGCGAGCACCACGAACACGATGATCGTGTAGGTGATGTGGAGGGGGCTCCCCCACCACGGGGGGCGGGCACGCTGCATGGATGCCATTGTGCCCGCTCCCTGGTGGACGGAATCAATCGGTGGTCGTGCTGTCCCCGTCGGTCGGCGCGGTATCAGCCGGCTGGACCGGTGCGTCGGTCGCCGGAGGGATTGTCGCAGGCGGTGCGTTCGCCGGGGGTGCCGGTGCCGGAGCCCGCTCCGTGCCCTTCCCGAATGGTGCCCACGCAGCCATGATCAGGCCAAGCAGGATGCCGAGCAGCGGGAGAATCCACAGCCAATCACTGCTCAACGGAATGACGCCGAACAGGAACAACGTGATACCGAGGAAGAGGCCGAAGAGGAATCCAGTGGTGATTCCGAGGATCGGATGACCTTTCATCACTTCGCTCCCTTCTTCGACCCGGCAGCGAGCACTCCGGCCCCCATGACGACGGTGCCCGCCGCAGCGACGAGCGCCGCCGGACCGGGATCGCCGTCGAGTTGAACGGTCACCACGACCTCGCAGTCGAATTCACCTTGCTGGTGCCAGGCGGTGACCTCGATTTCGCCGGCACCTGCCGGGACCCAACTCGGAACGGAGTAGGTGTAGGCGCCTTCAGCCGACACCTTCTCCGACTCGCCGCCCCAACCCACGACCTGCCACGAGTTGAAGGGCGTCATCACACTCACGCCGCCCTTGAACTCGACCGGGCTGTCGAAGTCGCTGGCGCCTTCCTGCAGCGTTCCGAAGTAACCCACGGTCTCTTCTCTGGGAACCAGGAAGACATCAGCGCGAGACCGTTCGGCCACGAGCGTGCTGTCGGTCGACTTGGACGGGAACTCGGCGAACCCGGTGCAATCGCCTTTCACCTTTTCAGCGCTCGCCGGGGCTACCAGCAGCAGCGCCAGCATCATCCCGAGCATCAACACGGTCAGGCTGAGTGCCGTGTTCCTCCGGAAGCGGGTGGTCATGCTTCCCCTCTCGATCGGCAGTGGTACACGGCAACTCTACGGAACGCGGGCGCCGGCGGGCGGTAATCTCGCGACCATGTCTGAAACCCAGCAAGCCGCATGGCGGCCGGACGAAGACACGATCCGCAACGCCAACCTGACCGCGGTGATGCGCGAGGTGGGCGTCGACACCTATCCGGATCTGCATCGCTGGTCGATCGACGACCGTTCTGCGTTCTGGCAACTGGTCCTCGACCGTCTCGGGATCGTCTTCCACGTACCCCCAGATCAGATCCTGGTCGGGACGCCGCGTGAACCCACGTGGCTTCCCGGTGCCCGCATGAACATCGTCGACTCGTGCTTCACCGCGCCGCAGGACAAGACCGCCGTCGTGTACCGAAGGGAGGGATCGAACCGACGCATTTCATATGGCGAGCTTCGGACCCTTGTCGATCGTTTCGCGACCGGGCTGGCCAACCGCGGAGTTGCGGCAGGGGATCGTGTGGCGATCGCGATGCCGATGACGATCGAGTCCGTTGTCGCCTATCTGGGCATTGCCGCCGTCGGGGCCACTGTGGTCTCGGTTGCCGACTCGTTCGCTGCTCACGAAATCGCGACCCGGCTCGCCATGACGGCGCCGGTGATGGTCGTCACCCAGGATCGATTCGTTCGTGCCGGTCGTGAGCACCCGATGTACCAGAAGGTGGTCGAGGCGGGTGCCCCACCGTGCGTTGTTGTCGGCACGGGAGCCGGCATCCCGATGCGGGACGGGGACACATCGTGGGATGCGCTCCTCGGCGAGGCCGGGCCGTTCGATCCGGTTCCGTGCGACCCCGACGGTCACGTGAACATCCTGTTCTCCTCGGGGACGACGGGGGAACCGAAGGCGATCCCATGGACACACCTCACCGCCGTCAAGTCGGCGATGGACGGCCACTTCCATCACGACATCCATCGGGATGATCTTGTCGCTTGGCCGACCAACCTCGGATGGATGCTGGGTCCGTGGCTGATCTTCGCGACGCTCATCAACGATGCCGCCATGGCGCTCTACGACGATGCACCGACCGATCGCGGCTTCATCGACTTCGTGGGTGACACCGGCGTGACCGTGCTCGGCTTCGTGCCGTCCATCGTCGCCGCGTGGCGCTCTCGTGGTCTCCTCGACGGGGCGGACTGGTCGAGTGTTCGGGTGATGTCGTCGTCGGGGGAGGCGTCGGTGCCCGAGGACTATGCATGGTTGATGGAGACCGCAGGCGGGGTACCGGTCATCGAGTACTGCGGGGGGACCGAGATCGGTGGGGGATACCTCGCCGGGACCGTGATCCAGGATGCGGTTCCGGCAGCGTTCACGACGCCAGCTCTCGGCCTCGATGTCCGAATTCTCGACGATGAGGGCCAGCCATCCGACAACGGCGAGCTGTACATCGTCCCTCCATCGTTCGGCCTGTCGCAGGAACTGCTGGGTCGCGACCACGACGAGGTCTACTACGCGGGAGTCCCGCAGGCCGATGTGGCGCTCCGACGTCATGGCGATCACATGGAGCTCCTACCCAGCGGCTACTACCGGGCGCTCGGTCGGGTCGATGACACAATGAATCTCGGAGGCGTGAAGATCTCGTCTACCGAACTCGAACGCGTGGTTGGGGCCATTGACGGCGTGGTCGAGGTCGCCGCCGTTGCCGTCTCGCCCCCCGGTGGCGGACCGAGTCGCCTCGTGGTCTACGCGGTCCCTGCGCCGGGTTTCGCCGGCGATCCGGAGATCTGGAAGGAAGAGATGCAGCACGAGATCCGTACCGAACTCAACCCGCTCTTCAGGATCGACGAGGTGGTGCTCACCGACGCACTGCCACGAACGGCGTCTGCGAAGGTGACGCGTCGCGAGCTCAGGGGGAGGCACGAATGAAGCCGGTAGTCGTGGTCCAGAACGAATCCGATTGCCCGGCAGCGTATCTCGGCGATGCCCTTGACCGACGAGGCATCGAGTGGAGGGTCGTTCGCCTCCACGAAGGTGATGCGTTGCCTGATCCGAGTGACGCCGCAGGAGTGGCGGCCATGGGCGGAGCGATGGGCGCGTACGACGAGGACGAGTACCCGTTTCTCGCTGCAGAGAAGCGCTTCCTGGCGGCATGCGCCGCAGCGGGCGTGCCCGTGCTCGGGATCTGCCTCGGATGCCAATTGCTGGCCGGCGCCCTCGGGGGTCGTGCCTATCTGGCGGACACTGCCGAGGTGACGTTCGCTCCGATTGAGTTGACGGCCGAAGGGCAGGGCGACCCGACGGTCGCCGCGTTCGACGGAAGGCCGGTCATCCGATTCCATCGCGATACGTTTGACCTCCCGCCGGACGCCACGCTGCTTGCGTCGGCCGGCGGCTTCGCTCAAGCATTTCGGTCTGGGTCCGCAATTGGTATCCAGCCGCACCCGGAGGTGACGGCCGCCATCCTCGCCGACTGGCTCGCAGACGGAGACGCCCGCCGGATGGCGATCGACGCGGGTACGGATCCCGACGACCTCGTCGAGGTCTTCCGCGCTGCGACTGTCGATGTCGAAGCGACGGCTGCCGCCATCTTTGACGCCTGGATCGATGAGGTCCTCGCTGGTCCGTGACGGGTGAGCGATCGTGCGGGGTTCCCTTGGTTCCTGACCACTTCGGCTCGCTGCCGTACCTGTACATGATCGGCGGGTGGGCCGGTCGACGACGATCTCGTCGTCCCGATGGATGAAATGCCCCCTGGCATGCTTCAGGGTATGGGCGAATCCTGGAGAGACCGCCAGGCCTACAAGAAGCACATCTCGGAACTCACCGACGAGGCGTCACAGGAGTAGCTGCGCAGGCGCGCCGAACGGTCGGTTCGGCGCGCCTTGACCGCCTCCGAGGGCTCCCAGCTACTCAGGGTGGTGTTCCTACAATGTGACCGGCGACACAAGGGAGGTGCGCGGTGCCGGGTCGGGTCTATGAGGCGCTGCGTGACCGAATGGTCGGTGTTACCGGCGTCGTCATGCTCATCGGGGCGGCCGAGACCGGCAAGACCACGCTCTCCAAACTCCTGATCCTCGACGCACTCGATGCCGGCCTCTCGGTCGCCTTCGTCGACGGAGATGTTGCCTCAACCATCGCCGGGCCTCCCGCCTGCGTCGGCGTCAAGTACATCGAGACCCCGGCTGACCTCGACCCACAAGTCCCGCCCGCGGAGATGCGGTTCGTCGGATCGATCTCTCCGCAGGGAGTCGTCCTCCCTCACGTTGTGGCAGTGGCCAGGCTTGTCGAGGCCGCTCGCAGCCAAGCCGACCTCGTCATCGTCGATACGACCAGTGTGGTCGGCGGTGTGGTTGGTCAGACCCTCAAGTATCACCTGTGGGAACTGACCCAACCGGACCTCGGTATCGCCCTCCAGCGTGGAGAGGAACTCGAACCGATCATCGGCATGCTCCGGAGATTCCTGTCGGCGAAGATCACAACCGCCGAACCCCCGAACGACGCAACGCCGCCATCGCCGATGGAGCGCCAGATGCGTCAGTCCGACGCGTTCCGCCAGGCCCTCGCCGCCCCGCTCCCGCGTTGGCGTGTGCAGACCACCGTGTTCGCTCCGACGCTTCCGGAGGAGTTCGATCTCGATCGCCTCGATGGGATGCTTGTCGGTGTGCAGGATGACGAGGGCCGCTGTCTCGGTCTCGGTGTGGTGGAGTCCACTGGCGGCGTACTGCGCGTGGCGACACACCTTGGCGAGGAGATGCGTGGCCTCAGGCTCGGATCTCTGCGGGTGGATCTTGAGACCTTCACGACCCAGCGCGTGCGGCTTCGCCAGTTGATCTTCGGGATCTAGCGCATTGAGCGGCGCTGTCTCGCTGCATCGGATCGTCCCGGCGGAAGCTGATGAACGGATGGCCCGAGGAACCCTTGCAGGCGTTCCCCGCACTTCCCCGAACGAGGGCTAACTGCTCCGGCCCCTTGGACCATCCATAGTCGACCCTACGGATTGCGCAAACCCGCTACAACCCCCCGGATTGCGCTTTCAAGGGATATTTCCGCGCTCTGACAGCCCGTTCTTGGCCACTCTTCGGTGTACCTGGCTACCGACCGGCGAGTTCTCCACAAATCCACAGCTATCCACAGCTGCTTGTGCACAACGCGGTATGGACAAGTTTCCGAGCGGCTTCTTTCGCGCTCTCAGGAGGACGCCATGATGCCGTGGTAGAGATCGAGGAGTCGGTCGGCCGTTGCCGGCCAGGAGAACCGCTTGGCGTACTCGATGGCGCCAGTCGACAACTGATGTCGAAAGCCAGGGTGGTCGAGGACGGCCGCCGCTGCTGCGGCAAACGCGAGGGGGTCGTGCTCGTTGATGAGCAGTCCGGAGATCGACGATCCGACCACATACGGGAGTCCGCCGACACGGCTCGCGATGACGGGGAGACCCGAAGCCTGCGCCTCGGCGGCAACCAGACCGAACGACTCGGACCGCGATGGCATCACCAGCAGATCGGCCGCGCGGTAGTAGTCCACGAGTGTGTCGTGCGGTTGCGGGGCGACGAACGAGACACGGTCATCAACCCCGATGGCGTGTGCCTGTTCGCGGAGTCGTTCGATCTCGCCGGTGCCGTCGACTCCGCTCGGGCCGCCGACGATCATGAGGCGAACCGGGCCTTCGCCGACGGCGACCGTGTCGGGGAGGTGTCGCAGCATCTCGATCGCGATGTCGAGGCCCTTGAGGGCTTGGATCCGTCCGACGAACAACATGATCGGTTCGTCGCCGACACCGATCTTCCGTCTGGCTTCGTCACGATCGCCGGGTGTGAACAGGGCGTGGTCGATGCCGGGCTCCGACACGCAGAGACGCTCGGGGCTGGCCCGGTAGTGGTCGATCAGGTCGTCGAACTCGTACGGCGTCGACGCCAGCACACAGTCCGAGAGCGCGATCACGCCATCCTCGGTGCGGAGCCTGGCGGAACTCGACGGTGACTCATCGTTTCGGCGAGCGGCGTCTTTCACCCGTCCCAGGGTGTGGAACGAGTTTGCGAGCGGGAGTCCGTGCGCCTCCTTGACCAGCACCCCTGCCCAGCCGGAGAGCCAGTAGTGGGAGTGCACGACATCGAAGCTCCCATCGCCGGTTGCGGCGACCACACCTTCGCCGAACTCGGCCACATGCGGAACCAACGCCTCGATCGACAGCGGCCGAGGCGGGCCCGCGTCGATGTGAACGACTCGGTAGCCGTCGCGGACTTCGACCGTTTCCGGTTGGTCCGGGTCGGTTCGTCTGGTGAACACGTGCGCCTCGACGCCGCGATCCGCCATCGTGCATGCAAGCTCGTTGACGTAGACGTTCAATCCGCCGGCATTCCCCACCCCGGGTTGCAGGAGCGGGGAGGTGTGCATGGCGAGGTAGGCAACGCGCCTGATCATGCAAACGATCCTGTGATCACCGACAGCGGACGCTCGACGCCACCGAGGTGGTACTTGTAGCGCTCATCGCCCTTGAGGAAATCGAACCGTGACAGGCCGTCTGCGATCGATCGTTCGACCATCGACGCCAGGAGCACGATGCCGGGAGCCGCACCGATGAGTTCCGGCTCGTATGCCGAGTTGTAGAGGTAGTACGCCTCGTCTTCTGCGAATCCGAACCCCGCCGCAACGGGACGTCCATCGACGCTCAAGAGGTCGATGGTTGCCGTAGCGTCGGTGAGCAGCGTCTGGAAGAAGCCCTCTGCCCGTTCGGTCATGAACGTGGCCTTCTCGCCATCAGCTCTGCGGTGCATGCCGACGAAGGCGGCGAACGCTTCCGGGTCGTCCCGCCGTTCGTAGTCTGGCTCGCCGACGAGGTCCACGAACCGACGCTGCTTGCGGCGCACCTCGTGTCGGTGCTTCTTCGAGAGCGACGACAGCCATGCTTCGTAGTCGTCCGGCAGGTCGACGACGAGCGCTGCGCTGTGCCGGGTGGTCGTGAACGTCGCCGATTGGTGTTCGAGCGACCATTCGAGCGGTGCGACGGCCTCGGATGGCAGGCTGTCGAACGAGAAGGGATGTCCGGCGTACCGTCGAGCGATCAGAGCGATGCAGTCGTCGATGGAGTCCCCGAGCGGCGAGTGATAGTCCGTGAGGTCCGCTTCTCCCTGGAACCGGATCGTGGCGCCGTCGACCCAGATCGGCAGAGTTCCATCAGGGGAGTGGGCGACGAGCGTCTCGGCACCCGGTGCCGCATCCGAGGCCCAGGCACTGAGGAAGGGGGAGAGGGGGAACGGTCCCGTCAACGGAGCCATCGGCCGGAGCGTGCTGCCAGGGAGATCCCATGCGGGAGCGAAATCAGCGTTCACCGGTTACTCCCTGGTGAGGTGGCCGACGGGGACCCCACCGCCAAGGACCGGGGGTGACGCCTTGGCAGACAGACCCGATCGCATCGCGTCCGGCAGTAGGCCCAGGTCGTCGGCGGCGGCGATCACGGCGGCCACGGCGACGTCGCTACCACCGGCCGTGGCCTTGGCGGCGATGCCGATACCGTGACGGCCGATCCCGATCTGTCCCTCAGCTCCGACCTTGACCGGCCCTCCCCACCAACGGGCGAGGTGGCCGTCCGCTCGCGCGTTGTCTGCGACGAGCGCCGGGAAACGGGAGATGGCGTCTGTTGCACGCTCGAATCGATCAGCGGAACTCAGTTGGGCGAAGGCGCGTGCGAGGCCACGGACGGATCCGCGCAGCGTCGGGGCGCCACATCCATCGATGCCGACCGGTTCCGGGCTGATGCCCGTCGTCTCCGCGATGAGTTTGACGATGCGCTGCTGCAGCCGGTGCGCTGGTTCGAGATACGTCTCGATGGGCCACCCCTGTGCGACACAGGCCGCGAGCATTGCGGCGTGCTTGCCAGAGCAATTGTGGAAGATGCGCTTGGGTGCGTCTACGCCTCTCTGGAACTGGAGATCCCTCGCTCCCTGCGAGAGTGGCCAGACGGCCGGGCATTGAAGTGCGCTCTCATCGAGTCCGGAGGCGTTGAGTATCGACCGCACGATTGCCAGATGCGCCGGCCAACCGCTGTGGCTCGAACTGGCCACGGCGATGTGTTCCGGCGGGAGGTCGATCCCGGCTTCCAGAGCGACCGTCGCTTGGATCGGCTTGACGGCTGATCGATAGAACAGGGGCCGGTCGGGGTCGCCGGAGCGGTAGATCTCGCGATCGGAGGAGTCGACGGCGCACACCGCAACATCATGGATTGACTCTGTGAGTCCGGTGCGGACCGTCAGGAACCGCAAAGCGGCTACTGCTCGTCGAAGAGGTCGGTCGCGTCTACGAGACCTTCGCGGTAGCGCCGCGTGATCTCCGCGTTGATCTGGTCGTGAACGTTGTACACCGAGCGGCGCTGGTTCGAGATCTTGCGCTCTGCTTCGGTGAGTGCTGCCTGGATCTCCTCGAGTTCATCGTCCTCGAGGCTCGGGAGGTGTGCGAGGAAGTCATCGCCCAACACCCGGTCGATGGACCGGTTGCCGTTGCCACCGAGGTCCGGGAGCGTCAACGGGAGATCTCTGGGGATCGAGTTGCGGCTCGGCCCGTCGATTCCGTCGGCGAGAATCTGCGGGAGAGCCTCGATCAGGGATCGGGTCTCTTCCCCGGAGCGTCTCCGAATCTCGAATGAGAGAAGGTCCATGCGCCCGTGCAGCATTCTGCGGTAGAACGAGAACTCGGTATCGAGGTCGTCAAGAACAGTGCGGCGCTTTCTCAGTTCGTCCATAGAAATCGATCCGAGATCCTGGACGTACGCCGGATCGGAAATCAGGTCGATGCGTCTCCTGCGACGTTCCACGTGTGCGACTCCCCGTATGTGTTTCGCGTCAGGGACAGTAGTGGCGCACGGTCGGGTACGGATTGATCGCGACGTTGTTCGGCCGAATCTCAAAGTGCAGATGCGGCGACGTGTAGCGGGCGTTTCCGCTGTTCCCGAGGTAGCCGATGACGGTCCCTGCTGTGACGTACTGGCCTGAAGAGATGTTCGTCGGATGCTTCTCGAGGTGCGTGTAGTAGTAGGTGGTGCCGCCCGCGTAGAGATGCGTGGACAGTCCGCCGAGGCTGTTCGACGAGAACTTCACTCTGCCGTCGACGACCGCAACGAGCGGTGTGTTGCGGGAGTTGAACATGTCGACACCCTTGTGCCTGCGTCCGCCGGATCGCGGGAAACCCCACGAGTCGATGAACGATGCGCCGCCCTGGACCGGGCAGTAGAAGCCGGGAGTCGCGGCCGGCGGGAGACCGGCTGCCGAACCGGACTTGTTGTTCGCGGCGGCCACATCGCGTGCCTTCTTGAGGGCGATGGCCGCCTGGAGTTCGCGGCGTTCCTTTGCGAGGTTGTCGATCGCCCGCTGCTCGGCTGCCGAAGCGTTGTTGTAGGTCTCTTTCGCATCAGCGGACAGCGACGCCTGGAGGTCAACGAGTTCGCCGGCTTTCGCCTCGAGCACCTCGACCTCGGCCTTGTTGTCGACGAGTTCGAGCTTGAGGCGATCCATCTCCCGCGACACGGCCTGGAGGCGGTCGAGGTCGGCAATGTCACGAGACGCAGCGCGATCCATGAGTTGCTGCGACGTGAGGAGATCCTGGATCGATCCCGCTTCGAACGCTGCCGTGACGAGCCCGCGACCGCCCGAGGTGTATGCCTCGAGAACCAGTTCCTGCGCTGTCTCCTTGAGCCCTTCGACGTCGCCCTCGTACGTTGAGATCTTGCTCTCGAGGAGGCCGATCGTGTAGATCAGGTTGTCGAGTTGGCTGGTCACCTTGTCGAGTTCGAGCAGCGCCTCTTCGAGTTCATCCTGAGCCGCCTTCCACTTCGCGTAGGCGGCCGACGTCGCATCTTGGGCCCGATCGACCTGATCTTCCGCGCGGTCGACGTCACCCTCGGTCTGTGCGGACGCGCCGATCGGCACGACCGCCAACATGGCGACGATGAGGAGAAGAATCAAGCCGCGGTAGCCGCGATGCATTGACATAGAGCCATCAGGCTAGTGCACGGTTCCGGGAACGGACAGTCCCTCGATCAACCGAGCGCGATAAGGGCGAGCCAGAAGAGGGGCGCAGCGAGCCACAATCCGTCGAGCGGACTGAGCTGTCCCGGGAGACGAACCGTGTGGACAATCGTGCCGGTGCGGATCATCGATCCGAGGACCCGGCCGGCGATCAGTCCTGAGGCAACGGCGACTGCAGCCACGAGGCCCGCCGCGATGTCGATGTCGGCAGTGAGTAGTCCCGCAAGCAATCCTGCGATGAGGGCGCCGACGAGCGTGCCGACGTTCGGGTCGATCGTCTGACCGCCGTAGATCGAGGTCACGAGTGCGGCGATGATGGCGAGGGCGACGATCAGGAGATAGGAGAGGGCGATTGAAGTCGACATCATGCGGAGCATGACGAGTGCGCCCGCCCCTGCAGCAGCGATCATCGACACCGATGCGGTCATGGCAATCGACTCGACGCCTCGCCATCTGGACTCGAAGATCGGCCAGAAGATGGTGATGGCGATGGCGGCGGCGAATCCACCGGCGAAGCCCTCGTATCCCCATGCGTACGTCGCCGCAGCGGCAAGCACCGGAGCGAAGAGCGTCGCGTAGAGGTTGATCGAGCCGGCGCGTGTGGCGTCGGTGTCGGCGAGGTCCCAGAGCCAGGCGAGGGCGGCGCCGACGGTGATCACAACAAACCACTCGAGGGGTACCCATGCCGAGACGAGCAGTGCGGCGAGAACGATCACGGAGAGGATGCTCTCGGCTGGGTCGGCCGTTGCCGTTCGCTGGGGGCTTGGAGCGACGTACGTTCCACCAGAGACCGGCGGGATGATTGCCATCTCGTCGTTGGCACCGACGGCGGCGTCGCGTTCGACGGGGTCACCGTTCACCCAGACGCCGGCGGTCTTGAGGCCGTTGGCGAATGCGGGTCCGTAGGTTTCGGAGGCGCGGTCGAGTATCTCCCCAACCGTTCCTGCATCGACGGCAATCTCGTCGGTACCGGCGATCTCTCTGAAGCGTGCGAACAATCGAAGCGTTGGCATCGGCGGACAGGCTAGTCGTGTGTGCGACACGGCCGAGGACCGCCCGGTGCGATGTGCCCTACGCCGAGAGGTCGAGGCTGCCGATGGCCTCGACGGTGGCGGCCGGTTCACGTGCCGAGAGCGACAGCAGCGGACTTCGATCGGTGCCGACCGATCGGCCGGTGCGCAGGGACTCCCCGCGCCTGGCGATGCCGGCGAAACTGATCGTATGAACGCCGGGTTCGTCGTCCGACAGGATTGAGACTGTCTCGGCGGGTGTCGCCCCGGTGTCCAGCACCGCTGCAAGAAGGTTCATCACTCCGACCGTGATGCGGCCGGTCGACGGCTCGATCAGGGTGGACACCGGGAACTGCTCCGCCTGGATCGTGAATGGAATCGAGGCGGCCACGCACCCGCGGATCGACGAAGCGAGATGGGCGGGGTCGGTGGCTTCCAGCGGAAGTCCCAGCACCACCCCGACGGAGTGCAGGACTGCGGCCTTGGCCGCGCGAACGACGGCAACGATCGGAGCGGTGTCTGCTGCCGGCGGCAAGGGAATCATCGGCACCACATCGTGGTGGATCCCGCGGGACGCGTTCGCCGCCTCCACCACGGCAGCCGCGGTGTCGCCGTCTCCGGCAGCCAGACGCACGATCTCGATCCGGGCTGCCGGTTCCATCGTCGCGTGGAACGTTGACGCCTTCGACGCATCCGAAGCGATGCTCCCGTCGAACACCGCCACAACCGGTATCGGAGAATCGCCGGCTTTCATGGTTCGGACCAGCACCTCGGCGAGGTCTTCGAGCAGAGACACCGGAACGACCAACCGGCCGGCCATCCAACCGGACCGGCCAGCCCGCAGCGCCCGGTATGCCTCGACGGCGGGTTCGACGTCTGGAGCCGAATCGCTGAGCAGCGTTGCATCGTCGATCAGGCCGCCGAGCAGACCGCGTCGCGCGTCCGGTATCAGCATCGTCATCGGCTGCGGCCTCCGCGGGGTACGGCAATGGGTGATCGGTGGTCCGCCATGGAGCGGCATCGTACGGGCGCGGCCGCCGTTGCACCACGGTGGTGGGATCTGAGCCATACTCCTGGTGGATTCCTCTGTCGCTCTGGGAGAGGCCGATGACGTACGCAACACCAATGCACCCGTCCGCCGACCTGGCGAATCGGGTCGAGATCGTTGAGGTCGGCGCTCGGGACGGTCTGCAGAACGAAACCACCGTTCTTGAGACCGAAGTCAAGGTCGATCTCATCGAGCGCATGGTCAGCGCGGGGTCGCGGCGGATCGAAGTCGCCTCGTTCGTCCACCCGGCGCGGGTCCCCCAGATGGCCGATGCCGAGTCGGTCCTCTCCGCACTCGGGTCGAGTCCCGCCGACGTCTCGTACGTTGGTCTCGTTCTCAACCGCCGCGGGCTCGATCGGGCGGTCCTGACGACGGTTGATGAGATCAACTTCGTCGTCGGAGCGTCGAAGGGTTTCAACGAAGCGAATGCCGGTGCTTCACCCGACGTCACGATGGGCGAGATCGAGGCGATGATTCCGGACGCAGGGGATCGGAGAACGACGGTGACGATTTCGGTCGCGTTCGGCTGTCCGTACGAAGGTGAGGTTCCACTGGCCGATGTGGTGCGCCTCGCCGCGTTCGCGGCGAACGCCGGCGCAGACGAGATCGCTCTCGGAGACACGATCGGTGTGGCGGTCCCCGGCCAGGTGGTCGACGTAGTTGGTGCCGTTCGTGCAGTCATCGATGTTCCGTTGCGGTGTCACTTCCACGACACGCGCAATACCGCCGTCGCCAACGTCGTCGCAGCGCACGCTGCCGGCGTCGGCACCTTCGATGCGTCGGTCGGCGGTGCCGGTGGGTGCCCGTTCGCTCCAGACGCCACCGGGAACGTCGCGACCGAGGACCTGCTCTACCTGTTCGACCGGTCGGGCATCGAGACGGGAATCGATCCGGCCCAGACGATCGACACCGCCCGGTGGCTCGCAGCCCAACTCGGGCGGGAGTTGCCGGGAGCCGTGACGCGTGCGGGCTGGTGGCCGCAACCCGAGTAGCAGAGCGGCTGCTCGATCGCAGAGGGGGCGGCCTGGTGGCAGGGAGTGTGAAGGTGAGGTCTGGTGCGCGCTGGTGCGATCTTCAGGCTTGTGGTGGTCTCCAAGCAGGCAGCCCCCTCCGCTGCGCTCCGGCCTGGCGGCCGGTGCTCGCGCCTCCCCCGCTGCGTGAGGGAGGCGAAGCAATGCACCTCTCCGCTGCTCGGCTACTCAGCTACTCAGCTACTCAGCTACTCGGCTACTCGGCTACTCAGCTACTCGGCTACTCGGCTACTCAGCTACTCAACCCTCTCACTACGCTCCTGGCATGACGCTTCCTATCTCCTTTCTCTCCGATTTCGGGC
>Ga0316197_10001145_pt1 | contig 19017 bp, 20 predicted proteins | sample OudBiesiAoxic_MG_FD_204939 | JGI IMG/M metagenome (GOLD analysis project Ga0316197, IMG submission 204939) | Coastal sediment microbial communities from Oude Bieten Haven, Netherlands - site A oxic | ecosystem: Environmental > Aquatic > Marine > Coastal > Sediment | place: Netherlands... | reverse complement strand
TATATCAAGGTAGGACAGCAGGCAACGACGCTATCTGGTGGCGAAGCGCAGCGTGTCAAACTGTCAAAAGAGCTGAGCAAGCGGTCCACCGGGCGTACCTTGTATATTCTTGACGAACCAACAACAGGTCTGCACTTTGAAGATGTGCGCAAGCTACTGGAAGTACTGCATGAGTTGGTGGATCAGGGCAATTCGGTTATCGTGATCGAACATAATCTCGACGTTGTAAAAACGGCAGACCATATTATCGACATCGGCCCCGAGGGCGGGGATGGTGGTGGCATGATCGTCGCGACCGGAACCCCCGAAGAGGTCGCGGAGGTCGCCGAAAGCTACACGGGCAAATACCTCAAACCAATGCTGCAGCAGAGCCGTAAAGTCGCTGCGGAATAAGTGGCTGTTTTAACGGCCTGTTAACCCGTCACGGTCCTAATAGGGCTTACTAGTCTGAAGTGCGAACCTGTTGGAATTCCCTCATTTTGATGGGTTCGCACACCTTTCAATTCGATGGGTGACGCGCTTGGGTTTCTTTACGCGTCGGGTGTAGTCAGCACCAGGTCGCACAACTTGTTCAGGCCAGTGACGCTGAGTGAATCGAAATCGTTGCACAGCTTTTCAATATCATTTGCGCGTTTGTCCCCCAGAACAGGATCCGCAAAGAGGTGAAATTTATCGGAGATTTCAGCGTCGCTCAATGGCAGATCCCGATCGCCGCGCGGTGTGCGCGGCTCGGCGTTGACGATACGCCCGTCCTGCAAGGTGATCGCCACTTGCGCCCAGCGTTTGCCTTCGCTGATTTTTGTCAGATATGGATCATCGACAAGTGTCGTCGCATGACTGATGCGCAGAATATCCGCGTCACGCAATGTTTCGGGCGATAACTCCGCTGCGCCCAACTGCCCCCGAACGATCATGGCAGCTACGGGGAAAGCAATCGAATAGGCAAATTCATCCGGCGTTTGAGGGGCATGGCCGGCAAGCCGCGTGGCATTGTGAAATGTGCGGATTTCGACCTCTGCAACGTCTAAGTGATGCAGGTCGTGTGCCGCCATTAGCTCTTTTGCGGCATCAATTGCGGGATGTGCCCACCGGCAGCAGGGGTAGGGTTTGTAGTGGGTGTCTTCAACCAAACGCCACAACGCCCCCAGATCGGACCAAAAGGTTTCCGAGGCTTCGCAGGTTAAAGCAGGGGCACCTGTAAATCCTGCCTGTGCCAGAAATGCGGCGGTCACACCTGTAGGGGCGCCCCAGCCCACGCCGTCACGCAGCATGGTCGGATGGTCGATGCAGCGCATCATTTGACTGCGCGGGCCGTGGTATTCCGCGATCCCTGCAGCGTGGCGGATTGTATCGGTATCACATTTCAAGGCGCGGGCCCATGCCGCCGCCACGCCGACAGCTGTCCATGCGCCAGATGTGTGATAGTCGGGGCACGTCGCATGCTGTGCAAGGCCCGCGCGGTAGCTTACTTCGTACCCAATGGCCAAGAGTGTCGCAAAATCAGTGCCTTTCAGGTTTTTCTTCATGTCCAAAATTGCAAAAAGTGCGGGAAATACGGCTGATCCTGCATGCCCTTTACAAGGCGAAGTGCCGTCGTGTGCGTCGATACTGTCTACTGCAAAGGCACCGGCCATCGCGGCACCAGCGGGGCTCAGCGGCGTGCCGTCCATCAACACGCGCGCGGTGCCGCTGGCGGTCGGGCCAAACACTGCTGCTGCCCCGCGGCGTGCGGCATGCGCCATCTGCGTTTGCGACCCCACGGCAGCAACACCCAGCGTGTCTAAAAGCGACCGGCGCAGCACTGCCAGAACAGGCTCCGGTAGGTCATGGTATGCCAGTTCGGCTGTGAAACCCTGAAATCCGAGAGACATGGCGCATCCTTTAAACTGACGTCAGCTTAGCGTGCAGTGCGCATGACGAAAGGGTTGAATGCGACCTTTTACGATCTTCCTCGTGCGGCGAGCCGCGGTAACATTGCGGAAAAGTCTTTGCCCAGACCGTCTTCGTTTTCGACAAACTGCCGGTACAGCGCCAAGGCAAGTTCGCCCATCGGCGTATCTGCGTCCACGGCTTCGGCGGCTTGTTGAGACAGGCCCAAGTCTTTTAGCATCAACTCGGCCGCGAAACCGGGCTTGTAGTCATTGTCCGACGGGCTTTGCGGGCCGACACCCGGAGCGGGGCAATAGGCGTTCATCGACCAGGAGTATCCCGACGATGTACTGACCACATCAAACATCTTCTGACGCTCCAGCCCCAGTTTGTCGGCCAGTGCGAAGGCCTCGCACGTGGCGATCATCGTGGCACCCAAGATCATGTTATTGCAGATTTTCGCGGCCTGACCCGCGCCCGCATCGCCACAGTGCACAGCCTTTTGCCCCATAATATCGAATAGGGGGGTCGCCGTGGCAAAAGCGTCCGAGCTGCCACCGGCCATAAATGTCAACGTACCGGCCGCGGCACCACCGATGCCGCCGGACACCGGCGCATCTACAAATTGCAGACCCCGCGCCGTTGCATCGTCAGCCACTGCGCGTGCGCTGTCCACATCCACGGTCGAACAGTCCAGGAACAACGCGCCTTCCGTCATCACGGGCAGAACCTCGGCTGCGACCGCGCGCAGGATTTCGCCGTTGGGCAGCATCGTCAAAACCACGTCGGCACCCTGCGCGGCTTCGGCCGCCGAGGTCGCCTTCAGCGCGCCGTCGGCTTGAATGCCTGCGGTATCAAAACCTATGACACGCATGCCGGCCTTGGTGAGGTTTGCAGCCATTGGCCCACCCATGTTGCCCAAACCGATGAACGCAACGGTTGTCTTTGTCACTGTATTTCCCCCAAGTTTAACGTGTTTTTGCCAAGCGGCATGAGCATTTTGCTCACAGCAACCACTGGCACATGTCCATCGGCGAATTGCCAGTTCGGCGTGCCATCTTTGTCGATGATGGTTGCGCGTATGCCTTCAAGCAAGTCGCCGTGTTCCATAGCACGCGAGGTGAAACGGTATTCAAGCTCGAGCGCTTTGGTCAGTGTGATTGATGGGCCGCGCAACCGATGCAGAACTTCGATTGTTGCGGCCATCGACAAGGGGGCATTCCGGCTGAACGCCTTAAGCGTATCAGCTGCAAAAGGGCTGTTATCAAGCTTGAGCAACACCAGAATGTCGTCCAACCGATCACCACCGAAAAAGTTATCGATCGTTTTTTGTTTTGCCTGGAGCTCGGATGGGCCGGGGTCGGTTGCAAACTGCGCCAACGTGTCGGGGTCGTCACCCGCTTCAAGCGCAGTGATGATGTCCGGCCAACGGTCTTGTGGAATGTGCAGATCGGCAAAGCCCGCGTAAATCGCATTCGCGGCGGTCATCCTGTAGCCGGTGGTGCCCAGGTATTCGCCCAGCCGTCCCGGCGCGAGAGCAAGCATCAATGTGCCCCCCACATCGGGGATCAAGCCGATCCCGCATTCGGGCATGGCGATCTTGCTGGTTTCACCAACGATCCTGTGCGACCCGTGGCACCCGATGCCGACACCGCCGCCCATCGTGTACCCTTGCATAAAGGACACGACCGGTTTCGGATAGTTGAAGATCTTGGCATTCAGGCGATATTCATCCGCCCAGAATGTCTGGCCATAAACAAAGTCACCTTCAAGACCCTTTTGATAAAGTTGTGCGATATCGCCACCAGCACAAAAGGCGCGGTTTCCTTTGGCATCAATAACAACCGCAGTGATCGACGCGTCGTCGCGCCATCGATCAAAGGCAGCCTCGATTTCGAGGCACATCTCATACGTAGCTGCGTTCAAGGACGCAGGCCGGTTCAGGGTGATACGGCCGACACGGCCGGTTTGTCTGATAAGTACATCTGTCATACCGCAGTGTTAAGACAGCGAAAGGGCGGCAGCAACCGAATCACTCATGTAAATGCCTAAACAGTCATGCTTTTTCATACGGATTGTATGCGTATACGGGATGGTAATTCTGCCTATGAGGGTTCTGAGCAAGAGCAATTCTCGGAAAAAGTGGGTGTGTCCCGTGGTTGCGTTCTGAGGAAATCTGCAAGTAACTGAAACGCTGCCAGAATATCGAAGTCCTGTGCCGTGGCGTCAATATTTGCATTGAGGCAATAATGTGGCAAGGGTATCATGTTACCCGTGCTATTAGCGCGTTAATTAAGTTTTTTGTAACGATTGAAAAGGGCATAGCGCCATGATGAAAGCGATGACCATAACAGCTGTTTGCGTCGTTTCGCTCACCGCAGGTGCTGCAACTGCAGCAACCTTCAGCGGCAATACAAGCGGTTACTTCAGCGATAAACAAAACGCCGATCCCGACGTTATTTACTATACTTACTATAACGGCGGTCAGTCCCATGGCGATTATTCCGGGATAGCATGGGGTTATGACGACCCTCATGACCATGACTTTTCCGACACCAGCCAGCTCGGTGTGAACAACACGCACTTCTCGTGCGATCTGACCTACGGAATGCAATCTTGTGACGTGGCAAAGGTCGATTGGTATAATGCATCATCGAACGCTTGGACCAACGACGAAGATTTCAACGTCAATCTGAATCTGGCATTTAACCTGGACTCGCCAGTTTATCTTAGCAACATCTTGGATTCATTGCAGCTCAACATCTTGTCTACACGCAATGACTTGTCGCCAAATTCAGATCTGATTGTGTCCGGCGGTTGGGACCAGTTCCATCTTGAGGGTTTTGATCTTGGTAGCGGGTACACGCTGCATGGTTTCTCGTTGCGTGAAGAAGGCGCGGGAACACTGCGGAACATCTCTGGTAGGGACTTTGAGTGGGTCAACGAAGAAGACAGCTACAGCCATCTGTACATCGTTGCCGACATCAAAGGGCCATCACCTGTACCGCTGCCTGCGGCAGGTTGGATGCTGATCGCCGGCTTTGGCGGTCTCGTGGCAATGAAGCGCCGTCGCAAAGCCTGATATCTGAAAAATTTTAAAGGCGGTGCTGGTTAACGCGCCGCCTTTTTTGTGTCTGCCGCCCAGTTATTGGTTGTATGTGATGGTCTGAGCTTGACTCCGGTATAGCCTGAATAAGCGGTCTTGTTCGATAGTACAAAAGCAATTGAGCCGCAGCATCTTTGCCACGGCTCATGTTGTTCATATCAGGTCGAATGGCGCTCAGGCCGCAAAGTCACTCCATCACGGGGATGGAAAACTCGCCACCTTCTTTGATGCCTGACGGCCAACGCGAGGTGACTGTTTTGGTGCGTGTGTAGAATTTGAACGCATCCGGTCCGTGCTGGTTCAAATCGCCAAAGACAGATTTTTTCCAGCCGCCAAAGGTGTGATACGCGAGCGGCACAGGAATCGGTACGTTGATACCGACCATCCCAACGTTCACGCGGTTTGCAAAGTCGCGTGCGGCATCGCCGTCCCGGGTGAAGATCGCGGTGCCGTTGCCGTATTCGTGGTCCATCGCAAGACCCAACGCCTCTTCGTAGGATTGCGCGCGCACGCAGGTCAGCACGGGTCCAAAAATTTCCTGTTTGTAGATGTCCATGTCCTTGGTTGCATGGTCAAACAGGTGCGGGCCGACAAAGAAACCGTCTTCGTAGCCCTGCAGATTGAAATTTCGCCCATCAACCACCAGCTTGGCGCCTTGGTCGATGCCCGTTTGCACCAGCCGTTCGATATTGGCCTTTGCCGCAGCTGTCACGACGGGGCCGTAGTCCACGTCTTTACCAGCTGTGTAGGGGCCCACTTTGAGCTTTTCGATACGGGGGACGAGCTTTTCGATCAAACGGTCAGCAGCCTCATCCCCGACAGGAACCGCAACAGAGATTGCCATGCAGCGCTCACCAGCAGCACCATAGCCCGCACCGATCAGCGCATCTGCGGCCTGATCCATGTCAGCGTCAGGCATGATGATCATGTGGTTTTTCGCGCCACCAAAGCATTGTACGCGTTTGCCATTGGCACAACCTGTACCGTAGATGTACTCGGCGATGGGTGTGGAGCCGACAAAGCCGACGGACTGGATCACGTCGTGGTGCAGGATGGCATCCACTGCTTCCTTGTCGCCGTTAACGACCTGCAGGATGCCCTTGGGCAAACCGGCCTCTTCCATAAGCTCGGCCAGCATCAGCGGCACGGACGGGTCACGCTCGGACGGTTTGAGAATAAAGGCATTGCCGCACGCGATTGCGGGCGCGAACATCCACATCGGGATCATCGCCGGAAAGTTAAAAGGCGTAATCCCTGCGGTTACTCCCAGCGCCTGCCGCATGGAGTACATGTCAATACCGGGACCTGCGCTGTCGGTGAATTCACCCTTCAGCATATGGGGCGCACCGATGCAGTACTCTACGACTTCCAGACCACGTTGCACATCGCCTGCCGCATCCGGCAACGTTTTGCCGTGCTCGCGGCTTAATGCTTCGGCAAGCTTGTCCATGTCGCGATTCAGCAGGTCTACGAATTTCATCATGACGCGTGCGCGGCGCTGCGGGTTTACGGCCGCCCATTTGGGTTGCGCGGCTGCGGCATATTCAACAGCTTCGGCTAATTCTTCCTTTGATGCCAAAGGTACCTTGGCCTGAACTTCTCCGGTGGCCGGGTTCATGACGTTGGCAAAACGGCCTGATGTGCCCTTTACGTGTGCGCCGTTCAAATAGTGAGTAAGTTCCTGCATCGTGATCTCCTTTCAAGCCGCGCAGTAGGCGCGGGCATCCCCTTAAAGTACAAGTAGCCTTGCAAAAACCAATGGAACAGAGGAAATACAGCAAAATGGCTTTGCAAATTTGCACGATGGAGATCAAATGCAGACCAATTGGGACGACCTGAGGGTTTTTCTTGCTGTGGCACGCCAAAAAAGCCTGTCTGCTGCCGGTAAAGTGCTGCGGTTGGATCCGGCGACTGTCGGGCGGCGCATGCAAAAGCTTGAAACAGCGCTGCAAGCCAGCCTGTTTGCAAAATCCCCGCAGGGGTACGCTTTGACCGAAGCCGGCACCGCGTTGCTTGCGCGTGCCGAGCAGGCAGAAGCCGCAATGCGCGCTGTGGTCGCAGAGCTGCCGGAACCCAGCGATCAACTCAGCGGGCAAATCCGTGTGGGTGCGCCGGATGGTGCCGCAAATTATCTGTTGCCGCAGGTCTGTGCTATGATTTCGGCGACACACCCCGCTTTGGAAATCCAAATCGTAGCCTTGCCGCGTGTATTCAATTTATCGCGGCGCGAAGCGGATATGGCGATTGCCGTCAGCGCACCGACCGCCGGGCGTCTGATGGTGCAGAAAATCACAGACTATCGTCTGCATCTGGCGGCCTCTGCCACATATCTCGACAGCGCACCGCCGATACATTCGGTGCGGGACCTGCGCGATCACCGCATGGTCGGATATATCCCGGATATGATTTTTGACCGCGAACTGGACTATCTTGCAGACATCGGGATCAAGGAAATCCCGTTAGCCTCTAATTCGGTGTCAGTGCAGTTGAATATGATCCGTCAGGGCGGAGGCGTCGGTGTGGTTCATGATTTTGCATTGGATGCAGCCCCCACAGTGCGCCGGATTCTGACCCAAGAGATCTGTTTGCAGCGCGCTTTTTACCTTATCCGCCATGAAGATGATCGCCGGAATTCACGGTTAAGCCGGTTTGCCGAGGCGCTTAGCAGTGGTGTCAGGGCCGAAGTGTCGCGTCTTGAAGCGCTTACTTGACTCGAAACGGCTTTGCGGTGACGCTGGAGTTGTCCAAAAGTAATTTGCATAGAGGTGCGGCATGCTTGTCTCTCAAATCCTGAAAACCAAACAACAGCATGATGTTGTGACTGTTCCGCCCAGCATGACGATCTCGGATGCGGCGCGTATTCTGTCTGAAAAAGGCATCGGTACGGTGATTGTTTCAACAAGCGGAAAAACAGCTGATGGCATCTTGTCAGAGCGTGACATTGTCCGTGAGATCGGCGCGCGCGGGGCAGGGTGCTTGCCGCACACTGTTCAAACGCTGATGACCACAAAGCTTGTGACGTGCAGCGGAAATGACCTTGCCGACGAGGTGCTGCGTCAGATGACCGAAGGGCGCTTTCGCCACATGCCAGTTATCGAAAACGGAGAGTTGCGGGGCATCATTTCGCTGGGTGACGTCGTGAAGGCACGCTTGATGGAATTGGCGATGGAGAAAGATGCCCTTGAGGGCATGATCATGGGGCACTAGGCACCAGCGACGAGAATTCCGAGTTAACATCTTGCCTTTCAATGACAAAAATGGTCGGGTGAGGCCAGTTTACCATGACAGGAGGGCCTGATGCGCGTTGGCCTTTACCCCGGCACATTTGATCCGATCACATTGGGCCATATCGACGTTATACGACGGGCCAGTGCCTTGTTGGACAAGCTGGTGATCGGCGTTGCAATCAATCGCGACAAGGGACCACTGTTCAGCCTGGAAGAACGCGTATCTATGGTCGAGACCGAGATGCGTAAGGTCGCCGAGAAGACGGGCATTAAGATAGAAGCGCACCCGTTCGAAAACCTGTTGATCGATTGCGCGCGCGACGTCGGCGCGTCGGTTATTGTCAGAGGTCTGCGCGCTGTGGCGGATTTCGAATATGAATACCAGATGGTTGGCATGAACAGGCAGTTGGACGACACGATCGAAACGGTTTTTCTGATGGCGGAAGCCGAGCACCAAGCCATTGCGAGTAAACTGGTCAAAGAAATCGCTAGGCTTAACGGTGATGTCAGCAAATTCGTGACGCCTGAGGTCAACAACGCGCTTTTGGAGCGGTTCAACCGGACCTGACGGTCTGCTGTTACTTCGATGCGTGCGCCATTACCCGTATCATGTCGATCAAACGGTGCGAGAACCCCCATTCGTTATCGTACCATGCCAGCACCCGCGCCATATTCCCCTGCACACGCGTTTGATCGCAGGCAACGATGGCGCTATGCGCATCCTGCCTGAAATCTGCAGACACCAGTTTTCGGTCTGTTGTGTCAACGATCCCCTTTAAAGCACCGCGCGATACGTCGGCAAAACGGGCGTTGATTGTTTCGGCATCGGCGGGTTTTGAAAGCTGTACAACCAGATCGATGCAAGACACATTTGGCGTCGGCACGCGTATGGCATGGCCTGTAATCCGACCTGCAAGCTCAGGCATCACCGCGTCCAGGGACAAGGCGGCACCGGTAGAGGTCGGGATCATCGACACCCCTGCGGCACGCCCGCGGTACATGTCAGCGTGCGGCCCGTCATGGGTGTTTTGCGTGCTGGTGTAGCTGTGAACCGTCGTCATCATACCGGCTTCAATTCCGAACGCATCGTGCAGCACCTTTGCCACGGGCACAAGGCAGTTGGTCGTACAAGACGCGTTGGACAGAATGCGGTCAGCCTTTGTCACGCTGGTGTGGTTCACGCCGTAGACGCAGGTTTTGACAGCGCCTTGAGGGGGTGCTGACAAAAGAACCCGTGATGCCCCGTTTTCGAAATGGCGCGCGGCGGCTTCCGGTGTCAAAAAACGCCCACTGCATTCAAGTGCAATGTCAACGTCGCCCCACGGCAGGGCCTCGGGTGTCAGATGTTGTGTCAGCCGTACGGTTTGATTGCCAATGCTGATCGTTCCATCACCCAGCGTGACCGGCACCGGTAAACGCCCGTGCAGACTATCGAACTCGAGCAAATGCGCCATCGTATCCGCCGGAGCGGGATCATTGATGGCCGTAATCCGGATGTCGTCGGCATTCGAGGCCAGCAAGGCGCGCAGAACCGTGCGACCGATGCGGCCGAACCCGTTGATACCCACACTGATTGTCATGGTGTGTCTTTCTGTCGTCAGGCTTTTCGCGTCTCGGTCAGCTTAGCGCCAGAACGCCAGCCATTCGATAAGCTCAAACATCTTCTTGCCCAAAAATACCAGATGTTCCGTGCCAAATAGCAGCACATCAACCACAATCAAGCCAAGCAGCACAGCAGCAAGAGAAAGCGCGATCCGGTTGGTCATTAAGGCCTCTGGTCTGATGGGCTGTTTCAAGCAGCTCAGACAGTCATCGTCTGCGCCGTGCCTTCATATGCCAGTGCCAAAGACTTCCCGCAAGCGTTGAAGCAGGTGATGCTGTCCCTAGAGCCGGCCCATTGCGACGGCAACATCTGCCATACGCGCGGAAAACGCCCATTCGTTATCATACCATGCCAGAACGCGCACTGTGCGCCCACCGACAACCTTTGTCTGATCAGGTGCAAATATGCAGCTGTGTTCGGTGTGGTTGAAATCAACGGATACTTTGGCTTCTGCGTCATAGGCAAGAACCCGCGACATGTGGCCTGCAGCGGCGGTTTCGATGGCCGCGTTCACGTCTTCGACCGTTACATCCCGTGCCGCTTCAAATGTCAGGTCCACTGCAGATACGTTTGGCGTCGGTACGCGCATCGCAGTACCATCAAGCTTGCCCGCAAGGTTTGGCAACACCTCGCCCAGTGCTTTTGCGGCACCTGTGGATGTGGGGATCATTGCCATGGCTGCGGCGCGGGCGCGATAAAGATCGCTGTGGCGGCGATCCAGCGTCGGTTGGTCACCTGTGTAGGAATGGATGGTTGTCATGATGCCGCGCTCGATACCGATCGCTTCGTCCAGCACTTTGGCAAGCGGGGCGAGGCAGTTCGTGGTGCAGGACCCGTTCGAGACGATCGCATCCTTGGAAATCAAATCGCGGTGGTTCACACCAAACACGACGGTACGGTCCACATTCTTTGCAGGCGCCGAGATCAGGACACGTTCTGCCCCACGGTTGATGTGGCCTTTGGCTTTTTCACCATCGTTGTGATTGCCGGTGCATTCAAGCACCACATCGACACCTTCCCAGTTCAGTTCATTGATGTCGTAGCTCGACATCATACGGATCGGCCCGCGACCCAGATCAAGCGAATTGGCACCGGTGATAACTTCGCCGGGGAAGCGTCCGTGTACGCTGTCGTATTTCAAAAGATGTGCTGCGGTCTCCAGCGGGCCTGTGGCATTGACGGCAACCACGTCGATATCATTGCGACCCGAGCTTACGATGTGAGAGAGAGTGCAGCGGCCAATCCGGCCAAATCCATTGATACCAACTTTAATCGTCATTTCTCTCTTCTCCGCTACAGTCCTCATTTGGCACGTCTATACCGTGTCAGAGGCCATCGGGGAATGACCAAATCGACGTGTTTTCCGTGTGTTAGCGTTAAACTTGCCGCGGTGCGGAAAAATGTTTGCGCCAACGTATACAATGGTCGACAGATTGTCGCAGAATCTGGGACAGTGACCCGCAGGCATGGTAAGACAGAGTCGCAGATAGAGGAATTGAGTGAATGAGCGGTCTTTTAGCGCTTTTGGATGACGTTGCCGGTATCGCCAAGGTTGCAGCGGCTTCTGTGGATGATGTGGCGGGGCAAGCGGCAAAGGCAGGCTCCAAGGTGGCCGGCGTGGTCATTGACGATGCGGCGGTCACGCCAAAATACGTCACCGGATTTGAGCCGCAGCGCGAGCTGCCGATCATCTGGAAAATCACCAAGGGGTCGCTGTTCAACAAGGTCGTCATTCTGTTACCCGCACTCCTTATGCTGAATGCATTCGCGGCGTGGGTCATCACGCCGCTGTTGATGCTGGGTGGGGCGTATTTGTGTTTTGAAGGCGCCGAAAAGGTTTTTCACTGGTTATTCCCGCATCAGGATGCGCATGTCGAAGCTGATATGGATATCGGCGATCCCAAGCAGCTGGAAGAAGAACGCGTCAAAGGAGCGATCAAGACAGATTTTATCCTGTCGGCCGAAATCATGACCATTATCCTCGCCAATATTGAAACGGGCGGTTTTTGGTTCGAAGCGGCGACGCTGGCCTTTGCCGGCATTGCGGTTACGATCTTTGTCTACGGCAGTGTGGCGCTGATCGTTAAAATGGACGACATCGGCGTCTGGCTGGCGGCGAACGGCCTTACTGGCGCCTCCCGCAGCTTGGGGCGCGGCATGGTAAAGGGGATGCCGGTACTTTTAAAAACGCTGACCATTGTGGGCACTGCTGCCATGCTCTGGGTCGGAGGTTCGATTATCCTGCACGGTATGGACGTGCTTGGCATGCCGTGGCTGTACGATCAAATCCACCACATTGCTGCTGGACTGGCGCAGGGCGCCGGTAATGGGGCGGGTTTTGTGGAATGGACTGTCACCGCCTTTCTCGACGGTGTGTTCGGTATTGTGGTGGGGATGCTTCTGATCCCCGTAGTGACCCGGGTGATAGGCCCTTTGGTTGCCACAATAACCGGTAAGCAGACCGCCTCCCATTAGGCCGTCTGACTGAGCGGGCGCATCACGGGCACTTTTTATGAGTTGCCTGCATCCCAAAGAAACCTTCCGGATGCAGGCTTGGAGTTTTCAGACCCGTGTAGACGGAGCCCAGTTTCCATCCAACAGCTCACGCACTTTCTGCGCGGTGGCCTCAGCTGTGATCCCGAATTCCTTGTACAGCACATCTGCCGGCGCCGAGGCACCAAAGTCGTGCATGCCGATGAATCCAGCTTTTTCACGTTTGCCACGCTCGCCAAACAGCCAGCGGTCCCAACCCATGCGGATACCGGCCTCTATCGCGACGCGGACCGGACCGCCGGGCAGCACGCGCTTGCGGTAGGCCTGTTCCTGTTCCTCGAACAGCTCCCAGCAGGGCATAGAGACGACACGCGTGCCGATACCCTCTGCCTGCAGGATGTCGCGCGCGGCCATCGCAACAGACACTTCCGAGCCGGTGGCCATCAGGATTGCACGGCGTTTGCCCTCTGCATCTGCGAGAACGTAGCCCCCCTGTGCGACGCGGTTTTTGTTCATATGCGCCGTCCGCAGGGTCGGCAAACCCTGACGGGTCAGGGACAGAACAGAAGGTGTTTTCTTGCTGCTCAGCGCAAGCTCCCAGCTTTCGGCTGTTTCGATCGTGTCTGCAGGGCGGAACACATAGGTGTTGGGTGTGGCGCGGCTGATCGCCAGATGTTCGACCGGTTGGTGGGTTGGGCCGTCTTCGCCCAGACCGATGCTGTCATGCGTCATGACAAAGACAGTGGGTATTTTCATCAGCGCGGCCAAACGCATCGCGGGGCGCGCATAGTCCGTAAAGCACATAAACGTGCCACCGTAGGGCCGCACGCCGCCGTGCAGCGCCATGCCGTTCATCGCCGCGGCCATGCCGTGCTCGCGAATGCCCCAATAGACGTAACGACCGCCGCGGTTATCGGTATCAAAGACACCCAGATCGCCGGTTTTCGTGTTGTTGGAACCGGTCAGATCAGCTGAGCCGCCAACAGTTTCCGGCATGATCGGGTTCACGACCTCAAGCACTTTTTCGGAACTGGCGCGTGTGGCCAGCTTTGGGGCGGAGGCCGACATTTGCTTTTTGAACGCTTTGATCGCGGCGCTCAGCTTTTTGGGAGCTTCCAGCGCATAGGCACGGTTGAAGGTTTCGCGTTTGCCGCGGGGCAGGGTGTCAAATCGCTCTTCCCATGCTTCCCGTGTGGCTTTGCCACGCGCACCAATTGCCTTCCAACCTGCCTGAACGTCGGCGGGCACTTCGAACGGGCCTGTTTTCCAGCCCCATGCCGCTTTGGCTGCCACGTTTTGCTCGTCGTTGGTGAGCGCGCCGTGACCTTTCGACGTATCTTGGGCTGCATGTCCCAGCGCGATATGCGTTTTGCATGCGATCATAGTTGGCAGGTCGCACTTGCGCGCCGCCGTCAGCGCGGTGTCGATTTCATCGGGGTTATGGCCGTCGATTTCGATCACTTCCCACCCTGCAGACTTAAAGCGCCCGACCTGATCGGTCCGGTCGGACAGGCTCACCGGGCCGTCGATTGTAATGTTGTTGTTGTCCCATAGGACAATGAGCTTGGACAACTGGTGACGGCCTGCAAGTGTGATCGCTTCCTGGCTGACACCTTCCATCAGGCACCCGTCACCCGCGATGACATACGTGTAGTGGTCGATGACCTTTTTGCCGTAATGCGCGCGCTGGATTTCTTCTGCCATGGCAAAGCCGACGGCATTGGAAATGCCCTGACCCAAAGGACCAGTTGTTGTTTCAATGCCTGTGGCGTGGCCATATTCAGGGTGGCCTGCAGTGATGGCACCCCATTGGCGGAAGTTTTTAATTTGCTCCAGTGTCATGTCTTCGTACCCGGTAAGGTGCAAAAGCGCATAGAGCAGCATGGATCCGTGACCTGCAGACAGAATGAAACGATCCCGATCTGGCCAGTTTGGCGACGTCGGATCGAATTTCATATGCTTTTCAAAAAGCACGGTTGCGGCATCGGCCATCCCGATCGGCATTCCGGAATGACCCGAATTTGCTGCGGCAACTGCGTCTAGCGCGAGGGCCCGGATGGCGTTGGCTTTGGCCCAGTGGTCAGGGTGCGCGGCAGCAAGAGCTTTGAGATCCACGAAGAATTCCTTTGTTGGCTGAAGGCCGCCGTCTTGCGGCCTCTGAATGGTTTGCACGGCATTAGTCGCGCGCTGCATATCAGCCCGCCCGCAAAGATCAAGGGCAGGAAAGCGCCCCGATCGCGCTCATACGTGAAGAGAACCGCGCAAGTGTTTGATGCCGTTGAAAAGCGTGTTTGTTGTGCTGCTTCTATAGGAGTACCTTTGCAGCAACTTTGTCGATTCGCTTTGGCCATTGCGCCGAGCAATCGGGAATATGATGACCGGCAGTGAGGTGGGCATGAGCGATACCATAGAACAGTTAAGCAGCCGCATACTCGCGGCGATGGACCGTGTGGCACAGGGCGTCGACAGTCTGGGTACTGCTGACAGCACCAACGTGGACGAACTGAAACAGGCACTTGAAGATGAACAGCAAGTGAATGCACAGCTTACGGAACGGGTCCGCGCCCTTGGAGAACGTCAGGAACAGGCGATTGTGGCTCTGGAAGCGAAAGCAAGCGAAGCGACAGAACGGGTCGCAGCACTTGACCTGGAACTACAACAACTTCGCGAGGCCAACGCATCACTGGCTGATGCCTGTGTCGCCTTGCGCGAAGCCAATTCCGCAGGAGTGGGCGAGCCGCACCTTATCAACAAGTCGATGATGGCGGAACTTGAAGCCATCCGCGCCATGCGCAGCGCCGAGATGGCCGAGGCTAAAGAGATTATATCAGCACTGACGCCGCTGCTGACGGCAAGTGCGGCCGCACAAAGCCCAGAGGAGGCGCACTGATGCCAGAGGTCAGAGTTTCAATTGGCGGTCGTGATTTCGACGTTGCCTGTCAGGAAGGCGAAGAACATTACCTGCGCACGGCGGCAAAGTTGCTGGACGACGAAGCCCGCGTATTGGCTGAGCAGGCAGGCCGCATGCCCGAGGCACGTATGCTGCTGATGGCGGGTTTGATGCTTGCGGATAAGACTGCCAGTGTAGAAGATCGTGCAGCCGAGGTGCAGGCACAGCTGGATGAACGTGAAGCAGAGCTTTCCGCACTCAAGGCATCCAGAGCAGAGCCTGAAAAGGTTGAGGTGCCGGTCGTACCGCAAGCTGTAACCGACACTCTGGCCGAACTTGCCGCACGAGCGGAAGCGCTGGCGGCGTCGGTTGAGGAAAAAACGGCAGGCTAAAGCGCAACAAAAAACGCGCCACCCGAAGGTGACGCGTTTGTTTGGAAAATACCGTAATGGTTAGCCGTTCGCTTCGCGTATTTTGTTGGCGGCCTCTTTGTCATAGCCCACGCCGTTTTCTTCAAACAGCGTATCCAATTCGCCCGACAGCGTCATTTCAGTAATGATGTCGCATCCGCCTACAAATTCGCCTTTAACATAAAGCTGCGGCACGGTCGGCCAGTCCGAATAGTCTTTGATACCTTGACGGATGTTTTCGTCGGCAAGCACGTTTACGTCTGCGAAATCGACGCCCATGTAATTCAGCACGCCCGCGACACGGCTGGAAAATCCGCATTGCGGCATGGCTTTCGTACCCTTCATGTAAAGCACGACATCATTGGCTTTTACTGTTTCGTCGATTGTTGTTTTTACGTCGGTCATCGGTTCAGGACCCTTTTTGGTTGTAGGCGCGGTGATACCGCGCGGCGTAGGTTTCGTCATCAGGCAGCGCGTCAACGCTGGTTTCGGCATGTTCCACAAAGCTGCCCATGCGGCCTTTGGGAGCAAAAAAAGTATTCACACGCTCAAGAGAGGCATTTCTGCGGTTGGCAGCTTGGACAACAGACATGTCCACAGCCTCAAGTCCCAGCGGGATTTCGTCGGTTTTGGCGCGTTCAGGCTGGCGCTGCGCGAGTGGGCGGTGCGGGCCTCGTTTGAACGGATATGTCAGCCAGTCCCAGACGGTCATGTTATTAGTCCGGCGCGCGGGTCGTCAGGGCAAGCGCGTGAAGTTCACCATTGGCGCCATCCATCTTGCCCTTCAGCGCCGCATAAACGGCCCGTTGCTGCTGTACGCGGTTTTTGCCGCGAAAACTTTCGTCCACGACCATTGCAGCCATATGCACACCATCGCTTCCGTCGACCTGAATTTGGGCGTCAGGAAATGTCTGGCGCAGCAATTCTTCGATTTCATGTGCTTGCATTGGCATAGCGGCGACCCTTTCGATAACTGCGCTATAGATGTAGTCGGACCCACGCGCAGTAACAAGATGTGAATTTGCCTGTTATCGGATGTAAAACAGGGTGTCCTGCTTTCAGGAATGAGGCTACAACCTGTTTCGCGAAACGTGATGGCCTGACGGGAGGAAATCAATGGATATGTTCGAAAACGCACCCGAACAGGCGCTTGCTTGGCACGATAGCGGCCGAGGTGCTGTTCTGGCGACTGTAATCGAAACCTGGGGCTCTGCGCCACGGCGCGTTGGCGCGCAACTGGTTATTGCGGGTGATGGTGACATGCAAGGCTCCGTTTCGGGCGGATGCGTTGAAGGCGCTGTGGTCATGGAAGCAACCGATGCGTTGGCGGCAGGCGAACAGCGTATTCTTGAATATGGTGTAAGCGATGGCGATGCCTTTGCCGTTGGTCTGGCCTGCGGTGGCACGATCCGGATTCTGGTGGAACCCGTGGGCGACGTGCTGCCCGAGAAGCTGCTGCGAGACCTTGTCGCCGCGCGCGCTGCACGCACGCCCGTGGCATATGAGGTCACATTGTCTTCGAACGGGCGGCGACTGGTGCGCGACATCTATCCCGACCGCTTTGCGATGGACCGCTCCGGATTTGAAGCCGAGGGGGATGTGTTCGTGGCGGTGCATAACCCGCCGCTGCGCCTTGCGGTCGTGGGGGCGGTACACATTGCACAGGCGCTGGTACCGATGGCGCGGATCGCGGGATATGATCCCGTCATTATAGACCCGCGCGGCGCATTCGGTTCCGAGGCGCGCTTTCCCGCAGAGCGTATTCTTGCAGAGTGGCCCGACGAGGCGCTGCAGGACGTGGGCCTTGATACGCGCACGGCACTAGTCTTGTTGACACATGACCCCAAGCTGGATGATCCGGCCTTGCATCTGGCGCTTAAATCCCCGTGTTTTTACATCGGCGCCTTAGGGTCCAAACGCACACATGCCGCACGTGTGGCGCGGCTGAAAGACGCCGGCTTTGCGGAAGCGGAAATCGCCCGCATTCATGGGCCTGTCGGACTTGACATAGGTGCATCCGGTCCCCCCGAAATTGCGGTGTCGATCTTGGCGGAAATGACCCAGAGACTGCGGCGCGGGGCATGAAGTTCGGACCGGTCGATCTGGGTCAAGCGCAGGGTGCTATTCTTGCCCATTCGGTGCAACTGATCGGCGGCACGCGTCTGCGCAAGGGTCGGTGGCTGACGGCCGAGGATGTCGCGGGTTTGCGAGAAACTGGATTGGAGCAGGTGACCGTCGCGCGGCTTGACGCTGATGATGTGCATGAGGACGCGGCTGCTGACGCACTGGCGCAGGCTTTTGTGCCTGACCCTGATGCACAGGGGCTGACGTGCACCACTGCGTATACCGGTCGTGTTAATCTGCTGGCCAAAAGCGCCGGTGTGGTTATGCTGGATGCAGATGCGATTGAAGCCGTCAACCGCGTGCACCCCATGATCACAATCGCAACAGTGCCGCCATATCAACAGATGGCCGAAGGCGGCATGGTCGCCACCATCAAGATGATTTCTTACGCGGTACCCGGTTCTGCCTTGGCTGCCGCTTGTGAAAAAGCACGCGCCGCCTTGCGTTTGATGCGCCCGTCGATAGACACAATCGGGCTGATCGTCACCGACACGGCAGGGGGAGCGGGGGACAAAGGGTGGCGCGCCACGGCTGATCGGGTTGCAGCCTTTGGGGTGGATCTGGCAGCACCAATTCTCGTGCCGCATGATGTGGATGCGTTGGCTGAAGCGTTGGGCAAGGCACCTTGGGATTTGATCTTGGTGCTGACCGGATCCGCGACATCAGACATAGATGATGTAGCGCCCTCAGCGCTGCGCGCTGCGGGTGGCACGGTTAGCCGCTTTGGAATGCCGGTTGACCCGGGTAATCTGTTGTTTATCGGCGCGTTGAAGGGACGGCGGGTGATCGGGCTGCCGGGATGTGCGCGTTCGCCCGCTTTGAACGGCGCGGACTGGGTTATGGCCCGCATGATCTGCGGCATCGACGTGACGGACGCTGATATCTCGGCCATGGGCATCGGCGGGCTTTTGAAAGAGATCCCGACGCGCCCGCATCCGCGCCGGAAACAAAAGACCACCTGAAGGGACGCTCTGCCGGTTTTTGGAATTCTTTCATAGGGTGATGAAATTAGTGGTTCTCATCCGCAGTGTCCCATGCTTAACTCTGCGCAAAGAACAAATTCATCAGGGAGGAAGCCATGACACAAGTCTCTATGACTGTGAACGGTAAAGCCGCGTCCGGCGAGGTTGAAGGACGCACACTTTTGTCATCTTTTTTACGTGAGAGCCTAAATTTGACAGGTACGCATGTCGGCTGCGACACCAGCCAATGCGGGGCCTGCATCGTGCACGTCAACGGAGAAGCGGTGAAAGCCTGCACCATGTTGGCCGCGGAGGCGGCTGGCGCAGAGGTTA
>Ga0316197_10001144_pt1 | contig 19020 bp, 15 predicted proteins | sample OudBiesiAoxic_MG_FD_204939 | JGI IMG/M metagenome (GOLD analysis project Ga0316197, IMG submission 204939) | Coastal sediment microbial communities from Oude Bieten Haven, Netherlands - site A oxic | ecosystem: Environmental > Aquatic > Marine > Coastal > Sediment | place: Netherlands... | reverse complement strand
GATAGCGGTGCCCATCATTCGTACCCGGCAGTGGCACAACATCGCCATTGTCGGCAAAATTGTTTTGCTGCTGGCGAGTAATCTGGTGTTCTTCCTCGGCGTCGCCGGCAAGCTCGAACAGGGTGTTTACTGGGGTTTGTATTCCGGCCTGTATATCATCATCGCATTGATCTTCACTCTCAGCCGCCGCGTATTGCCCTCCTTTATTGAAAAAGGCGTAGGTTATCCGGTCGAACTGCGCAACAGCAAACGGGTCGATATCGCCAGTCTGGCCCTGTTCGTGGGTTTCTGGATAGCTGATATGGTGCGGCCGAACAGTGTGGGTGTCGCTGTGTTCGCTGCCAGCCTGTTTTTCCTGCACCTGTGGCGATTGCTGGGCTGGTATACAGCGGGGATCTGGAAAAAACCGTTGCTATGGGTTCTGTATCTCGCCTATGCCGCAACCATCGCCGGGTTTGCCCTGAAAGCGGCTGCGTATTTTAACGGTATTTCGCCGTACCTGGGTTTACACGCCTTTGCCGTCGGCGGCGTTGGCTTGATGACGCTCGGCATGATGACACGTGTCTCTCTCGGCCATACCGGACGCAACGTATTCGAACCACCACGGCTATTGTTCTGGGTGTTCATCCTGTTGTTTGCCGCACTGATCACGCGCGTCGCATTGCCAATGTTGTTCCAGCAACACTATGGTGCATGGGTCGCTTTGTCGCAGTGGCTATGGCTGTCCGCGTTCCTGATTTATTTGATTGGCTATTTTCCGATTCTGAGCCAGCCCCGGGTCGACGGGCAGGACGGTTAGTGTTTCGAAAGTGTGGCTACCTTGAGACTGTTTTTATGTTCTTTCAGAAGATGTATGGTCTCTTCGATATATTTGACGGAGTTGATTTCCCCGGCAATATATTCTTTCAACGACAAAACGGGCAATCAAGGCAAGTGTTGGATCGTCTAATGCTTCCATAGTGGTAGAACCGGTGGAGTAGTGCCGACAACCGGGTTCAGCCGGGCTGGCCGCTTTTCCTTGCGATCTCCTGCAAGGGTTGCTCGTTATTGCAGAAGCTTATGTCGGCAGCATCAAGTACGCCTTTGGAAACCTGATCGTCACATTTTTCCGTGTTTTCACACGCTGCACACCGATCCATGTGCTGTTGGATGTCTACTATGCGTTCAGTGTGCAGATAGGTATCCACATCAATACCCAGCGTGGTGAGCATCTTGCTGAGTCGAAGTTGATCAACGCTGCTGGCCAGAGACTTGCGATATTTCTTGCCGGCGTTCAAATTAAAAACAATGGCCGCGGCCAGCAACACGGTAAACGCCAGCGTCAATACAGCCAGCAGGCCACCGATAACAATACTGATCATGTTCATCTTGAATCTGTCCCTTCATAAGCGCCGGCGCAGATGTAAACCATACAAAAAAAACAACTATACGTCCATGAGAGCACATTCTGCCCCATTGATTGTCATCAGAAGGCGGTGCTTGCCGGTTCATCAAAAAACAGGTTAACCAAATGAAATATAATGTGAAAATTAACTTCCCCCGCAAGCGGATCAACGGCCGAGCCGGCCAGGCGGATGAAGACCCTGAAATTCAGCTGGAGAGGTGTTCCCTGAGTTCTTCGAGGCTGTCTTTGGCGACATCCTGAACAGCGGGTTCAGGATCGTGACTTAGTGTCTCCAGCGGTGCAAGCGCCGCTTCACTCCGGGTCAAGGCAAGAAAGTGACAGGCATCCGAGCGTACCCGTGCATCTCTGTGTTGGGCCAGATCCAGGAGGGCCGCCAGCTGGTTCTGCAACAGCGCACTGCCTGCAGCGTCTTCCATAACGGCACTGACACCGATCCGCACCGTCAGCTCGGTGTCGGGATCTTGCGCCAATGCCAACAAAGCCGGAATGTGCCCGGGGTATTTACGGATGACGGACAGTGCCTTGGGGAGCTGGCCGTGTTTGAATAAATCCGTGTAATACTCGGCGAGGCCTGCTTGCGAGCCGGCCCGCTCCGCCCACCGGCGTAATTCGGCAGGGGAGTGGAGACCTTCCAGTTCGAAATCGCCGATTCTCATCCAGGGGACCGTGCGCACACCCTGCTGTTCGGCAATATCCGGACGAACCGCGATATTTACCACCTCCAGCCGGCCGATAAGGCCTTTCTTCACCAACTCGCCAAGGCCCTGCAGGACGGTAGGGCAATGGGGGCATTGGGTGCTCAGTAACAGCAGGGCATCGGGTGGAACAATATTGGAGTTGCGCATGATTTATGTTTACATTGTGATCTATGGATGACAGCGTCAATGGTACGCCATGTACAACACCGATTCATATCGTGTGGCGTCAACGCAGCTTGATCATCCGTATAGCCGGATCTGCACGACGACCGTGTCATGCGCATGCTGCCAGGGGATGACAATCCATGTATATGAACAACAAGTCAATACGAATGCCCACTCCGGTGGAGGCATTGCCCGGTCGCGATGTGCCCATGCAGGTTGCGGAAAAGCACGCTGTCAACGGTCATCCCCTGCAGCCACCTTTCCCGCAAGGCATGCAGCAGATCGTGTTCGGTATGGGGTGTTTTTGGGGCGCTGAACGACGCTTCTGGCAGATTGACGGTGTCTATACCACGGCGGTGGGTTATGCCGGCGGCTATACGCCCAACCCGATCTACCGTGAAGTGTGTAGCGGCCAGACCGGCCACAATGAGGTGGTACTGGTCGTGTTTGATCCTGCTGCTGTTTCGATTGCGGATTTGCTTATGTCCTTCTGGGAAGGGCACGATCCGACGCAGGGTATGCGGCAGGGAAATGATATGGGCACGCAGTACCGCTCCGGCATCTACACCTACAGTGATGAACAACAGCGGCTGGCGGAACAATCCAGCTGCGCTTACCAGGAATTGCTGAGTGGGAATCATGTCGGGGCGATTACGACAGAGATTCTCCATGCCCCACTGTTTTACTATGCCGAGGATTATCACCAGCAATACCTTGCCAAAAACCCGGCGGGTTACTGCGGTCTTGGCGGAACCGGCGTGCCTTTTCCAACGGACAGCTGATGAGCCTTGTCACAAGCGGCCAGCTACTGGATCCGCAACCGGGTGACTTGAAAGTCGAGTCCTGGAGATGGGTGTCCGGCCGAACCTGATGGGTGTACTTTTCATTCCCGCTTTCGTGTATCTTTGCAGCGAACTTTTTCCCGCAGAGTCGGGCATATTCAACCTTTAGCAGGAGAAGAGATTGAGCCAGGAAAATCGTATTACAGTTCTTGAGAACGGTCCCTTGCTGTGTACCGGTGATATTGAAGTCGTTGCCGAGGATGGGTATGTGTTAGGAAAATCCGACGAGCTTGCCCTGTGCCGGTGCGGTGAGTCCAAGAACAGGCCCTTCTGCGACGGCAGTCACAAGGAAGCAGGTTTCGAAAATGACGGCATCATCGTGAGTGTGGTCTCAGAAGAACTGGAGGAGACAGAGGGCCCGTTGAAGATAACGGTGCGCAGCAATGCCATGTTGCTTGCAGAGGGTCCCATGACAATCATGTGTGCCGATGGCAGCTGTACCGCCCACCGTAACAAGGCCGCCCTGTGCCGATGCGGTCATTCCGGTAACAAGCCCTTTTGTGATGGCAGTCACAAGGAGTTCGGCTTCGAGGGCTAGTTGTCCGGCGGCGTTGCGAGTGTAGCAGAACGCTGAAATCTTCCGATGGATCGTGGTGTCCTCGCCGATGTGTTGCTTCAGCTGGATGCTGCTGAACGTGGCATCCGCTATTTGCAAAGCGGTCATCGTGAAACGCTGATTTCCTATGGCGGCTTGCTGTCCCGTGCAAAGGGCTTGCTGGGCAGGTTCCAGCGGCAGGGTTTGCAAGTGGGCGACCCGGTTATTCTGTTTGTCCGCCATAACCTGGCTTTTGTAGATGCATTCTGGGCCTGTCAGCTGGGTGGACTGGTGCCGGTGCCCCTGTCGGCCGGGGTGCACAGCGAGTATCTGCATAAGCTGACAACGGTTGCGGAAAAGTTTGTCACGCCGTTCCTGTTTACCGAGCGTGATCTGTTTTTGCGTCTGACAAAATGGTTGAATGGTAGTACCCCGTTCGGTCAGCGTGTTTGCGTGCTGGAAGAAATCGATCAGCTGGAGCAGGAGGCGGTGCTCCATGCCGCTGCGCCCGAGGATACGGCACTGATACAGTTTTCCTCCGGTTCGACCAGTGAACCCAAGGGGGTGGTACTAAGTCATACGAACCTGCTGGTCAATATAAAGGCCATTAGCCGGGCGGCAGCGATTGGTTGCAACGATTCAACCCTGAGCTGGATGCCGCTGAGCCACGACATGGGGCTGATCGGCTTTCACCTGGTGCCATTGTTCAATGGTCTCGACCAGGTGCTGATGGACACCGATCTGTTTGTGCGCCGGCCGGCGCGCTGGCTGGAGGCCGCGCACTGCTACCGGACAAGTTTGTTGTGTTCACCAAACTTTGGTTATCAGCACTATTTAAGGTCTGTCTCTGCACCGGCAGACAGTCTTGACCTCAGCAATGTCCGCCTGATTTTTAACGGCGCAGAGCCGGTCTCTGCTTCCGTATGCCGTGAATTTGCACAGCAGCTGCAAGCGGCCGGACTGAACGCCAGTGCCTTTTATCCGGTGTACGGTCTGGCGGAGGCCAGTCTGGCGGTGACTTTCCCTGATCCGGGCAGCGGCGTTCAGTCGCTATCTGTCCCGGTGGAGGCGCTGACAATGGGTAATGTTGTGGCGCCGGCTACGCGCTCGGAGCGTTCCGTGGAGCTGGTCTGTCTTGGTCGCCCGGTCGAGAGTTGTGAACTGCGCATCTGCGATCAGAATGGCCGGACTTTGCCCGACTGTTCGCTGGGACATGTTCTTATACGCGGCGACAATGTAACCAGCGCTTACTATCAGTGTCACCGGTGTGATGAGAGCGCATTTGTTGATGGCTGGCTGGATACCGGCGATCTCGGTTTCATGACCGGGCGCGGCCTGTTTATAAGCGGCCGTTGCAAAGAGGTTCTGTTTGTCAGTGGGCAGAACTGGTATCCACAGGATATCGAACAGGTTCTGCAGCAAATACCCGGTATAGAGGCGGGCAAAGTGGCTGTCGGTGCACTACGCAGCGAATCGAATGCAGAGGATTTGTTGTTGGTATTTATCCGCTTCCGGCGTGAACTGGACAGTTTCCTCGAGCCGGAGCGGCGCATTCGAACCGCATTGACGGAACATACCGGGCTGCACGTGCATGCTGTTATACCGCTGCACAATCTGCCCCGCACCAGCAGTGGTAAATTGCAACGCTACCGTCTGGTGCAGGCGTTTGAAAATGGTGAATATGCGCAAGTGCTGGCATCCCTGCAATCGCTTCAGCAGTGTTCAGACGGCCCATCGCATGAAAGCGGGGTCGCGCGGCAATTGCTTGATATATGCAGGGAACTGTTTCCGGGTCGGGCAATCCGCTCAGACCAGAACCTGTTTGAGCTGGGGGCCGATTCACTGATGCTGCTGAGAATTCACGAAGAGATTAATGCCCGCTTTCCCGACAAGGTAGAGATTAGGGATTTGTTTGAGTACCCTACCATCAGCAGTCTGGCGGAGTACATACAGGGGTAAAAAGGGTTTCCTATAAAATATGACGGCAACGACCTTTAAGGCGGCATGTGCAACGGGACCTGATTGGCCAACGATACTCGGCCGATGTCTGACGGATCTCGGCACTGGCCCGTCAGCCGCGAATCTCGGTCTGTTGTACGTGACAGCCCCGTTGGCGCCGTACCTGGATCAGTTACTCGGTGAATTGCGCAGCAAGACAGAAGTCGACGACTGGGCAGGAACCGTTGGCGCCGGTATTTGCTTTACCGGCCGCGAAATTTATGATCAACCCGCGGTGGCCATCATGCTGGCATCGCTTCCCGAGGACAGCTTTCGGTTCATTCCCGCGGGCATTGAGCCTCTGAGTGAAATGTTGACCGCCAACCGGAAGTGGATCGCCGAACACCAGGCAAACTTTGCAATCGTCCATGGGGATCCGCGTAATCCCCATATTCCGCAAATCATAGAATCGCTTTCAAATGACCTGGAATCCGGCTTTCTGGTGGGTGGCCTGGCATCCGCCGACGATCACAAGCAACCGCTACAGATCGCCGGAGAGCTGTGCGGGGACGGGCTGTCGGGTGTCCTGTTCTCATCCGAGGTTCCTGTCATCAGCGGTCTCACGCAGGGTTGTACACCGTTGGGCTCCAAACATACCATTACCCGATGTGACCGCAATATACTGGTTAATCTTGATGGCCGCCCTGCACTGGATGTGTTCCGCGAAGACATCGGCGAAGTGCTGTCAAAGGATCTCTCCCGGGTCGCCGGTTATATCTTCGCCGGCCTGCCCGTTCCCGGTTCCGATACCGGTGATTATCTGGTACGAAACCTGATTGGTATTGACCCGGGGCAGAAACTGCTGGCGATCGGCAACCTTCTCGAAGAACAGGCCGCTATCATGTTCTGCAAACGTGATGGTGACAGTGCCCGCCAGGATATGCTCCGCATGCTGGATGATCTGGGTAAACGTGGCAAAGGCAGAATCAGGGGCGGGGTGTACTACAGCTGTCTGGGGCGTGGCCGCCATCAGTTCGGTGAAAATTCTGAAGAATTAAAAATGATCCGGGATGAGCTGGGAGACTTTCCCCTGGTGGGATTCTTTGCCAATGGCGAGATCTCGCATAAGCGTTTGTATGGTTATACGGGTGTCCTCACCCTGTTCATATAGAGAATCTTAAAATACTTTAACAGGCCCTCTAGGGAGAGTCCTATGTCTGAACAAGAAAAGCCCGAGGAAGATGTCGAAGGGGAGCTCGAGCACGCTGAAGAGCATTACGATAAATTGCACTCGGCCAAACAGCACCTCACGGAGGCGGTGGGCGATGTCAAACAGTTCGTCGATGAAGATCTGGCGAATCTGGCAAAAAATACCGTAGACAAACTCGATGAGACGGTAACGTCGGGAATCACCAGTGCAGCCGATGCCATGATCAAGGTACTGGAAGACATGAAACAACGCCTGCGCAAGGATTGAACGGCAAGCCGACTGTGGATTACCATAGCTTCAGGAAAGGTGCAGACCCCGGGCACTGGGCGGTAAGGCGTGGATCGGCTGGCCGGTAGCGGCATACAGCGCGTTACAGGCCGCCAAGGCGATGGGGGTGGCGGCGGTTCGCCAATGCCGCCCCAGAAACCGCCGCTGGCTACGACGTGGGTTTCAATTGCCGGCATGTCCTTGAGCAGCAGCATCGGATACCGGCCTGCCGATCAATGTCCATTCGTCGGGGTCTTTAAGAAACACCATCTCCGGTGCCGGCAGGCGGGCGGCCTCGGCGGCGAGCTCGCCACGCGGATGAGCACCCTGTTGTCAGGCTGGATCACAATCCAGGCGTTGACCTCGGCCCTCCATTGGACTTTCTCAGCGGCAAGTATGGCACGCAACGGCGCCATTTTCCGATGCTGGGGCTTATTGGCCACATAAAACTGTTTTCCAGTCGAAAATGATGCAGAATTGACCTTAAGATCCATGATCAATGTACCCTGGATTCATGCAAAGCGCTGTGTTTAATTCCAAAATTGCTTCGCTGGTGCTCTTTGTTGCACTGCTCAGCCAGCCCGTTGTGGCAGATGGAATCGATCCGCTGAAGTATGAAGACGACCAGGTTTCCATGCGGCTGGTGTTGCGTACCCCGGAGCAGTTAAGTGCCTTCTACCAGGGGCGCGGATTCAACCAGGCCGCCATCGACCGCATCCTCGAGACCTGCTTCATCACGCCCATTATCCACAACAAGACCCTGGATGCAGTTTGGCTGGAGCTGGACAACTGGCAATTCGACGCAGGCAGGCAATCCATCGCGCGCATCACGCGTGATTACTGGTCCGGAAAATGGCGCGAGGCCGGATTGCCGCAAGCACAGCAGTCCACCTTTGGCTGGACGCTCATGCCCGAGGTGCGTGACCTGCGCCTCGATGAGGGTGTCGGCGGCAGTGTTGTGATCCCCATGCAGTCACAGCCCTTTACCATGACGGCGAATTTTCATACCGGCCTGGATAAAAAAGGCAAAATTAAAACCATCGTATTCGAGGGCGTACAATGCGTAAGCAACGAGCCATAATGCGGACGCTCGGCTTGCTGTGTGTGCTGCTGTATTCCTGGCACAGCGTTGCCGGCGAGAGCCTGCCCAAGGGCATTATGAAACTGGACGGCCGTGCCGCGCCGGCGCTGGTACTGGAAGATATGGACGGACAGGCCTGGGACCTCGGCGAGGCCCGCGGCCGCTGGGTATTCGTGCACTTCTGGGCCGCCTGGTGCGGACCCTGCCGCCGCGAGATGCCAACTATACAGGCCATCTATCCGCAGTTTGATGCCGCCAAGCTGGAAATCATCGTTATCAATACTGCCGAATCGGAAGATACCGTGTTCGAATTTCTGGCCGCGGTGGCGCCTGATATCAACCCGCTGATGGATAAAGACGGTCTGGTCACCGAGCGCTGGCAGCCACGCGGACTGCCGGCCACCTTTCTTGTCGATCCTGCTGGCCGGCTGCAATACCTGGCACTCGGGGGGCGGCCCTGGGACGCTCCAGACTACATGAAGTTTCTTATAAAAATTATTGAATAAAAATAATAAATAGATCTATGCTCGTCAGGATTCAGATTGTTCTACTGGTTTGCCTGTGTGCGGCCTGCGCACCGGCGAGCCGACAGAATATTGCTGCCGAATCGGGCTTCGATGTCATCGAACTCAGCATCGAACAGGCTCAGCAGGCCATGCGAACCGGTCTCGTCAGTTGCCAGCAACTGACCGGCATCTACCTGAAGCGCATCAAAGCCTATGATCAGCCAAGCCGGCTCAATGCGATCATCACCATCAACCCGAACGCCATGCAACGATCGCGTCAGCTTGACCGGAAATTTGCCGGCAGCGGGCGCATGCAGACACTGCACTGCGTGCCGGTGATCCTCAAAGACAACTTCGATAGCGTGGAACTGCCGACAGAAGCCGGTTCCATTGCCTTACAGGGATCACATCCCCCGGATGATGCCTTTATGGTGCAACGCCTGCGGCAACACGACGCCATCATTATCGCCAGGTCCAATATGGGTGAATGGGCCTTCAGTCCTTACCACACCATAAGCTCCACACACGGGGAAACCCGCAATGCCTACGATCTGACTCGTGTGCCGGCGGGCTCCAGTGGTGGTACTGCCTCGGCGATTGCGGCTAATTTCGGCATCATCGGCATGGGCACGGATACCGGCAACTCGATTCGCGGTCCGGCCTCGCATTTGTCGCTGGTCGGCATCCGTTCCACGCTCGGCGCAACCAGCCGCGACGGTATCGTGCCGCTGTTACTGAACCGCGACGTCGGCGGCCCGCTGATGCGCACGGTAAAGGATACGGCCATCGTCTACTCGCTGCTGGCCGGTTACGATCCGGCTGATCCCCTCACGCAAGCCGCCAAAGGCCGCGTAAAGCCCGATTACACGCGCTATCTGAAAGTCGATGGGCTGCAAGGCGCCCGCCTCGGCGTGTTACGCGATCTGGTCGATACGGGAAGCGCTGATTTTGAAGTCCTGGAGAGCATGGATCAGGCCATCGAGGACCTGCGCCAGGCCGGTGCGGTAATTGTCGACCCGTTCGATATTCCGGACTTCGACCGCTTGAAAAGCGCTACCGGTTTTTGCAGCCGTTTTCGCTATGATTTAAAAAACTACCTGCAGACACTGGGCGAGTCCGCCCCCATTCACTCCCTGGACGAAGTAGCGGCGAGCAAGCGCTTTCTGTCGCGCAATGCGCAGGCCATGGAGTGGGCCATGAGCGTGGACGGCGATCCGCAATCACAGATCCCTCCCTGTGTCGATGTACAGGGTGATCCACGCCGCAAGCAGTTTCTGGATGCGGTGCTTGTTGCCATGGACAAAGCCAGGGTCGACGCTATCATCTACCCGAGCTGGAGCAACCCGCCGCGTAAGATCGGCGACAGCGAAAGCCCGCACGGCAATAACAGCCCGGTCATTGCGCCGCACACCGGTCAGCCGGCGATCACCGTACCCATGGGGTTCACGCAAGCCGGTTTACCGCTGGGCCTGCAACTGCTGGCGCGGCCGTTCGATGAGCACAAGCTGTTTCAATATGCGTATGCTTACGAGCAGGCTACCCGGCATCGCAGACCGCCCAAGGCGTTCGGCCGTCTGTAGGTGTAAACCTGGCGTCGAACTTACTCAAACCGCCCATACTATTGCTCAGCGCACTGCCGGTTTCCTGTGAAAAGTATAGATTTTGGTGCTGAATCAGTGGTTTCTAGAACAAATAATGAAGCGGTTGGCTGCATATGACTTGCGGGCGTACTATTATGCATGCTTGCCCACCTTTTATTGGCTTCCGCAGAAATCCAGATCGGTGAGTGCTGTTCGACAGCGAAGACACTAACCGATTGGGAATAAGAAAGAATGACTCATGTTTAGAATGCGACGAACACGACGTATTTGCACTCACGCCCGGATTCTTTTGGCGCTTCTGGGAGCTGTTCCCGGCCTTGTGTACGCCCAGGGCGGTTCGGTCGAGGTGCCCGGGAATGCTCGAGCGAAGAGCGATGGGAACGGATGGGGGTGTGATAAGGGTTATCGGGAGGTCGATGGTACCTGCCCGATTGCCATGTTGGCTTCCGCTGATGCCGCACCGGCCACCACGCAACCAGATGACCCTGATCTACCGCAACCCGTGGTTGAGGGAATGATCAACGAACTCCTCGACCGCCTGAGCGCAAGCGCCGAGCAGATCGAGCAGGACCGGTCAGTTGCCTACGAGCTCAGTAACGAGCTGGTCGTTCCCTATTTGGACTTTCCACGTATAACCCGCATCATCATCGGCAAATACTGGCGCGATGCAAACGATGAACAACGCCAGCGCCTGATCGATGAAATCAGCACGTTGCTTATCCGCTCCTATGTCACGGCAATGATCGCCTACGCGGATGATACGCTGCTCGATGAGCAGGTCGTCTACCTGCCCTCCCGCTACCAGGTCGGTGACAGGAAGACCGCTGTACGATCAAAGATTTCTCTGGACAGCGGGCAGACTATTGATGTGCGATACGCCCTGTATCTTATAGACAACCAGTGGAAAATCTACGACATCAGCTTTGAGAACATAAGCATGGTGCTTACCTACCGCTCTTCCTTTGGCGCCAGCATCAAGGACAAGGGTCTGGATGCACTCATTACGCGACTGCAGAACCGCAACAAAAAGGGGGAGATCAATCTGCCCGGCGTGGTTACCAAAAAAATGAAGGAATCCGCCGCGCAAGGCGGCAAGAAAGACAGTCACTAGTTCAACATCCCGCGTAACTGTGCAAGCTGTGCCTGTCCGCGCTGCCTGCGGCTTTCGGGGGGGCACAGCTTCCGGGCGATTCCACTCCGGGTCATCTGCCGGCTGTGGTTCGCTTGTGACTGTTGCCTGAACCGATCGGGTACAATAGTTCCGCCGCACCCGCACAGAGCACCTTATTATGGTATACGCATCTTCCGACCCGGAGCAGCCAGCGCCGGCATCCAATAAACGCCAAACCTGCCGCACCGCCAGTGATGTGGCATCTATCCGCCAGTCCTTTCTGGAAAGTCTCTATTTCGTTCAGGCGCGTTTCCCGGAGGTCGCCACCCGCAATGACTATTACCTCGCGCTGGCCTGGACGGTTCGCGACCGCTTGCTGCGACGTTGGGTCGACACCGCAGCCACCTATTACCGGCACGCCAGCCGCAGTGTCTGCTATCTCTCCGCCGAATACCTGCCAGGGCCCCATCTTGCCAATGCCATTCTCAGCCTGGATATCGAGCAGCCGGTGCGGGAGGCCCTGACCGGGCTTGGGCTGGATCTCGATGAACTGTGCGCGCAAGAGCCGGAGCCCGGACTGGGCAATGGAGGTTTGGGTCGACTGGCGGCCTGTTTCGTGGACTCGCTGGCCACTCTGCAGATTCCGGCGATCGCACACGGCATTCGCTATGAGTTCGGTATCTTCGAACAGAGGGTTCGGGATGGCCGCCAGGTGGAGTTGGCAGACAAGTGGCTGCGTCTGGGCAATCCCTGGGAGATTCCCCGGCCGGAGATCACGTTCGAGATTGGTTTCGGTGGTCGCACCGAGCACTATACCGATGGCGATGGCCGCCGCCGGGTGCGATGGGTGCCAGCGCAGGTGGTCAAGGGCATGGCTTACGATACCCCGGTCCCGGGGTATCGCGTGCCCACCGTCAATCTGCTCCGACTCTGGAGCGCACAAGCGTGTGAGGTTTTCGATTTCCAGGCCTTCAATGTCGGCGACTACGAGCGTGCCGTGGAGCAGAAGGTGGCCTCCGAGACAATCAGCAAAGTGCTCTACCCCAATGATGAGCGCTTCAAGGGGCAACGCCTGCGTCTCGAACAGCAATATTTCTTTGCCTCCTGCGCGATGCAGGACATGATTCGCCTCTATCGTCAGCACACGGACTGTATGGAGGATCTGGCGGAGAAATTCACGGTGCAGCTGAACGACACCCATCCTGCGGTGGCCGTGGCCGAGCTGATGCGCCTGCTGGTGGATAGTTACGGCATGGCTTGGGAGTCAGCCTGGGCTATGGTGCGCAAGTTGGTCTCCTTTACCAATCACACCTTGCTGCCAGAGGCGCTGGAAACCTGGTCGGTGCAACTGTTCGGCAGCGTTCTGCCGCGGCATCTCGAGATCATCTACGAGATTAATCGCCGTTTCCTGGCACAAGTCAGGCACACCTGGCCGGGGGATGAGGCGCGAGTGGCCCGGATGTCGCTGATCGATGAAAGCCGTGGGCGGCGGATCCGGATGGCCCATCTTGCCTGCGTCGCCAGCCACACAATAAACGGCGTAGCTGAGCTACACAGCCGTCTTTTACGGGAAAGAATACTCAAAGACTTCTACGAGCTGGATCCCTCGCGTTTCAAAAACGTCACTAACGGGGTGACACCGCGGCGGTTTCTGGCGCTGGCCAATCCAAACCTGGCCCGCCTGGTCACCGAGACCATCGGCGACGGCTGGCTGCGGGATCTGGAGCGTCTCAGGGAGCTCGAGACGTGGGCCGGCAACAGCGACTTTCAGGCCGACTGGCGCAGGGTCAAGCTTGGCAATAAGCAACGCCTGGCCGATGAGATTCAACGTCGGGCCGGTGTTTGCGTTGACCCGACCAGTCTGTTCGACATCCAGGCAAAACGGCTGCACGAGTACAAGCGCCAACACCTCAATATTCTGCACGTCATCAGCCGTTACCTCCGCCTGCGGGCCGACCCGGGCCTGACGTTGCCGCCGCGCAGCTGGGTTTTCTCCGGCAAGGCCGCGCCAGGGTACCAGCTCGCCAAGCTCATTCTAGAACTGATCGAGGCAGTCGCACGGGTTGTCAACAACGATCCAGCGGTATCTGATTGCATGCGGGTCGCATTTCTGCCCAATTTCAATGTCAAGAACGCCCAGCTGATCTATGCCGGCGCAGATCTCTCCGAGCAGATTTCCACCGCCGGGAAAGAGGCCTCCGGCACCGGCAACATGAAGTTCGCTTTGAACGGCGCACTGACCATCGGCACCCTCGATGGCGCGAACATCGAAATTCGCCAGGCGGTGGATCCGTCGAACTTCTTCACGTTCGGGTTAGCAGAGGCCCAAGTGACCAAACTGCGTCTCGCCGGCTACCAGCCCCGGGACTACTACGAGGCGGATAGCGATCTGCGGGCGGCCATCGATGCCGTCGCTGACGGCCAATTCTCGGCCGGCGACAGGGGCCGGTTTCGGCCGCTGCTGAGTTCTTTGCTACAACATGACGAGTACTTCGTCATGGCCGATTTCGCCGCCTACAAGGCGTGTCAACAGGAGGTGGATCAGGTCTGGAGCGACCCGGGCGCCTGGACGCGGATGTCCATACTTAACACCGCACGTTGTGGGTGCTTCTCCTCGGACCGTGCCGTTGGCGAGTATTGCGGCGACATCTGGCATGTCAACCCGGTGCAGGTTGAACACACGGTCGATCCGCTCCTCAATCACTATACTTGAGCCGCACAGACGATTGCGGCCTTCACGGCAGCTGCCGCCTGATTCATCGCCCGCTCACGCCACCCGCCAGCGGTGTAAAGGAAAAGATATAGTAGGGTGGCACGGCGGTTTCCTCGCCGCCATGTAGCAGCGCCGATTTGTGCAGTTGATTACTCACGGTATACAGTCTGTTATCGGGGCCGAAGCTGAGTGCATCCGGCCATGACAGGCGTTCGTCCATGGCATAAATACGATATTCCCGTGAATTATCGATCACCCCAATGGCATTGTTTGCCAGATCTGTAATATAGACATTGCCGTCACTATCAATTGATATGCCATCGCTGATCGGTTTGCGTCCGTAACGTTCCACCTTGTCAGCCAGTGCCCCGGCTTCGATCCCCCTGTCCAGCAGATCGCTGACACGAATGCGATACAGGGAGGAGCCGTGCATCGGTCCGTAATATAACCATTCGTTATCGACATCCAGGGCAATAGGATTGGCGCCGACCCGTGGACGGATGGTAGAGCCATCCGCCTGCCTGATCTCGACAGCTTCGCCGGCTATAATCAAGTCCAAATCTTCCGGGGCCACGCTTGCGTGACCCTGTAACACGCGCCTGGCGTCACCGCTGCCGATATCCACGACAATCAGCGCTGCGTTGTCGCCGCCGGCCGGGTCGGTAATGTAAATGCTGTCGTGCTTTTCGTCGACGGCCAGGTCGTTGACAAAGGCGTCAGCAGGTGTGATAGGTTCGGGGAGCATAATTATTTTGTGTAATTTGCCCTGTCGCGTATTCCAGGCGACCAGTTTCGGTGTGGCACTACCGCGCATGCCGTTATCCAGCATCCACACAATACCCGTACTGTCGCTTTGAATTCCCAGCACGGAATGCAGGGTGACATCGGCATCGTTTGCGGAAGCGATGTCCGGGTTCGGGAACGGCTTGATACCCTGTGGCGTCCATTCCGCAACGCGCCAGTCCGGTTCGAAAAACTGGTGCAGACTGAAAATGATCCGCTTATCCGGTGTTACGGTAATATTTCCTGGTGACTCATCCAGCGTGGCGACGACAGTCAGCTCCGGCGCCCGGCCACATGCGGACAACAGCAGGACAATAAGGCAATGCAGAAAAACGACACCTGTTTGTCTTCGATAAAACATCCTTGACTCCTCACTGCGGTTCCGTTAACTCCCTCTCCCTCCGGGAGAGGGTTGGGGAGAGGGGATCAAATAGGATAATTGCTTGATTTTGTATCCCCTCATCCTGGCCTTCTCCCCCAGGGGACCCTCTCCTCCAGAGGACCCTCTCTTGCTGCGCAATTCACCTTGTCTCGCCTGACGGCGATTCACCTTGTCCCGGAGGGAGAAGGGATTCTCTTTTATCCAACTAACTGAAATTTCATGTCCTGTGAACCATTAACACCGTAATCAGCTTTTTGTACTTGTCCTTACTGATGTTCAATGCGATTTAACGGGACGGTAGTGAAAAAACATCCTTGACTCCTGTGATTGGACTCCAGCTGTTCCATTCTGATTACCCTGATCAAACCGCCGCACAGATGAAAGGCACATACATCTCCTGTTCACTGAGTCCGCCGTGAAACCCCAGCATCTGCGGCGGCTTTTCACCGGCTATCGGATCCTGGATGACATAGCCCGCCTTCATGATCAGTATGTAATCGCCAATGCGTGACTGCAACTCGGGATGCGGTTCGCCGAGGCCAAACAGATTGGCCTGCAGCAGCTTTTCACTGCGGTGCAATTCGATGGCGTGAGACAGGTGTTGTTCGATGTAATATTCAAAACTCTCGCGTTTCCCGTGGCGTATATAAGCGTAGCTCAGACGCTGCTCGCCGCACAGCGGTATACTCAGGCAGTCTTTCATGACGGGGTGTGCGTCCAGGAGAATCCTTTGTTGCTGCGGAATATCCACGAAGCCATGATCGGCGGTAACGATGACCGTGGTTCCGCTGCCGGCCAGGCTATCGAGCAGGTGCGCAAAGCCGGCATCCAGTTCGGCAAAGTGTTCGCTCACCACATCACTACCGACCCCCTGTTGATGAGCCAGGCGGTCGAAACCGGGCCAGTAGGCGTAGATATATTTCTGCTCATCGTGTGCGCGCACGAGTCGCGTGATCCGGCTGAGGCAATCGTCGAGGTCCTGATAGGGCACCGGCTCAGCCCGCCCGAGGTGGGCCCGGTTGAAATCGGACTGTGCAATCCAGTCGGGGCACAGCGAATAGCTTTTCACCTGCAGGCGATCAAACACCGGCACATGACCGAACAGCGCTTCGGCGCTGATTCCTGCCCAGCCCAGCGATTCGTGACTGCAACGCGGCTGGAACGGCAATACGGCCAATACGCTGCCCAGTTCCCTGAACCAGGTGAACCAGCCGGTGAGTCCGTGTTGTTGCGGCGCCAGACCGGTGAGGAAAGTAGTGATCGCGGTCGCCGTGGTGGGCGGCGCCACCGAGGTGATGGGATGCCGCAGGTGTTGACGTAGAATACTGCCTTCGCCGCGCTGCATCAGGTAGTTGTATCCCAGACCATCCAGCACCAGAAGCACCAAGTTGCGTGTTTCTCCAAGCGGATCGGACGAAAGCTGTTCCAGGGGCGGATAATCTGTACGCCACCCCCCATACGCCGCGATGATGGAAGACATCAGGTTGACGATACTGCCGCCACGGTAGTCCGGATAGATGTTGTTATTCACTTGCAAAGACCGCCTGTTGAGTGGAAAGCATGCTAACTCACAGGCGACCGATTGTCCCGCCTGGGAGCAGTGGGTACGGTCAGGCTACGGCCCGTTTTTTGGCAAAGTGGCTGGCTCCGATTGTGGCGAGAGAGATGTCAGCTAGTGGCTGTCACTGTTCCAGCTGTTGCGCGAGCGGCCGGAACTGCAGGCTGTAGAACATCTGCAGGTAGCGCTGGGTTTCCGCGCGTTCCAGATTGCTCACGTATTTCCAGAAGCCATAGATGCGGGACAGGGTCATCATCTTTTCGGCGTAACGGTCCCAGGTATAGCGCTCTGCAACACGTTGCAGTCCAGCATCGGAGATGCTTTTCCAATAGTCGTCCTGCTGTCTGCAACGCTGGAAGAATTCCGCCATGCTGGCGGCCGCCTGGTCGCCGTGGTTGGGATCGATATGAAAGCCTGAGACACCGTCTTCGATAATTTCCAGCGGACCACCGAAACAGGTGGCGAAGGTCGGCAAACCCGAACTCATGGCTTCAATCACCGTCAGACCAAAGGCTTCAAACAGCGCGGGTTGGACAAATGCTCCGTGATGATCGGCCACGAAGCGGTAGATTTCGCCGGCGAGCGGTTTTTCGAGATGCAGACCCAGCCAGCGCACCTGGTCATCGAGGCCATGGCGCGTCATGAGTTCATGCATATTTTCGATTTGGCCACGTTCTTCCGTGTCGCTTGAGCGTGCCGGATCTATGTGTCCGGATATCACCAGCAGGTTAGTCCGATCACGTAATTCAGCCGAACTGCCATACCATTCGACAAGCCCGGTGATGTTCTTGATGTGATCCATACGCGCCATGGTGAACAGCAGCGGTTTGTCTGTATCGCCAAAGACACCGCGGATGTTCTCCGCTGTCTGCTGACCGTATATCAGTTGTTCGATAGTGGTCTCAAGGTGGGTCAGGCGTCTTTCGCTGTCACTGTAAGGGAAGTACACGTCGGCGTCGGCACCCGGTGAAACGATGTTGAATTTAGGGTCGTAGACATCGATGCCGTCCACCACGCGGTACAGGCCCGGCATGGTGAATGCCGTGTGGCTTTCATATTGCCCCAGCGTATCATCGGTACCGGCAATCTCCTGGTAGGTGCTGGTGATAATGAAATCCGCTGCGTTCATGGCGATCAGGTCAGCGGTGAACTGACAGGAAAAATGGTAGTGCTCGTCATTGTCATGCCAGAACAGATCAGAGTAGAGGTATTTGGTTTTCTCCAGGGCGTGGGCAATATTGCACTGGGTGGTGCCGAGGCGTTGCGAGATCAGCGAGGCAACCAGGTTGCCGTCGGAGTAATTGCCGATAATCAGGTCGGGTTGGCCGCTCAATTCAGCGATCAATTCCCGTTCCGCTTCGGCCGCATAGCGCTCGAGGTACGGCCAGATCTCGAAGCGCGAAATCCAGTGCGGGATCACTTCACCGCTGGCGTTGCGGAAAGGCACGCGGAGGATGCGTGCGTTATTGGTGCCGGAAATCGCCTCGATGCGCTGGTCGCAGGTGGTACCTTCAGCCTCCGGAATCAGTCGGGTGAGGACCACGATCTGCGGTTCGATGTTAATGCCCTGTTCGTGCAGGCGCCGCCGCATTTCGCGTTCCAGCGCGCGCACCTGGTCGAGGATATAGACGACCTGGCCACCGGTATCAGGACGCCCGAGGACATTGGACTGGCCGAAATACCCGTGCGGTGAGAGGATCGCCAGGGAAAATATCATCGGTACCCGTCCGAGGAACAGTTCCAGCGCCGCCGGGGAGGGCGCTTCCAGGATATCCAGCAGCAGTCGCATGGATTCCCGGATACGTCCAGCCTTGTCCCCCCAGCCGGGCTCGAATCCGGTTGAGCGAAGATCATGGGCAACGCTATCCCAGGGTGTATCCTGGTCCAGTTTGCGCAGCAGTGTCTCAGCCTGGCGCAAGGCCTTGCGCAGGTCGGAGACGCTTTCCACATCGTTATTGAGCATCAACTGCTGACTGCGGTATTTATGCACACGCAGAAAGTCCAGCAGTTGCTGGTCACCTTTGCCGAGATCCTGGAACAGCTGGCTTGACAGGCGACGATTGAGGAATTCGACGCCACGACCGATTGATTCGGATTCGTGCAGCTTATAGAACTCGCGCGAGAAGGGTTCCAGGTCCACTTCCAGCATCCATTGATTGTCGGGACCACCGATGGCAAGCCTTTCCTTGAATGCCAGAAATTCGGACACGCCGATGGTCTCCATG
>Ga0316197_10001143_pt1 | contig 19020 bp, 19 predicted proteins | sample OudBiesiAoxic_MG_FD_204939 | JGI IMG/M metagenome (GOLD analysis project Ga0316197, IMG submission 204939) | Coastal sediment microbial communities from Oude Bieten Haven, Netherlands - site A oxic | ecosystem: Environmental > Aquatic > Marine > Coastal > Sediment | place: Netherlands... | reverse complement strand
AAGATTGGGTAGAAGCGGATTATTTGGTATACTAAATTTAAGAAATAGATAATTTATAAGGGGGCAAAAAAAATGAGAAAAAGTTTAGACGTATTGGAATCAATGATATATTACTGGAATACTGTAGAAGAGAAAGGAAAAGTAAGTGAGCAGTTTATATCTTTTCTAGCTCAAGATAGAGGGATGAAAGCTACATATAACGAGGATTTTGATGCTGAATCTGTAAGAAAGGTACTTAGTGCTATCTCAAACGTAGAACCATTTATAGGTAGAACACTAAATGAAGGAAAATTCTGGACTAATAACATGTGGATGATAGAGAAGATGGATTATATGAACAGTGTAATAAATCCATTAAAAAGATTAAGTGTAGAAGATTTAGGAGAAGGACAAGTGGTATTCTTACCATTACAACTTGATTTATTCCATAAAAAAGGTAATGCCTTATATATAAACTTCTTTATGGTAGAGCCAGATGAAGTTAACGGAACAGATAAGCTGACTATAGAGGGTGTAGAGATAAAAGAATGGATCAAGAAAACTATGATGGGGTGATAGAATGGCATGGGATAACGGGATGATTTGGTGGTTTTTATTAACTATGGTATTTATAGGGGTAGAATTAGCAGTACCGGCATTGGTTAGTATATGGTTTGCATTTGCAGCTATAATATTGACACTGATATCAGGAATGGTAAAAAACCCTATAAATGAATTTTATATTTTTGTGGGACTCAGTGGACTTTTTTTAGTATTGACTAGACCAATAGCTAAAAAACTTTTAGAGAAAAGAAAACCTATCGAAAGCAGGATATTTGGTCAAAATGTCGAAATATCTAAAGAGATAGAATTAGATCTCTATGAGGTAAAGCTAGATGGAAAATACTGGAGAGCTACTTGTAACGAAAAGTTAGAGGTAGGAGATATAGGAGTTGTAGAAAGAGTAGAAGGTAATAAATTGATACTTAAAAAGAAAATATAAAAGGAGGCAAAACATGTTCGTATTTTTTCCATTGATATTAGTAGCTATATTAATAATTGTAACTAATATCAGAATTGTACCGCAATCACAGGCATATGTAATAGAGAGGTTAGGAGCCTATATGAGTACTTGGGAAGTTGGTCTTAGACTAAAAATTCCATTTGTTGATAGGATAGCTAAAAAGGTATCATTAAAGGAACAGGTTATAGACTTTCCTCCACAACCAGTTATAACAAAGGATAATGTAACTATGCAGATAGATACAGTAATATATTTCCAAATTACAGATCCTAAGTTATATACATATGGGGTAGAATACCCTCTAAGTGCTATTGAAAACTTATCAGCTACAACACTTAGAAATATAATAGGTGATTTGGAGTTAGATTCTACACTAACATCCAGAGACGTTGTAAATACTAAGATGAGGGCTATATTAGATGAAGCAACAGATCCATGGGGAATCAAAGTAAATAGGGTAGAATTGAAAAATATTATGCCACCTGCAGAGATTCAAGATGCTATGGAAAAACAAATGAAAGCTGAAAGAGAAAGAAGACAGAAAATATTGATAGCAGAAGGAGAAAAAACTTCGGCAATATTAGTAGCAGAGGGAGAAAAGCAATCAGCTATCTTAAGAGCAGAAGCTAATAAAGAATCTGCTATAAGAGTAGCAGAAGGGGAAGCAGAAGCTCTTCTAGAAGTTACAAAAGCTCGTGCAGAATCATTAAAATTATTAAATGAATCTCACCCAACAAAAGAAGTTCTTTCACTGAAAGCTATGGAAGCTTTTGTTAAAGTAGCAGATGGAAAGGCAACTAAAATTATAATTCCATCAGAATTACAAAATGTGGCTAACTTAGCTACAGCTTTTACAGCAGTAGGAGAAAATAAAGGAAAATAAAGAATTAATTATAAAAGGTAATATACATGTTTTGTATATTACCTTCTTTAATAGTTAGGGAATTATAAAAATTATAAAAATCTAGATTGTTCTTAAGTGGAAGCAATGTTCGGTTGCTTTTTAGCAAATTTATGGAGGTTTTAATGGATATTATTTTAGAGAATCAGAATGGAGAGATGACTGATTTATCAGCTCATAAAGGAAAAAAGATCTTATTTTTTTATCCTAAAGCAAATACACCTGGGTGAACAACAGAAACGAAAGGGTTCGGTGAATCCTATGGAGTATTTAAAGAGTTAGGGATAGAAATTTATGGAATAAGTAAAGATACTGTAAAAAAACAATCTAACTTTGCTAAAAAATTAGAAACACCATTTAGTTTACTTAGCGATATTGATGGAGTAATATGTGAAAATTTTGGTGTTTGGCAGGAAAAAAAATTCATGGGGAAGACATCTATGGGGATAGTAAGATCCACATTTTTATTAGATGAAAACAATGAGATTATAAAAGAGTGGAGAAAAGTAAAGGTAAAGGGGCATGTAGAGGAAGTTTTAGAAATTTGTAAGGGGTGATAGGTATGGATTTTGATGTTATAATAAAAATTGTTGTTTATATGATAATAGTTAGGATAATTATGAGTAAGGTTAATAAAAAGAAAAATATGAGATCTAATAACAGAGAAAATTCTACTCCTAGAACATCTGATAGAAAAAAAAGAACTGAAATGAAAGAGAAACCAGGGAATAGAAAAAAAAATAGAAATAGAGACTTAAACAGTTTTAGAGACATAATGCCAAAATCAAACAAGTCACTTTCGCCTGATGAGAGGATGAAACAGAGGGAGAAAGAACTAGAAAATATGAATAAGAGATAATAAAAAAGGTAATATACACAGACTGTATATTACCTTTTTTATTATCTCTTATCACGTGACTTTTTATTTTTCTTTGAAATTACCATCTGCATCTCTATTTAGAATCAGTTCATCTAATTCTTCCACAGTATAGTGTACCACTTGAAGGTCATAAAATTTATAGAATGAAAGTCCTATGATACCCCAAATTACTAAAACTGCTATAGATGGTAAACTAAGGGAACTATCTAATCCTGGTATTAATAAAAGGGCTAAAAATACTATACCTGAGATAGAACCAAAAATACTTGGTAAAAATACTTTACCATATTCTTCTTTGTATAATTTATAAGATGATAAACTAGTATATAGGTATCCAATAGATGCTCCTACACTAGAAGTTCCAACTATCCATAACAATACATTTCTACCAAACCAAGGAGCTATCAAAGATATACCTAGAGTAAATAAAATTGCGTTTTTAGGAGTATGATATTTAGGATCTAATACACCGAAGAATTCTGGTAATATCTTTCCTCTAGACATGGCAAATAATAATCTACTAGCTGCCATATAAAATCCATTTATACCGGCTACTATGGCTGAAATAAGTGCTATTATTAAAAATATTATTCCTATCTTTCCAAAATAATATTCTGTAGTATAACCAGTTGCCCAAGAAATTTTACCATTCATTATTTGTTCGCTTGTAACTCCAAAAGAAGTAAAAAGGATGATTAAAACGTAAACAAGTCCTCCTACTAAGATGGAAATTATAGCTAGTTGTGATGCTTCTTTAGCTTCGAAATCTAACTCTTCTGCTACCTGTGGAATACAATCAAATCCTACAAACAACATTGGAGCAATAGATAGTATCTTTAATATTTTAGATAAACTTACTGTCTCTGAATTTATAAATGACATAGTATTTGGATTGGTTATTCCTGCTCTAGCAATAACTAAACTTAAAAATAAAAAAACTATTCCTACTAATAAAATAACCATGATTTTCTGTAATTGAGAAGCTAATTTTATCCCTTTAATATTTAAATAACCAAATAAGCAAAGGGCAGATATTGCTACTCCTACTTCACCTAAATAGATTTCAGATCCTGCTATACTGTATAGATGACCTACTTCTAAAATTCCCGGCATGGTAAATTTGGCTACCAATGCTAATGCTGTAGCATTTAATGGAACGATACTTATATATGCAAGGGCTAAAAACCATCCACACGTCAATGCATGTTTCCACCCAAATGCATCGTAGGTGAAGGCATATTCACCTCCTGCTACTGGAAACTTATGAAGCAGATAACCGTAATTCTTTTCGATTCCGATCATTATTAATGCTCCTGCAACTATTGCAATAGTTGAATTTAAAATTCCTGCTTTTAAAAATAAATCTCCTGGAAGAACAAAAGCTCCCCATCCAATAATAGCTCCTATGGCTAACGATAATATATCTAATTTATTAATCTCTTTTTTTAACATAATCACTCCTTAAAAATAAAAAAACACCCCAACTCGACCACCATAAAGGTAGCAGAGTTAGAGTGTTTAAGTTTCGTCATATAGACTCACAATATGCCACATAAGTAGCATAACCCATTGCCTCAATCGAGACCCTAAGTAAACCCCAGTTCTACAAATATTTTTCAATTAAATTTTCCTTTTTTTCAATTAGTTCGTACCTACACTATTATAAAACATTGTAAGTCTCGCCAATTAAGTAATCACTTAATTTACTTCACATTGCATTCTTTTTCCTATTTTAACACATTTTACATATAAAATCAAAAAAAACTCTTGAAATAGCGGAATAAACGATACTAAGTGTATCTTTATTGGACTCTAAAAGGTGAATAAATGAAGGAGAAAATAGGATTCTAATTATTAATTAATATAAAATTATGAGGTATATAATATTTTATATGCTATCTTTTTTATATAGTGAGATTGTTGTATAATTTTAGTGTGTAATAAAAAAATAAAATCCTAAAAGGAGAATGAAAAATGAATGTAGAATACTACTCCTACACTGAGGAGATAATAGAAAATATAGAGTATGGGAAGATCCATATTTTTCCTAAATCAGGAGATAAAAGCTTAGCCAAAGAAAGGTATCTAGAGAGTCTAGAAAAAGATGGAAATAGTGAGACACCTAATATATTTTTTAAACAACCTAAGTTTCTAGGGTTAGGGGAATTTAAAACAAATTTGTTTTTAAGTGATGAGATGGTACTCCGTGAAGAAAAGCAAGTAATAGCTTTTTATAGATCATTGAGTGATAAAAATAGGAAAGAATTAGGAGTAGATAGTTATTATGATGTAATTGATATTGCTGCCAATTTTTTAAATTTCTTTAAATTATTAAAAGAATATAGATTAACAGATGTAAAAGATCTTAGAAAATGGCAGAAAAAAATATATGATATATTTTTAGATATTGAAAAAAATTATATGAAATTTTTATCAGAAAAAAACTATACTGACCCTACTTTTATAATAAAGGACGAAAACTACAGCTCTAAAAGTCTAAATGGATATAGAGATATAATTATCTATAATAAGATTCATTTCACTCCATTAGAAAAGTGGATAATGGGGAAATTAGAGATGGATAGATTTAATATAACTCTGAAATTACAGATGGATAGTGATGATTTTTGTGAGGAAACTTTGGCTATAAAGGATATAAATATAGGGAGCAAGATATCTAAGATCACTAAAAAAATAGAAGTTTATACTGTAGATGATGAATTTACAGAACTATTAAAAGTTATGGATATACAAGATAAAATGAAAAATCTAGATGATAAAAGTATAGGTGTTGAAATTTTTGATGCAAATAACGATAACTACAAATATAATAGTTTTTTTAATGAGACTAGATATATATCGGATCTGCCAATCTTTTCCCTTTTAGAAGGACTGCATAAATTATTGTCTACCTTGGAAGAAATAGACAACGAACTAGCATTAGAACTTCATACTGTAGTGGATATAATTAAAGGAGATGAGATCTCTAGATACTATAAGGTCGTACCTGAAGAATTAGAAAGTTTCAAGGTGTTAGTAAATGAAGGTTATAAATATTTGACGAAATATGTCATAGCAGAAAGGTTAGGAGAAGGGAATTTTATCTATAGGATATTTGAAGATATAGAAAAAATGAGAACTTATGACAACCTAAAAAAATGGACTGAAGAACTTACTTTTTCCACTGAGCAGTTGGAGAAAATATTAGATGGAAGTGAAAATATTGGGAAGTATTTTGAGGCTCTCAGTGAAATAGAAGTCATAGAAGATTTGGATGTAGTAGATGGTTGGAAAAACTTTTTTGGACATGGGAAAACGGCAGAGGGACTCCTAAAATTGATATTAAAGTATCTAGAATTTAAGGAAATATCAGGAAACTTTGATACGGTATCAAGGAAGCAAGGTTTGGAAGAGGTGAAAACTACAGGGAATAAAAATCTTCTGCTCATGAATATTTCAGATAGTTTTATACCTAAAAATAAACAGAATACTTTTTTATTTACAGAACAACAGAAAAAAAACTTAGGAATAAAAGGAATAGATGAAATTAGGTTAGAAGAAAAATATAATTTGTTTAGAGCTGTGATGACAAGTGAAAATACCACTATATTAGCAATAAAAAATATGGGTTCAGACAGTTCACTTTCTCCATTTGTAGAAGAACTCATAGAAGAATTTGAAGTGGAATCTAAACACCTCAAACAACCCTTGGAAAACTACTTAGATCTAATAAAACCAGATTCTGAACTAGAAAATGTAGAAGATGAAAATGAATTATTTGAAGGGATAAAACCTAGTGAGATGAAGTTTGAGATAGGTGAATTGAAAGATCCGTTTGGGATAACAGCATATATGTGTGATGAGTTATTTAATTGTAAATATAAGATGTACCTTAGATATTTAGTTAAATTAAATAGGGAAGAACTTGAGGTAGAGAGGGATCTAACCCGTCGAGAATATGGAAATCTTGCCCATGAATTATTTGAGGCAGTATTGAAAAAAATAGAATTAACTAGGGATTATTCATTGCTGGAAGAAGGTGGAATAGAAGTAGGGATAGTTATGGGAGTCTTAGAAGAATTAGTAAGTAGGAGACGGTTAAAATTACCGAGATTAAACGAAAGGTATTATAGGGAGATTATCTATAGAAATTTAGCGGATAGTGTAGGAGAGTTTTTTAGAAAGATCTCAAAGGAACTACGTGGCGAAAAGGTAAAGGGACTTTTAATAGAGGAACTACTAAAGGCAGGTATAAACAATAAAACTATAGATATATCGGGGAGAGCTAAAGCAGACCTGATAATTAAAACTGAAAGAAAGGATTATATTGTCGACTTTAAAACTGGAAACTTAAATGAAAGGCAATTGGATTTTTATAGTATCTTATATGCAGGAGAAGCAGACCTCACGGAAAAATATATATTTAATGTAGATAAGGGAAATTTGGAAAAAAGTAAAAAAATCAAACTAGTTAAAGATGAGGCTGGTAGAAATAAGATAGATCCTGAGGGGAAAGAAAAAAAACTAGGCATTTTGGAAACAGAACTGAAAGAACTTTTGAATTTGGGAACTTTTGAGAGAAATAAGACGAGTAAGTGTAATAGATGTGAATATCTAGATATCTGTAAGGTTGGTGAATTAGATGAAATCAAGGGAAAATAAGAATAAAAAAGTAGTGAAAGCCAGTGCAGGAACGGGGAAAACTTACAGACTTGCTGTAGAGTACATATCTAGAATATTATTAGGTGAAGATTACAATGAGATACTATTTATGACCTTTACTCGGGCAGCTACAGCAGAATTAAAAGTTAGGATTTTTGAGTTTTTAGATGACCTAAGTCGAGGGGATAAAGAACTAGAAAAAAACATAAAAACTCTGTATCCAGAAATTAAAATAGATACAGATAAGATAAAACAAGTAAAAAATGAGTTATTGTTAAATAAAGACAAGATAAGAATCTATACAATAGATTCATTTATTGCTCAAATATTTAAAAAAGCCATAGGACCTTCACTCAATATATATACTTATTCTATGAGTAACACTGTAGAAGCGGAAGAAATATATGGTGAGGTATTTAGTAGAATTATAAAAGGAGAAGAGTTTCATAAGATTAAAAAATTCTTGGAAAAAACAGCAGACAGAGAGGTAGAAAAATATATCGATCTTATAAAAAAAATATCTGAGGAGAGATGGAAATTTGCTCTGATAGGAAAAAAAGAAATAAGTGACGATATAGAAAGTATAAAAGCTGAATTATATAGAAATATAGTGAGAACTTTTGAATTAGTTGATGAACTGGTAACAGATCACGGGAAGATATATGAAAAAGTTTTGGCTAAAGCGGGAAAAATTATAGATGAAGAGTTTCGCGGAGTTATAGACAATAAGGAAAAATTGATTACTCTTATATTGGAAAAAAGAAAAGAATTTTTAGAAAATAAAATTGTTAATGGAACACAAATGGGTGGAAAAGCTAGAGAGCATATAAAGGCTCAGGTTTTAGAAGTTCAAAGCGAGATCCACAGGTTACTTGAAAGGATTATTTTTATTGAAGAGGTAGTTCCCTATGAACAAGATATCTTGGAGATAGAGAAAATAACTAGATCTATCTATGATGAAATAAAATTTAGAGAAAAGAAATTTACTTTTTCCGATATAACCAATTATACCAGTGAATATATGATAGAAGACGATTTAGATCTTATAAAAGATGGTGTAGTTACAGATAATTTCTATGAGATAATCGGAGGTAAGATATCAACGCTATTTTTAGATGAAGCACAGGATACCAGTGTATCCCAGTGGAGGATAATTGAGCCTATAGCTAAGGGTTGTGACAATATAATTGTTGTAGGAGATGAAAAACAAAGTATCTATTCTTGGCGTGGAGGAGATAAAGGTTTATTTCTTAGTTTTGATAGAATCTTAGGAGCTAAGACAGAATCACTACCGACAAATTATAGAAGTGAAAAGAAGATAATTGATTTTGTTAACTTATTTTTTGATCAGATTTCTAAAAATCATCTCACTAAAAATGAAGATGATAGATGGGAATACAAGGAAGTTAAGTGTTGTAAAAAAGAAGATAAGGGGTTTGTAGCAGTCATGGTAGACTCTGAGATTCACTCTGAAATTGCAATAGATATTAAAGATAGGTTTACAACTAGGGGTACAGATGGAAAACCAGACTATAGAGGAATAGGTATAGTTGGGAGAAAAAAGAAGGACCTTAGTAAGATAGGAGATAAGTTAAAGGAGATAGGAGTGCCTTATATAATGGAAAATAGTCTTTCTATTGTACAGCATCCATGTGTAGAAGAGATATTGAGATTATTTAAATTCTTTATCCATAATGATTTCATGTCGCTCATGGAATTTTTTAGAAAAACAATTGAAGTTGGAGAAGAAGACCTCAAATATTTATTAAATAATAGGGGAGACATATTGAGATACTTAGAACTCTCCTCTTCGGATCCCCTCTCGATCCACGAGTATTCAGAATCTACTCAATTGAGTAGATCTAAAATGTGGACAAGTAGAGGGGAAAGTATAGGTGCTACTATAGAAGAACTAAATATAAAAGAGAACTTGAGGATAGAGCTAGACAGGATAAAAAGAATTAAGGGGTTACCTTATGAAAAGATGGGAAGAAGTATAGTAGAAGAATATGAATTTTGGAGAATTTATAGTGCTACAAGGGATATAAAAAACATCAATTTTTTCTTGGAACTCATGGAGGAGTATGATTATCTATCAGATTTTATGAGTTTTTTGAAAGTAAATAGTGATTCTAATGGGTTAAAACAAGTGGGGATATCTGAACTTAATTCTGTAGTTTTGATGACGATTCATGGATCCAAAGGTTTGGATTTTCATACAGAATATATGTTTTTATCAGATAAAGGGTCTAGCTATAAATTGACAGGGTATTCAGAAAAGGGGATGCAACATAAAGTCCAGTTATTGGCTAAACTAGATAAAAATTATGAATATATAGAAGATTATTTATTTACTAATTCTATCTATAGTAGTGCCATAAAAAAAACAGAGATATATGAACATAGTGAACAAATATTTTTAGATGAGGAGATAAATACCCTCTATGTAGGAATGACAAGGCCTCGTGCAAACTTATTTTTATGTATTGAACCTACAAAGACTACCAAGAAGAAGGAAGAAATATTTGTACTTAACAACGATCTCCTAATAACCCCCATTGAAAAATACTTTAATGTGTCTAGAGAAGATCTATTAGAGGGTGGAACTCAAATGATGGGTAAGTTTATACCCTATGAGGAAAAATTAGAGGATAGTGGTAGGGATGAAAATTTTTGTATCGAACCCCAACTATATAAAGAGGCTGTAGCTCTCAAAGTGAACGGAAAGAGAGAAGAAATAAAAGATGAAAATGAAAACAATATAGAACATAGTGTAGAGAAAGAATTGAAGAGAAAATCTGGTCTAGCTATCCATTATTATTTGGAAAATATAGAATATGGTGGAGAAGAAGAAAGAAAGGTTGCAAAACAATTGACTCTAAATAAATATAGTAATATGTTAGGGATAGAAAAAACTCAAAAAATAATAGAGAGGGTGGAGGAATTTATATCTAAAAATCCCAAAGTATTTGAAGAAAGATGGACTATTTTTAAGGAACTAGAGTTAATTACTTATGAAAAAGAAGAGATCTATGGGAAGGGAATAACCAAAAGAAAAACTCATATCATAGATAGACTTAATCTAGATGATGAAAAGAAAGAAATAATCATCTATGACTATAAATCTGGGGTGTCTATGGATAGAGAACAGTTAGAGCGATATGAGAGAGTTATAAGGGAAAAGGTAGGAGATAAGTATAGTATAAAAAGTAAATTTTTAAAGTTAGATTAAATAAATAGAAAAAAGGTTGACTTTATATAACTTTTAAGATACTATATATGTAGTAACAGTGATGACAAGATTTCATTTGGAAATTAAGTAAGATTTACTGTATTAAAATTTACGGAGGTAACATACATGTTAAAAGGAACAGTTAAATGGTTTAACGATGATAAAGGATTCGGATTTATTTCTGCTGAAGATGGAAATGACTACTTTGCACATTTCTCTCAAATCAACAAAGAAGGATTCAAAACTTTAAAAGAAGGCGAAGAAGTAACTTTCGAAATCACTGAAGGTGCTAAAGGTCCTCAAGCTTCAAACATCGAAACTGTATAATTTATATATTTGAAATGTTTAAAAGCAGTAGATTTATCTACTGCTTTTTTTAGTTTCTAAATAAAAATAAAGGTGGATTTTTTATTTGTTTTATTTTCTTTACTAAATTAATATGGTAATTGAAAAAAAGCACTAAATATGATAAAATGTTATATTGTTTTAAGTATCGAAAAAACAGATTATAAATAGAAAAAATAATGAAAAATGTCGAAAAATCAAGAAAAAATATTTAAAAGTTGATCGAAGAGAAATAAAAAAATAATAAGAAAACCTTAATGGGTTTTTATTTGAAATTTATAATGAAATATCAAAGCTTTTAAATTACTGAGTAAAATTTTTTAGATACTTTGGTAATAATCTTTACGGTTACTTTACATTGGGGAAAAGTAGGAGGAAGAGATGTTATTAAAAGCAAGTTTAATGATAGCAATAGGAGCATTGATTGGGTGGATAACAAATTATTTTGCAATTAAGATGTTATTTAGACCATTAAAAGAGATAAATATATTAGGAATTAAAATCCAAGGGCTTATTCCAAAAAGAAAGATGGAAATGGCAGAAAGTATAGCTGATACCATCCAAGAGGAATTAATATCTATGAAGGATATAACTGCAAATATTGGAGATATAGAATTAGGTGAAGAGATTGATATAATTGTAGACAGAATTGTCGAAGATAAATTAGAAAAAGAGGTGTTGTCAAAGATTCCAATGGCTAGTTTATTTATAACAGACAGTATGATATTAAAGATTAAGGGTCATATAAAAGATGCTATCAACGAGAATAAAGATGAATTTTTTACAGTAGTAATTCAAAAAATGGAAGATAGTGTAGATATGAAAAATATAATTATTGAAAAAATTGGAAACTTTGAGTTGGATGAATTGGAAAGAATGGTATATAAAATAGCAAATAATGAGCTAAAGCATATAGAAGTTATAGGAGCAATCTTAGGAGCTGTAATAGGTGGAATACAATTTGCAATCAGTATGTATATATAGACAAAGGGGTATTTTATGGATGAAAGACTGTTGTCGGCGGCTGAATTTGGTGGAGAAATAGAAGTTCAGAAAAATCTAAGACCTAAAACGTTGAATGAATATATAGGTCAAGACAGGTTAAAGGAAAAACTAGATATATTTATGACTGCTTCTAAAAATAGAAATGAATCTATGGATCATACTCTTTTATATGGCCCACCTGGACTAGGTAAAACTACCTTAGCAGGAGTTATAGCTACAGAGATGGGAACTAATCTAAAGGTAACATCTGGACCGGTTTTAGATAAAGCAGGAGATTTGGCAGCAATTTTAACATCTTTAGAGGAACAGGATATTTTATTTATAGATGAAATTCATAGGTTGAATACATCGGTAGAGGAGATTCTTTACCCTGCCATGGAAGATCGTGAGATTGATATTATAATCGGTAAAGGGCCTACAGCAAGGTCGATTAGGATAGAACTACCGAACTTCACACTAATTGGAGCTACAACTAGAGCAGGACTACTCAGTGCTCCTTTGAGGGATCGATTTGGATTAGTTCATAGGATGGATTATTATTCTACTGAGGATCTTTTAAAGATCATCATGAGAGGAGCTAACATACTAGATGTCGGTATAGAACCTGAGGGAGCTTTGGAAATGGCTCTTAGAAGTAGAGGAACTCCTAGAATAGCTAATAGATTTTTAAAAAGAGTCCGAGACTATGCTGAAATTCGTGGTGACGGAATAATAACTTTAAAGATAGCTAAAGAAGCTTTGAGTTTATTAGGAGTCGATGACTATGGATTGGATGAATTAGATCGAGAGATAATCTTATCTATCATAGATAATTATGGTGGTGGACCAGTAGGGATTGAAACGCTGGCACTTTTATTGGGAGAGGATAGAAGAACTCTAGAAGAGATCTATGAACCTTACTTAGTAAAAATTGGATTTATTAAAAGAACACATAGGGGAAGGGTTGTAACCCCAAAAGCATATAAACATTTTAATAAAAAACAGAAAACGGAGGAAAACCTATGAAAATAAGCACAAGAATAAGATATGGGCTAAGAGCCGTTATAAATATAGCAGAAGGAAACTTAGGTGAAAATAGACTGGTAAGGATAAAAGAAATATCTCAAGAACAAAATATATCTGTTCAGTATTTAGAACAAATTCTTTTTAAATTAAAGAAAAGAGATATAATTAAAGGTAAAAGAGGACCTAATGGTGGATATAAAATTACCAAAGCTCCTGAAGATATTACAGTACTGGAACTATATGAAATATTAGATGAAGAGGTAAGGGTAGTTGACTGTAATGAGGGGAAAAATCAAAGATGTATCAAAGAAAATTGCAGAACAACTTGTTTATGGGCACAATTAGATAATGCACTAAAGGAGATTTTAGGTAAAACTACTTTAGCAGATCTTATGAAAAACAAGGATATGGTATAGTCAATGATAAGTGTGTTTGTCGAAAAAGAAAATATAAAGGGAAATATAGTTGAAATAAATGATAAAAAAGATATTAATCACCTTAAAAATTCATTTCGTATGAGTATAGGAGATGAAATTAGGGTAGTTGATGGTGAAAAAGAATATAGATGTGAGATAGTTTCATTGGAAAAAAAAGAAATTTTAGGTGAAATTAAGGAAATTTTAGAAGATAATTATTCAACCACTGTAAAAGTAGATATTGCTTTGGGATTGTTAAAAAATGACAAGATGGATCTATCTATACAAAAATTGACTGAGATAGGGATAAATAAAATTATTCCTATGAAAACTAAAAGAACTGTCGTAAAAGTAAAGGAAAAAAAAGATAAATGGGTTGTGGTCTCTACAGAAGCCTTGAAACAATGCCAAGGAGTAAGAAAAGTAGAGATAGCTGAACCTACTAATCTAAAGGATATTAATTATAATGATTATGATCTAGTGTTTTTACCCTATGAGGGAGCTAATGGAAATAAGATAACCAACTATGATGGTTTAGATAAATTAAAAAAAATATTATATCTAATAGGACCAGAGGGTGGATTTGACGATTCAGAGGTGGAATTTTTACAAAATAAAGGTGTAAAAATAATTTCTCTAGGAAGAAGAATACTGAGAGCGGAAACCGCAGCTATAGTAGCAGGAGGAGTAATTTTAAATGAAATTTGGTAAGAAAGTAGCTTTTTATACTCTAGGATGTAAAGTAAATCAATATGAGACTGAGAGTATAAAAAAACAGTTTTTAGAAGAAGGGTATGAAGAGGTAAGCTTTCAAGAAAAAGCAGATTATTATATAGTAAATTCATGTACTGTGACAAGTATAGCCGATAAAAAAACTAGGAATATATTGAGTCGTGCAAAAAAACTAAATGAAAATTCTGTAGTCATAATAACGGGATGTTATGCTCAAACTGATGGTGAGAGTCTCCTAGAAAAAGATTATATAGACTACGTTGTGGGAAATACTAATAAAACTGAGATTTTGAAATTGGTGAGATCGATAGAGGAAAAAAAAGAAACGGGTAAAGTAGTTTCTCATAATATATTCGACGATCATGAATATTGTGAGTTGGAATTTGCTACAATGAGAGAGATGAGTAGAGCTTATGTGAAGATCCAAGACGGATGTAATGAATTTTGTTCTTATTGCAAGATTCCTTTTGCTAGAGGTAGAAGTAGAAGTAGAAAATTAGAGAGTATCTTGACAGAAATTAAGATATTGACAGGTGAAGGATATAAGGAAATTATTTTAATTGGTATAAACATGGGTGTATATGGTGAAGATTTAGAAGAAGGGAAAAACTTTGAAGACCTATTAGAAGCAGTTACTGCAATAGAAGGTGTAGAAAGAGTGAGACTTGGATCGATCTATCCAGACAAGATAAACGATAGATTTATAGATATTATGGCAAACAATTCTAAAATGATGCCACATTTACATATATCTCTTCAATCTTGTGATGATGAAGTTCTAAAATTGATGAAAAGAAAATATGGAACAAACCTCATAAAAGATAGGTTGCTAGGATTAAAAGAAAAAGTGAAAGATTTAGAATTTACAGCAGATGTAATTGTAGGATTTCCTCAGGAAAAAGATGAAAATTTTCAAAACACATATGAATTAATAGAAAAAATTGGATTTTCAGATCTACATATCTTTCCATACTCTGATAGGGAAAAAACTGTAGCCAGTAAATTATCCGGTAAGGTAGATGGAAATGATAAGAAAAAAAGAACTAAAAAACTAGAGTGTTTAAGAAAAGAGATGGAACGATTATCCAAGGAAAAAAATATTAATAAAAAAACAAAAGTATTGGTAGAAAATATAAAAGATGGTTATGCTCATGGGTATACAGAAAATTATCATAGAATAGAAATGATAGATTCTGGATATAAAGTAAATGAAATAGTAGAAGTAGAAATGTATTTAGAAGAGGGGAGACTTTATGGTAAAGAGACAAAAAAAATCTAAATTATTGAGCATTATAATATTTCTTGTAATAACTCTAATAGGTTTATTGTATATGAATATCAACAGTAGTAATAAGAGGATAATAGATCTTCCGAGATATATGGTTATTGGAAAAGAAAATGTATTTGTTGTGTATGAAGATAAACTATCGCTCAGTATTCCCTTTGATATTCAGTTAGATGGAGAAAAGACCATAGCAGATTTGAGTAGGGTAGGAAACTATCGTGGAATCATGGATGGAATAAATAAATTACTTCCAGAAAAAGTAGATAGTTTTGAAGTGGTGAAAACTGGAGAAGTAAGATTAAATGTAGCTTATAAATATAATGTTCCAGAAGTTGTGATAGAAGAAAAAAGATATGTATTGACTTCTAATTTAAATTCATTATTTATGAAGAAATACTATAAATCTAATGGTGAAACTGCAGAAAATGTAATAGTGGATGTACTAAATGGTAATGGTAAATCTGGATATGCAGGTAGAACTGGAAAGAAGATAGAAGACGCACTTTCGTACAAGTATAATGCTGCTAATTACGAAAGGGACAGTGAATATAGTTATATAATCAACAAAGATTTACAAACACATCAAATAGAAGACTTAATCATGAGTCTAGATGAAAAATATATTAAGATAAAATCAGAATTAGATCTACCGACCCTTGCCAATGCTGTAATAATTTTAGGAAAAGAGGAAAAGATACAAACTAAAATTAATATTCATGGGGAAGACAAAGTAACTAGATCAGCTAAGAGTATCTTGGTAAAAGATGGATATAAAAATATCTCTACAGGAACTGAAAATGGGAATCTAACTGTAGTAGAATATAGAGAAGAAGACTACTATATAGCCTATAAGATAGCTAAAAAATTAGGTATACAAAATATGGTAGAAAGTAACAGTGGAAAAAATAACATAATTAATGTCTACATAAAAGAATAGGGGGAGCTATGTTGGAAAAGTTAGAAAAGATAGTGGAAGCTATTGAAAGTAAGAAAGGGGAAGAATTAATAATCCTTGATTTCCAAGGTGAAAATTCACTATGTGATTACGCTGTAATATGTACAGGGTCATCTAATAGAAATATACGAGCTATATCAGAAGAGGTAGAAGTTAAATTAATGGAATCAGGAGAAAGAAGGTTACATATAGAAGGGCAAGATGAAGCTCATTGGATATTAATCGATGGGGATGATGTAATGATTCATGTTCTGGATCAAAAGACAAGAGATCTATATAGACTAGAGGAGTTATGGGGATATGCTAGTGTAATCTTCCCTAGATTAGATGCTTAGTTTTATCGTTCTAGTTTTAATCTTTTTAGAAAATTCTTTAGTTGTGACTTTTCCATATAATGTAATAGCCCTACCTTATATAACATATTTAGCTTATAAAAGAGGGAAAAATGGGATATTTGAAGTTATATTAGTTTGTCTAATAATTTCTAAAGACAAAAATATTTTTATAGAATTATGGATCATTTTTGTTATTATATTTATTATGAGTTATTTTTTATCTAAAATATTAGGATATGAAAAGATAAATATAGTATATTATAGTTTGATACAATTTATTATTTATGGAACATATTTATATATAAAATTGCCATATTTTCATCCTTACCAAGGGGTAATTATGTTTGGTGGATATCTGCTATTTAACTATAGTTTTATAAAAAAATTAAGGAAAAATATATGAAATTAAAAAGGAAAACACTATCAGTAAAATTAAAGAAGTCAGAAAAAGGAAGGGGTCAAAATTTCCTAATAATAGTTGCAATAATATATAGTTTGATCTTTGCACGACTTTTTTTTATGCAGGTAGTAAAAGTAGAAAAATACAAAAGAATGTCTAATAAAAATAGTATTAAAGTAAAGAGAATAAATGGTTATCGTGGTAAAATATACGATTCCCAGGGAAAACTCTTAGTAAATAATGAAGCTGGATATAGATTAGTATATCTAAATGAAAGAAAATATGATGAAAAAAAATTAGATGAGATGTCAAAACTTTTGGGATACGATAAAAAAGTAATAGAGAAGAGAATAAAATATGGAGAGATCTATAGTTATACTCGGGAAAATGTTATTTTTGATGATATTTCCAAAGAAAAAGCTCATAAAATAATAGAAAAAAACTCAGACTACCCATACTTAGAAGTTCAAATTTATTCTAAAAGAAAATATTTACATGATTCTTTGGGATCTCATATTTTGGGATATGTAAGGAATGTTTCTTCAAGTGAATATGAAAAAATGAAGGACAGTGGGTATAAAAAAGATGATATAATAGGAAAACAAGGTATTGAGAAAGAATATGAAGCATATCTCCGTGGAGAAAATGGATATAAAAATATTGAAGTGAATGCACATAATAGATTTGTTAAAATTTTAGAAGAAAAAAAGCCTAAAATGGGAGATGATATCTATCTCACTGTAGATTTTGACCTTCAACAGAAAATAACTGATTATATGAATAAAAAAAAGATGAAAGGTGCTTTTATCGCTGTAGAACCAAAAACAGGTAAGATAATAACCATGGTAAGTAATCCCGAGTATTCATTGAATACTATAATTTCTAGGATGACAACTAAGGAATGGAACAATATCATGTTTAACAAAGATAGACCTCTAGAAAATAGAGCCATAACAGGTAGATATCCACCGGGCTCAATATTTAAAGTGATAACTGCTCTTGCTTTTTTGGAGGAAGGATTAAATCCCAACGAGGAGTTTTTTGATCCTGGATATTTTCAAATAGGTAAGTGGAAATGGAGAAGTTGGAAAAGAGGGGGACACGGGTATACAAATCTCTCTAAGTCTTTGGTAGAGTCTGTAAACTATTATTACTATAGAGCAGCAGACAAATATGGAAGAAAGAAGATGCTAGAAGTAGCAGATGCTTTTGGAATAGGTAAAAAAACAGGAATAGATATCCCGGGAGAAAAACCAGGACTCTTACCAGATAATGAATGGAAAAAAAGTAAATTAAAGGAACCTTGGTATACAGGGGATTCTATAAATTTGTCTATCGGACAGGGATACTTATTGGTAACTCCTCTTCAAATGGCAAAAGCTTATTCGATATTAGCTAACAAGGGGTATACTTATACTCCTCATTTAGTTGAAAAAATAGTAACTGAAGAAGGAAAAATAAAAGAAATAAAAGGAGAGAGGGAGGAAATAAAGTACAATAAGAGGTATATGAACGAGATTAAAGAAGCCTTGGTACAAACTGTAGAAGCAAAAGATGGAACAGCAAAAAGGTTGAGGACAAAAGGAGTAAGAGTGGCTGCTAAAACTGGGTCAGCTCAAAACTCAAAATATAAAGAGCCTCATTCTTGGGTTTCAGGTTATTTTCCAGCTGATAAGCCAGAAATAGCGTTTACTGCTTTTATAGAAGGTGGAGGTTCTGGAGGTAAAGATGCAGCTGAAGTAGCTAAAATCTTTGTAGATGCCTATTTAGAAAAGGAAAAAAATAAAAAATAAGGAAAGATAAAGGTTACTCTTAAATTAAGAGAGTTATGTTATTGTTAAATTTTTAAGGGAAGGTAAAGAAG